>ULSH01074157.1_pt1 | contig 43188 bp, 35 predicted proteins | sample 1956151 | NCBI WGS metagenome assembly ULSH01 (sample SAMEA4835702, study PRJEB28245) | human gut metagenome | biome: gut microbiome; material: fecal sample | place: Denmark | collected 2008 | reverse complement strand
AATTTATTATAAAGTTTTATTCTTTTTACGACAGTCCCTACATTAGCCCCAAAAGACCCATGATCTGCATAATCAATCATTCCTCCGGCTGTAACATCAATCTGGTTGTAGTTTCCCCACTGGAATACCGTAATCAATTTATTTCCTGCGCCAAATTTGGCATCGAGCTTGGCACGAAGAGCCTTGATTACATGAGAATATGAATTATAAATTGTCGAAGAATAATTGGCATATTCATCATCGAAATTGATTCCGTCCAGGCCATAACGATCTACACAGTAAACCAGAATATCGGCATATCGGTCAGCCATTTCAGGGGTCAAATTGGCGACTCCAATTCCCTGCCAGTCACCCAGCGAGGTCATGCAGACTTTGATACCTTCCTCCTGCAACGGTTTCACATACTTGTGGAAACCAGTTGTTGTCGGATTGGCAGGATCGGGCTCCAGAATACGGGTCAGTTTATCGTTGAGATAAACCGTCGGATATCCATCTGCATCCTTGTGGATGTTTGATGCGAAGAGATTGAGAATATCGATGAACTTTTCGCCATTCATCTCCCAACAGAGGGCATTGAGCGGATTGACGTCGTTGGTCTCCACATAGACCATAATCTTCGGAGACTTGTCTCCATAAGCACGGGTCGAGATTTGAGTCCCGTCAGACTGAATCTGCGGTTCCTCCGGATCGTTTGCACACGAAGTAAACAGAGCACCTGCAGCAAACAAGACCGTTGCCAAAGTTAAAAGATGTTTTTTCATAACTTCTGTGAATTTAGGTTAGAATAATTTTGTTGAAGTGGACATAAGTCCTATCGAGTTTTTACCAATCTTTTCCATAGTCTCCATAGTACAAAGTCGCAGTATTTGGGTCAAATACGTTACCATTGGGATTATGAGAAATATATACACGATACGAGTATGAACCGGTCATTCCATCTAATTCATACACCATCAAAGTTGTACTAACAATATTATTCCATTGCCCTTCGTAATCTCCTTGAAGGTTTGTAATGAGATCTCCGAACATAAGGATATTATTTGAGTTCCAACCCAACATTCGCCACACCCAAAGATTCATTAACCCTATCATATTAATGCTGAACGAACTGGTTGCTGAGTAAAAAGGCACTGCAAAGGCTCCATACTGAGATTGTTCCAATCCTGCAATTGGCTTACGAAGATGATTGTTTACAGGAAACATCATGCCGTTCATTTCGCCCTCACTTTGGTCAATTCGACCCCACGGGTCAAGAATCTGCACGTCCTCGTCCTCGCTCATGTAGCCCGACCATGCATAGTCGAGGTATTTCCCGACCTCGATGCCTCCGGTCGCCTCTGTATCCCAAAAATATTCGGTCGGCTCCTCATAATCGGACAGGGTCAACAGTTTGTCGGGCATGGCTTCGCGCAGGGCCTTGATGAGTTTCGGATAGGAGGTAGTATTCATGGCGGGCATACCCTCCACTTCACCATAGCCGGCGTTGCGGTCGAAAAGATTGACGCCATCGAGGCCATAGGTTTCGAGACACCCTTTAACTTGTGCCACGAAATCCGTAATCTGTGCATCGGTCAGGTTACAGAAGCCCAAGCCCGTATTCCCGCCTTCGATTGAAAGACAAACCTTACGACCCTTATCCTGCAAAGGACGGATATGCAAGTCGGCATGCTCCAAAACGTAACGGATATCCGAGTTAAGCACCAGCATGGCCCGCTCAGTAGCCTCGTCATAGCCAATCTGAACTACACGTAAATTGACAATATTGCCATATGTTCGCATCCATACATTCGGAGCAGACGGGTTTCTAGTATTGTCTTTCGAGACAACCCACACATCAGCCAACAGAGGCGAATATTCAGAGGTATTTACATAAAATACCGTCGTATTTACGGGGTCCAGTTCGTAATCGCCGACCTCCGGTTTGCGGACCTTGACAACATAGTAGAGGATGCCGCCGTCATCGGACATAGCCACATCGTCCGACGACACCACAATCGGGGCCAGGTATTTCCCTGCTTCAAGCCCGTCGGCCTTAAAGGTCACTTTTATTTTCTCGGAGATTCGTTTCCCGGCGGCTATCGAGATTTGTCCGTCATCGGCAATCTGAATGTTGGCGGCCGGCATGGTCAGAAAATCAGTCCCGTATTTGGCGTTATAGATTTCGACCTGCGATTCATCCGGAGCTGTCTGAAGATTCAGATTTTTCTCGGCCGGGCGGTTCAAACGACAATACATCGGGTCGGATGTCGTCCCCGTGCCCTCCATCAGATAGACAACCGACCGTTCTACGGGAGAAAACTGGCTGCGAACCGACACATAGGTATTCTCCAGCGGCTCCTTGTCGGGAAGTTCTCCACGTGTCGTATCTACCGGATTCGCCTCACAGGAGGCCAAAAAGAGCGCCCCCATGGCCATCAGGAATACAAAGATTCCCTGTTTCATATCATAGTTCCGTTTCATAGTTATTCCTCTGTTTCGTTGATTTTCGGAATTTCAATACCGTCGGGCCAAACAATGTCGGTCTCGGCCACGCCGTCGTTACCGTACATCGAGTAGTCCTTAACGGTATTCCCGGCACCCTCGTTGAATTTCCAGTAGCCCAGCAGGGTCGGGTCGCTCTCGGGATTGGCAATTTCGTACATGTTCTCCCAGATTTGCTGCTGCGTGCGGGCCACGGACCAGACACGCGCCTCGGCAATCTTGCCGTTCAGCGGGCGGTAATCATCATACGACTTGCCAATGAAGAACTGGTAGGCATCGCCGAAACCGCCGTACTTCTTCTCGTTGTCCTCCGTCGGATTCTTCAGATAGAAGTCATAGAGCGCACGCATGGCGAGGTTGATGCGCGTATCCTCGTTCATCGAGGTGAGACCCATTTCGGTGCCCTCGCTCTGCAGCTCGCCGTTGACATAGACGCAGACGCGGCGGGTTGCCTGGTCGTAGGTGCAGGCCACATGGTACCACTGCCCTGCCGAGAGGTTCTTCGTGGCGTCGCGCTCGGGGAACTTGCCGAATTTTGAACCGGCGCCCGAACCGTCGAACTGCAGCTGCTGACGCTCGAAGTTCGTATCGCCGATACGCAGCAGCAGGTACTGCTCGACACCCATCACCGAAGAGATATTGACGGCATTGGTATTCCCGTCGGAGGTGACGGTCGAGGTGGCAAACTGGTCGATGTAGATTAGTGCCTCGTAGGTCACGGCCGTCAAGCCGTTCCACGCCTGACTGTTTGTCCCGTAGGTGTCCAGCGTCGGGAAGTTAATCCAGTTGCCCTCGCCAAGCTGCGCCGCGACGGTGATATTCGACGAACGCTTGACAACGTAATAGACCGTCGAGGAGGTCGCCAGTGTCGGGACCGACGACTGCGCAATCGTCACCGGCACAAGGTAGGTTTCGTCGAGCGGCAGAGCCCCGGTCTGCTCGGCACCCTCACCCAGCAGGTTCTGCAGATGGAGCGTGAGCGTCTCGGAGGTCGTTTTGCCCGCGGCAATCGTCGCGGTTTCGGACGAGAGCGCATAATACTTCGCGTCAAGCATCGGCCACGACGTGCCGTAGCGGGCGTTGTAGCGCTCGACCAGCGACGGATCGACCACCACGGAGAGCGTCACGTCCTGCTCCGACGGATAGGCCAGCGTCGCCGCAAAGGTGCGGTCGAAGACATCGAGCGTATTCTTGATTGTTGCCGCCTGCACCTCGGAGGTCTCCGCCACGTCGAGGTAGACCACGTTGCCGAACTTGTGGTCGTCGGCCGAGTAGTCGGTGCAGGCCGTCTGGACCGCAACCATTCCGATGCAGGCCAGCAACAGCATATTTTTCCGTGTTTTCATGGTTCACTATTTGGAAGGGTTCAACAGTTGGATGGCATCGCTCAGCAGCGGGTAGTTGCGCTCGACATCGTAGTAGTCGTTGTCGATGTCGTAGGCGGCAAGTCCGGCCAGCGGTCCCAGCGAAACGACCCGCTCGGCCATCTCCGTAATGGCGGCATGTTCGACAACCTCCTCGTCGTAGAGCGGAGCTCCGGCCGCAGCAGCCAGCAACAGCCGTTCGGGTGCGATGCCCGCATAGCCCGTGGCATTGACCACCTGCAATTTCAGCGTCGTGATGTCGGTTGTCGCCTCGGTATCCAGGACCACATAGTCCAGTTTCGCGCGGTCGGCTTCGGCCACGAAGAGCGGATTGCCCTCATAGACCAGCAGCTGGCCGTCCGTTTTGGCCGCCGAAAGCGTCGAGACAATCGAGGCCGTAGCCGTGGCATCCAGCGGGTCGGCGGTGAACGAATAGCCGTCCAGATCGTTGGCTGCTACCGCGGCAATCACGCCGCCGAGATAGGTTTTGAGGGCCGCATCGCCCGAAAACTCCGCCTTGCGTGCGGCGTAGTCCACCTGGTAGAGCACCCGGGTCCCCTTTTCGTGCATCGTGACCATGTCCTCAGCGTCGAAGCGCGAGAAGTTGTCGGCATTCGTCAGCGACACGATGTCCAGCGAGTCGGGCAGGCAGCGCATATAGTCCTTTTCGCTCGCGGAGGGGGTCGGCGAATTATAGAGTCGGGCGTAGGTCAGGAAATGTTCGCTCTGCTTGTATTCGCGCAGCGCAGCCGTATACTCCGCCCAGAAGGCCGGATCCTGATCTGAAGGGCGCCGGACCTGCTGCTCGACAGCCTCCGTTTCGGTCCAGTCGCTGCATGCGGCGGCCCCCAAAGCGAGCGCCGAGACTGCCATGCAGCGGAACAGATTGGTGATGATATGGTTTTTCATGGCGTTGGTCATTAAAGGTTTTTGCGGTCCCACCACACACGGGTTCCCTGCGTGTCGCCCGCGCCGTTGACGGATTCGCTGTTCAGATTGGCGATAGCTGCCTGGAGGTTCGTCGGATTCTCGGTGTACTCCTCTACCGGGTACGGCAGGCGCCGTGCTCCGAGCGACGAATCCACCGTCCCGCCGCTGGCATTCTCAACCACCGGCAGCAACCGCGGATAGCCCGTGCGCCGGTGTTCGGCCCACGCCTCGGTCCCCAGCGGGAAGATGGCAATCCACTTCTGGGTGATAATCTTTTCGAGGTTTGTCTCGATATCCGTGGCCTTGTCGTCCCAGGCAATCGTCACGCTGCTCTGCGGCGTCGAAACCGAATAGCGGCCAATCGGGTCGACATAGGCCGCCGGCGTATGCGTGGCATCGGCAATGTAGGCGTCGGCACCGCTGGCACCCCGCTCCTCGAACGACAGCCGGATGGCATCCTCGTAGAGCGTCCTGGCGTTTTCTGCCGAACCCCAGCGCAGTTCGTACTCCGCGCGCAGGAAGGTCACCTCCGCAGCATTCATCCACAGATAGGGATCTGTCCCCGTGATGAGCATGTTCGAATAGGAGGAGACGGCCGTCGCCTTGCTCGAGACGTTGATGCCGATGCGGATGCCGGCGTAGCCCTGCACCTCCTGTCCGTTCTCCACGAGGCGCACCGTTGTGAACATCTTCTCGCGCCGCGGGTCGTTGTAGCCATTCATGTAGCTAATCAGGTCGGCTCCGACGCGATGGTCGCCCCAGTCGTTGTAAATCAGCGTCATGCGGTTGTCCGAGGTCTGCATCCGCGCATTGTCGGCATTCATCGTGATGACGCCCCCGGCAATCGCTTCGGCGGCCTTCGTGCGGGCCGTTGCCTCGTCCACGTAGGTCAGGCGCATGGCCATGCGCAGCTTGAGCGAGTTGGCGAACTTCAGCCACTGCGCGATATTGCCCGCATAGACCCCGTCGTAGCGGCCGAAGGCGTCGGACGGCAGCGTGAGGTTGTCCTCCAGCGAGGCAATCGCTGCGTCCAGCTCCTCGAACATCGCCGCATAAGCCTCCTGCTGCGTGTCGTAGGCCACCTCGAGCGATTCGGTCTTGTCGGCCATGATCTGGGTGTAGGGAATCGGACCGTAGGAGTCCGTCACGCGCTGCATGATTGCAATGCGGCAGACGGCGGCCAGCGCGTGGGCCGTCACGTCGTCCGTACCGTTAATGATGGCCCGGTAGGCCGGGTAGGTCTCGCTGATGACGTTCACGAAGGGCCACTTCCGCCAGTCGGCCGAAGCATTGAAGGTCTCGAACTTGTTCTGCCACGTGTCGACCGTGGCGCCGATATAGCCCGCATAGGGTCCTCCGACCAGACTCTCCAGGAACTGGTACATGTGCTCCTGCGTCGGAACAACGAGCCCCTGCAGGGTCTTGAGATTGGTGCCAATCTTGTAGTTGTTGGCCTGCAACTGTTCGTCGGTCACTTCGTTCGGATTGCGGTTGATATCCGCGAAGTCGCCCGTACAGGCAGCCATGCCGAGCAGCATGACCGCAAGCAGCAGCCGCTGCACGTTATGTTTCGTAGTTTTCATGGTCTTGCTGTTCATTTAGAATTGGAATTTCACGTTAAAGCCCAGGCTGCGCAGCGACGGCATCATGAAGTAGTCGATGCCCTGATAGTTCAGCCCCGTCGAGGCCACGGCCTCGGGGTCGAACGGTGCCTTGCAGTAAATCATCCAGAGGTTGCGCCCGACGAACGAGACGGTCATCCGCATCTTGTCGCGGAACCACTTCGCGGGGAGCGTGTAACCCAGCGAAAGCTCCTGCAGGCGGAAGTTCGTCGCCGAATAGGTGTAGTACTGCGGCAGTCCCGACTGGGCGCCGATGGCCTGATACCACTTCTGCGCGTCGATTGTCTGGCGGCCGTTGATGATGACACCTCCGGCGTCACGAGCGGCGGCAGAAGCCTCCGAAACGCCATACAGGTCCATGTTGGCCTGCGTCGCGGAGTAGCAGATACCGCCGATGCGGGCCGTGAAGAGCAGACCGAGATTCAGTCCTTTCCACGAAAAGTCGTTGCGCCACGCCAGGTTGTATTTCGGGAAGACCGAGCCCAGGTAGATATCCTCCATGTAGTCGTCCTTGACGGCCACGTTGCCGCTCTTGTCCACCTCGATGAAACCTTCACGGTTGTAGACCAGGTCGGAATTGGTGTAGAGGTCACCCAGCGTACCGCCCGGTTTGAGGATATACTTTGCCTTGCCGAGGCCCTTAATCTCCAGCCGGTCTTTCGAGATGATTTCACCGGTTTCGGGATGCCTGTAGTTGTGGACCAGCTCGACAATCTCGTTCTTGTTCCACGAGAAGGTGAAGTTCGTTGCCCAGCGGAAATTCCGCCACGTGTTGTCATACCCCGCCGAGAGTTCGACACCCGTATTGCGGACGTGGCCCGTCTGCAGGTAGATGGTCGAGTAGCCCGACGATACGGAAATCTGCGGGTCGAAGGTCTGGTTGTAGGTGTCGGCCCAATACCACGATGCCGAGAGGCTGATGTGTTTCCACAGACGGGCATCGAGACCCAACTCGTAGGTGCGGGTCCGCTCCGGGTAGAGGTCGCCAATCGGATAGTGCGTCTTGGCGGTCCAAACCTTGTTTGTGGCATCGTATTCGTAGGTCGGGATGGTCAGATGCCGCGGGAAGGGCATACCCACCGAGGCAATCGAACCGCGAATCTTCAGATAGGTCAGCGCACGACCCATGTCCCAGAGCGAGGTAGGCACCCACGAAAGGCCCACCGACGGGTAGAAGAACGACGATTCGGGCGATTCGGCCAGCTGCGAGGCCCAGTCGTTGCGACCCGTCACCGTGAGGTAGAGCATCTGCTTCCACCCCACCTCCACCGAGGCGAAGAGGGACTGCGTCTGCTCCTGCCAGCCCGACTTCTCGGCCCGCTTCTTCGAATCATCGAGGTCAAAAACGTTGAAGACATTCGGAAGGCCGTTCTCCTGAATCGGGCCCCGGTATGACAGCAGGTCGGTCTTTACGTTGTTAATCGACGCACCGATGTTGGCCTGCAGCGACCAGTCGTCACCGAACGTCTTGTTGATATTCACCATCACGTCGGCATAGGTCTGCGTATCGTATTCGCGCTGTTCGGTGTAGTGGCCGTTCTTGCCGCCGTCCGTAATGGTCGTGTTCGACGAAGCGTAGAGCTTCTGCGTGTAGAGCGAATTGGCATTGTCAATCCTGACGCGCCCGGCGACATTCAGCCACGGAAGGATGTCGTACGAGGCCGAAAAGGAGAGCAGGTAGCGCTTCTTGTCCGTATTGCGCAGGTTGCGGTAGGCTATCCAGTAGGGGTTCTGCATCCGGAGGTCACCGCCCTCGAGGTCCGAAGACCAGAACTGTTCCATCAGTTTCGATGCCGGATTGTAACGCTCGAAGATTCGGTAGGCGTCGAAATCCGTTCCCCGCGGGAAGAGGTAGACCGGGACCAGCGGGTTCGAGTAGACGCCCTGGTTGGTCATGTTCTGGTCCTGCTGGTAGATGTAGCTCGCCGAGGCGTCCAACCGCAACTTGTCCTTCAGAAAATAGCTGGTATTGCGGAAGGTGAAGTTGTAACGGTCGTAGGTGTTGTTGGGGATGATGCCGTCGGAATTGACCGCAGCAGCCGAGAAATAGGTTTGGTTGCGGTCCGTACCGCCCGAGAGCGTGAAGGCGTTCGTATAGACGTGCCCCGTTTCGAAGAAATCATTGGGTGTATAACCGATTTGCGCAGCCGGAGTAAGCCGTTGTCCCCAGCTGTAGACGGCAGACCCCGCGCTCGAACCGTTCAACCCGGTTCCATAGCGGTTCTGGAACTCCGGCAGCACGAAGGGATTCAGAAACTCCGTATTGCTCGAGAGCGTCACCTTCAAGGCGCCGGCCTGCCCCTTCTTCGTCGTAATCATCACCGCACCGTTCGCGGCATTCGAACCGTAGAGGGCCGCGGCTGCAGCGCCCGTCAGCACCGAAATCGACTCGATATCCTCCGGGTTCAGGTCGGCAATCGACTCCGTGGCACCCTTCGAATCGAACTCCGTGCCGCCTCCGCCACCGAAGTTGTACATCGGAATACCGTCGATGACATACAGGGCATTCGACGACTGCGAGATGGACTTGTTACCGCGCAGCACCACCTTTGTGGCACCGCCCACGCCCGACGACGAGGCGTTGATAGTCACACCGGCCACCTTGCCCGAGAGCGAATTCATGAAGTTCGCATCCTTCACGGTGGTAATCTCTTCAGAGCCTACCTGCTGGACATTATACGAGAGGGCCTTCTCTTCGCGTTTGATGCCCAGGGCCGTTACCACGACCGACTCAATCTCCGAGGTCGATTCCCGGAGCGTCACCGCGAACGACGTCCGCGTACCGACCGGCACCGCGGCCGTCTCATAGCCCAGATAGCTCACCTCGAGGGTCTGCGAGGAGGCCGGAGCGGGAACCTCCAGCGTGAAGCGCCCCTCGGCGTCCGTAGAGACGCCCAGCGTGGTGCCCCGCACGATGACCGAGGCGCCGATAATCGGCTGCCCCTTGGCATCGGTCACGCGGCCGGTGACCGGAACTGGCCGTACCGCAGCAGCTTGTTGTTTATAAATGAAGATACTCCGTCCGTCGATATCAAAGCCGATATCGAACGGCGAGAACAGTTGATTCAGGACTTTGGTGATTAATTCATTCGAGACATTGATACTCACCTTGCGGCTCTCCAAATCTTCCACATCCCGGTTGATGAAAAGATACCGCGTCTGCGCCTTAATCTTGTCCATCGCCTGCTCCAGAGTCGCATTTTGCAGATTCAGCGTGATGCGAGCAGTCTGAGCCTTAGCCGTAAATAGAACACAGCTCAGGCAAACAAGTAAGGCAAGTCGAAACAGTCTTCCGTTTTTTTGGGCGAATCCTGTTTTTTCCATACTTTTGTAGAATTAAGGATAATAGGTTACTTAAGTTTTAGGCTGACTATTATCTGCGGTCTGCGGATTCCTCCAAATCTGCAGACCTTTTTCGTTGGATAACAGTCTGAAAATTTATATTGATTTATTTTCTCATAGGCATCTCTTTTTAAAGGCACAACCTTGATAAATCGTTACCAAATTCATAATCACATTATCGTATCATAATCACATTCGACTTTTCATCACGCGTATAGGTAAACCCGGTGGATACGAGCTGGACCACGTGCAGGGCATAATCCACCCCATCCGAAATACGCACCTCCCCGCTCATCACGTTGATTTGCGGCAGAGTCTCCCGCTCAATCTCAATCCGGACATCAAATGCACGCTCGAAGATGGCCATCAACTCATCAAACGGCATCTTCTTGAGATGAATCAAACCTTCCGTCCAACACAAATCGTCGAAATCGGAAACGCGCTCCTTGTAAAGCCGGCCATGCTCCAAAACAACCCGGTCGTTCGGTTGCAGGATGATGGATTCAGCCGGGTCTTTGCGGCTGGTCACCTTGACCCGACCTTCAACCAGCGTAGTTGAAAACAGCCCGTTCTCGGAATCGGCCAGCACGTTGAATTTCGTACCCAGAACCTGAATCTCCGTTGCAAAGGTCTCCACAATGAATGGGTGCGACGAATCATGTGTAACCTCGAACAAAGCCTCACCCGAGAGTTTGACCCGTCGTGTTCTACTGGAAAAGACAACCGGATATTCAAGGGTCGTTCCGGCATTGAGCTGTACATGAGTTCCATCCGCCAGGGTCACCTGCATCCGCTGCCCCGCCGGTACAAAAACAGACATCTCACGTTCTGCCAGCGAGTGATGGTAGACAACCTTTCCCAGGTAGGCGGCTCCGACCATCACAATCACGGCAGCCGCCGTACGAACCGCATATCGTGCAATCCGGAGAAGGGTGCGACGAGGCTTCGGAATGGCCGCGTCAGAAGCGGGCGCCGGGGCATAGAGGGCCAGACCCGCGAAAAGAAGGTGTGCTTTCCGGAATTCCGCCCGATTCTCCGGAGAGGCTTCCACCCAGGAGAGGATACGTTCTTCCTCCTCTTGAGAGGCTTCTCTCCGAAAATATCTGAATAAAAGTTCCTGTTCCATGTACAATCAATCGTAATAAGATGAATTTTATCTGCTGTTCTATTATATAGTCGAGTGACGGGAACAATCCTTACCCCCATTTTCCCACCTCATCTGCAAATAAATATTTTTATTAAATTCAACAAATATTTTCAGAACTTAAGATTTTGAATAACAACGCATTATACAATTAGTAGGAGAAGCTATCTTTTTTCTCGAAAAAATCTTAACTTTGAGATTTGAAAATCAACTTCCCGGACAAGAATGATTCAGCGAATGGAGATGCATGAGTTCGACAGGTTGTATGGAGCGTACAAGCCCCGCTTCATACTCATAGCCTGCTCCTATCTTCGGGACCGTTCCGCCGCTGAAGATTTAGTCACGGACTGTTTCATGCACTTCTGGGAGAAACGCGAAGAGATTGTATCCACAACCGAGAATATTCCGGCTTATATCCTCGGCATGGTCCGGCATAAATGCATCGATGCTCTGCGCACGCGGCAGCAGCATCTATTGACCCATCAGCAAATCTATCAACTCGAAATGCGCAACATACGAGAGAATCTGGCCGCTCTTGAGGAGTGTGACCTAGCCAAGATTCTCTTCCGCAGTGAAGTCGAGGAGATTTTTCATCGGCGATTGGCTGAAATGCCGGAACTCTCGGCCCAGATATTCATCGCAAACCGGTTCGAGAATCAGACCTATCAGGAGATTGCTCAACGCTATGGCATCTCGGTTAGGAAGGTTACCCGAGAAATTCAACATTGTCTGAAACTCTTGAGAGAGGATCTCGGCGATTATCTTCCCATAGCCGTTCTGTTATTCCCCCATTTCCTCGACAAATAAAAAGGGACGGCCGAAATGTGATTATGATTTAGCAACGAATTTATCGTGGACTAATTCCGCAGGCCGTCCCTTATATTTTCTTGACAAGAAATTCCATGCTGTGCACCTGAAGGAAATATTCTTGTCGGCTCGTTCTTTATTGCTCCAGGTTTATTGCAACATGCATATAAACAAATACTCTTTTTAAGAGAAATTCACCACTCGATTATTTCCTACGATACAAATTTAGGCAAAATATTTGAATGCACGTGAAATCACATGTATAAAAAACATAAGCGGCCTCTTTCCTTTGTAAAAAAATGGATACAAAGGGAACAAAATATAAAGATCAGGTCTTTCAGAGGCTCCTAATCGAACGTATGCAACAATTACGTGCGGAATATGGCTATTCTCAAGAAGATGTGATTGAGTATACGCATTTGGACATATCTCGATATGAATCGGGAACGTCCATGCCAAGCACGCTATCCATTCTTAAACTCTGCAAGTTATATAATATCAGCATATCGGACTTCTTTGCGCCGATAAACTATCCTCCCCAAAAAGAAAAGGATGTTTGATGACCACAAACATCCTTTTCTGATTTTATAATCGCCTGATACGCTGCTTTCTTTTTCGTTTGGAGACTTGTTGCTGTTCCTCGTAGGCTTGCACATCCGCCAATTCCAGAATCGCGTCCAACGGATGGATAGACGGCCCCGGCCGGAAAGATTCTTTTGAGGATGGCCTCCCCTGCTCCGAGGATTCGTGGGAGACTCCCCTACCCTTTGCTTCAGCATGGAACAACTGTTCGAAGACGTTGGCCGAGAAGTTCCGACCCAGCAGGGAGCCGTTGACTACGATTCCCTGCTCATGGTCGATAAAGGTCACGCCGTAGATTCGTCCCGCAGCATTGAGGCGGAATATAGCATCAACTCCCTTATCGTGCAGCCGCTCGCAGAACTCCGTCCGGGTTGAACACCGCGCCATGCCATCCGCAACCTTTCCCCTCAATCCGTCCAGTGCTCCGGGCTCCTTCAAGGCCGTTTTCGAACGCTCGTAGTAGCGTTGCAGAGCCTCATAGCCTACATCCTTCCCAATCCGGCTCGACTTGAACGGCGTTCCGATGCCATAGCCGTCGTCAGTCAGCGCGCCGTAAATCATCCCGGCATAATCGCGTCCGTCGATGGTCCCGGTTCGTTCCTCGGCCGAGACATTGAAGGCTTCCAGAAGCGTCCGCCACTCGCCAAAAGAGGCGCATCGGTAATGCCGCAAGCACGACCTTACGGTGGAGGAGACCTGCTGCTTGACATCGCCCTTCTGATAATCCACCTTGTGCAATTCCTCCCGGTCCTGCAGCTCCTGGCCTTTGACACTCGGGTGTAGCCCGTATTTTTGCTCAAGGTCCCGCGTAATCTCTACGGAACGTCGGGCCTCGAAGTCATGAGGCAGTTTCCGCCCCTCTCTGTCGATACGAAGCGACACGATATGCAGATGTTCGCGGGCAATATCCCGGTGTTTGAATACAATGTAAGGTTGCTCGCCGTAACCCATCCGCTCCATATATTCACGGGCAATCTCGCCCAGTTGCTCATCGGTCAGACGGTCCTCGGGCGAGGGGTTCAGCGAGACATGGAAGACCGTGTTGGTCGTTCGCCGATTGGCCTTCAGGAAGGGTTCGAAACTGGCCATGCACCGTTCGTGGTTCATGCGGCCTGCGGTATCGAACGGATAGAGCATCCGATTCCAGAAGAGCACCTCGGCCTGTCCCCGGTTGACCTTCTCCTCGTTGTAGCGGACGGCTCCGCCGACGGTTGCTCCCGTCCTTATATTCGCAACCATCCTTCGGCCTGTTTGGTTAGATTCAGAATCTCTATACTCAACGCCTTCAGTTCGCGGGTATGCTGTTCCAACGCAGCAATCTGGCGGGGAATCGAGATGTTGGAAAAGTGGCTGTTGATGGCCCGGACCACCTGATTGTAGTTGTTCCCGACACGCTGAAACTGGAAGTAAAGGTCGTTGAGACGTGTCAGAAATTCCACCTTCGAAGGGTCACGGCGGATAACCTCGAAACGCTCGGCAAAGAGTCGTTTGACGATGAACTGGCTGCGGTTGTGCTCCAATCCGGCGGCAGCAAGCATCTGCCGGAAGCGAATCTCCTGCTCCTCGTTGAGTCGGAACGAGTATTTGTAACTCGGAGTTTGAGATAGAGGGTTGTTTTTTCGCTGACGGGTCATTCGATGGAAGATTTGGGGTTCGACTTGGGAGAACCTCACCCGCCTCGCAGAGCGAGGACCTTTGTCGGACAAACCGCCGGTTGTCGGACAAAGGTACACCTCGCTCCCGTCAGGCGACGGGTACAGTTTCGGCATCCGTAGAGGACAATTCCTCTCCTGAAAAAGCAACTCCGAAGCGAAAAATCACAGGCGGATTCTCCGCTGCAATATTACGAGGATCTTCAGGGATTAAAAAGCGCGGTTGTCGGCCATGCGAGGCCTCCGGAGGACACCGGGAACCAACCTCCAAAAACCGCATTACCTTGCGGGCAGATGGATTCAAACCGACACATGATGGCATGGATATTCGATGGAGAAGAGATTTCTCCAAATAAATATTTCCAGATTTACAGATTTCCGGAATTCTGGAAATATCCATTCAAAAGGAGATTCATGCACATCCATGAATATAGAGTTGAAAATCCAACACGACAGATCATTAACTCCTCAAATCTTCAAACGATGAAAACTTCCAATCAACAGACATCCGGTTCCTGGAACATCTCCATCTGCAATCAGAAGGGAGGTGTCGGCAAGTCGGCCCTTACGACGCTTCTCGCCAGCTATCTGCACTACATCTGCAAACTCAAGGTATTGGTCGTCGACTGCGACTATCCCCAATGGTCAATCTACACGCAACGCACCCGCGAGTTGGAGATTCTCGATTCGAATGATTATTACAAACTGCTGATGACGCGGCAGTTCAGGGTCTCGGGACAAAAGCTCTGGCCTGTTGTCCGTACCACTCCGGACAAAGCGGTCGATGAGGCCGAGCGTTTCAAATCGGAGAAGGAATATGCTCCGCAAATCACACTCTACGATCTGCCCGGGACGGTCAACACCGAAGGTGTCATTGAGACATTCTCGAAGATGGACTGCCTGTTCCTTCCGATGAAGGCCGACAAGATTGTCATGGAGAGCGCGCTCTCCTTTGCCCGTATCCTTTCGCGGCAACTTGTCGAAAATCCGGCAATCCGGCTCAAGCGCATCTTTCTTTTCTGGACGATGGTCGACCGTCGTGAGAAAACGTCGCTCTACGACCTGTATGATGGCATCATCCGCCAGCTCGGACTGCCGCTGATGGAGACCCGCCTACCCTACCGGTCGAAATTCAACAAGGAGCTGCTGGCCGACGGCACGGGCGTGGGACGTTCGACCCTGCTGGCCCCGGAAAGAGCCTTTACGGCCGATTCCCGGATTGGAAATCTGGCCCATGAGATGCTCACCCTGCTTCAAACCCTGTAGATATGGCCAAGCGACAGAAAATGGAAATCGACGAGGGCCTGATCCGAAAGATGATAGCAGGCGAGGCCTCACCCCGCGAAAAGAGTACCCAGGAAGATGCCTCTACAAAAGAGCCCCCGGAGCTTCCCGACCCTGCGGAGCCGGTTCCCGAACCGGAGACAGCAACTGCAGATGCTCCAGCCGTGGATGAATTGCCGCAGAGCTTCGCAGCGGAGAATCGCCGTCGGCGCACCATGCCCCTTCCCGACTACGAGCAGACATTCCTGCAACCCGTGAACTACGACCTCAGAGCCTCCCTCTATGTGAGTCGTGCCACCAAGCTCAAGATTCTGGAGATTGTCAAAAAGATTGGCAACGAGCGTCTTACGGCCACCTCTTTCGTGGACAACATCCTGCGCCACCATATCACCACCTTCCGGGACGAAATCAACCGAATCTACAAAACCCGCAACAAGGAGACCATTGTTTAACCTAAAAACTTTACAGCTATGTTTTACAACCCATCTTATCTCGTACTTGCGATCATTTTCCTCGGAATCGCTCTTGCCATCCAGATCGGGTATTTCTGGCGAACGAAGCGAAAAGCCCGGATCTCGGATTCCGACCAGGAAGACTCCGACCAGACAAAGGCCGCGACCGAGTTTGAGCGGATCTTCATGACACCGCTCACCATTCGGGCACGAAGTGCCATCTACGTCAGCGGAGCCACCAAGCAGAAGATTCTGGAGATTGTCCGGAAGGTCGGAGGCGAACGAATGACCGCCACCTCCTATGCGGAACACATCCTGCGGCAACACCTTGCCCAGTACAAGGAGGAGATCAACCGCATCTACGAGGAACGCGGCAAGAAAAATCTGTTTTGAAAATGGGCTTCCCGAATTCCCTTCTCGAACGAATTGCAGGATGGCTTCGGCGATGGTTCCCGCAGCGGTGGCGCAGGTCCGCTGAATCCCGGGCCGACGGGCCGGGCAGCAAGGTCGATTCGGAGCAGGCCGCCGAGTCCCGCCAGAGAGAAACACCGCTGCTGATTATACCGAAACACTACGCTGTTACCGGCCATCTGCGGCCTCGGAAGGCCATTCCGCCACCTGCGGAATCAAAGCCCGAAGATGCTGCTACATTTGTTCCGCCCCCGGCTGAAAAGCCGGCCTCGATGCAGGGCTGGGGCGAGCTGGTCCTCCAGGGTCCGATCCGCGACAACGGCGAGACCGATGATCCGCAGGAGCCCCGGCCGCCGCTGCGGCCTCCGTCCCTGCAAGACAACGGCGAATTGCACGATCCGGAAGTTCAAGCGCTGCTCCGGAGCGCCGAAGCGGGTGAGCGCATTCTTGCGCCTGATGTTACGGAGGAGGAGCGCCGCGAGATCGAGAATTTTGACCTGCGAAACTATGTCTGACCCTCAAAAAAACGAATGCACAATGAACTGGAATCGGGATTACGGCTAATGCCCGGATGATTTGTTACGGGAAGCAACGGTTTGCTTCCGTCCCGGTCGCAGACTGCCTCAAAAGGCGGGCTGCGGCCTTTTTCACACCCATTACCAAACTGCAAAACCGATGAAAAAAAGCGCAATCTTCTTGATTCTGATGCTCCCCGCATCGCTTGCCTCCTTCGCACAGGGCAACGGAATGGCCGGAATCAGCGAGGCGACCAACATGGTCACCTCCTATTTCGACCCGCTCACCAAACTAATCTTCGCCGTGGCTGCCGTGCTGGGACTGGTGGGCGGTGTCCGCGTCTACTCAAAGTTCAACAGCGGCGATCCCGACGCCTCGAAGTCCGCCACGGCGCTCTTCCTCTCGTGCGTCTTTCTGGTTATCGTCGGCACCGTCTTACGCTCCTTCTTCCTCTGACATGGCACAGTATACCATCCACAAGGGCGTCGACCGTCAGGTCGAATTCCAGGGGCTGACCTCGCACTATCTGATCCTCTTTGTTGCCGGGCTGCTGGGCATCTTCCTGCTCTTTGTCATCCTCTACGCCGGAGGGGTTCCGCAGGGCATCTGCATCCTCTTCGCCGTCGCGGGCGGCAGCGGCCTCACCTGGGCAACCTTCTATCTGAACCGCCGCTTCGGACCTCACGGCCTGATGAAGCTCCTCGCCCTGCGGCAGCATCCGCGCCGCATCATCCACCGCCGGAGTGTGCGCCGCCTGCTCGAACGTCGAACCTTACCCAAACGCTGATGCCATGCGAGGAACCCTGAAAACTTCGACCCTCGAGTCGAAATTCCCGCTGCTGGCCGTCGAGGGGAACTGCATTCTCTCGAAGTTCGCCGACGTGACGGCCGCCTTCCGCGTGACGCTTCCGGAGCTCTTCACCCTGACGGCCGAGGAGTACGAAGCGCTGCACGCCACCTGGATTAAGGCCCTGAAGGTCCTCCCGGACCACACCGTCGTCCACAAGCAGGACCTCTTCATCGAGGAGCGTTACGAAACACCCGATCCCGAGGCCGAACGCACGTTTCTCTCCCGGGCCTATGAACGCCACTTCAACGAACGTCCCTTTCTGCGCCACACCTGCCACCTCTTCATCACGAAGAGCACCCCCGAACGGCTGCGGCAGACGAGTGCCGCCTCCGTCCTGTGCCGGGGCTTCATCATCCCGCAGGAGATTCGTGACGGGGAGGCCGTGACCCGTTTTCTGGAGAGCGTCGCCCAGATGGAGCGCATTCTGAACGATTCGGGGCTGCTGCGGGTCGACCGCCTCACGGAGGCGGAGATTGTCGGCACGGATTCCGATGCGGGGCTGCTGGCCCGCTACTTCGCCCTCACGGACGAGCGACAGGCTGCGGTCAACGAGGACATCCGCCTCGACCCGGGCATGATGCGCATCGGCGACAAGCTGCTCTCGATGCACACGCTCTCCGATTTGGATCTCCTGCCGCAGAGCGTTGCGACGGACTTCCGCTACGAGCGCCTCTCGACCGACCGCTCGGAGTGCCGGCTCTCGTTCGCAGCCCCCGCGGGGCTGCTGCTCGGATGCTCGCACATCTACAACCAGTATCTCTTTCTGGACAATCACGACGAGACCCTCAAGCGGCTCGAAGCCCGGGCCCGCAACATGAACTCGCTGGCAAACTACTCGCGCGGCAACGCCCTGAACAAGGAGTGGATTGACCTCTACCTGAACGAAGCCCATTCGCAGGGGCTGCGCTCTGTAAGATGCCACTGCAACGTCGTGGTCTGGGCCGAGAGCGAGGCGGAGCTCAAGCGGCTACGCAACGACGTGGGGTCGCAGCTCGCCACGATGGGCTGCACGCCCCACCACAACACGGTGGACGTGCCGGTGCTCTTCTGGGCCGCCATCCCCGGCAACGAGGCCGACTTCCCCGCCGAGGAGAGTTTTCTGACCTTTCTCGAGCAGGGGGTCTGCCTCTTCAACGGCGAGACCAACTACCGCTCGTCGCTCTCACCCTTCGGCATCAAGATGGCCGACCGGCTCACGGGGATTCCGCTCCATCTGGACATCTCGGACCTTCCGATGAAGCGCGGCATCACCACCAACCGCAACAAGTTCATCCTGGGGCCCTCGGGCAGCGGAAAGTCTTTCTTCACGAATCACATGGTCCGCCAGTATTACGAACAGGGGGCCCATATCCTGCTCGTCGATACGGGAAACTCCTACGAGGGGCTCTGCTCGCTGATTCACCGCACGACGCGGGGACGCGACGGCATCTACTTCACCTATACCGAGCAGGAGCCCATTGCCTTCAACCCCTTCTATGTCGAGGACGGGGTCTACGACATCGAGAAGCGCGAGTCAATCAAGACCCTGCTGCTGACGCTCTGGAAGCGCGAATCCGAGGAGCCGACACGCGCGGAGGAGGTGGCCCTGTCGAACGCCGTGAACCTCTACCTCTCGAAGCTCAAGACGGACGATTCGATCCAGCCCTCGTTCAACACCTTCTACGAGTTTCTCTCCTCGGACTACCGTCGGCTGCTGGAGCAGAAGCACGTCCGCGAGAAGGATTTCGACCTGGCGAATCTGCTCAACGTGCTGGAGCCCTACTACCGGGGCGGCGAGTACGACTACCTGCTCAATTCCGACCGGCAACTGGACCTGCTCTCGAAGCGCTTCATCGTCTTCGAGCTGGACAACATCTCCTCGAACCGCACGCTGCTTCCCGTGGTGACAATCATCATCATGGAGGTCTTCATCAACAAGATGCGGCGGCTGAAAGGCATCCGCAAGATGATTCTGATTGAAGAGTGCTGGAAGGCCCTCACCTCGGCCAACATGTCGACCTACATCCGCTACCTCTACAAAACGGTGCGCAAATATTTCGGCGAGGCGGTCGTCGTTACGCAGGAGGTCGACGACATCATCTCCTCGCCGATTGTCAAGGAGTCGATCATCAACAATGCCGACTGCAAGATCCTCCTCGACCAGCGCAAGTACATGAACAAGTTCGACCAGATCCAGACGCTGCTCGGCCTTTCGGAGAAGGAGCGGGCGCAGATCCTTTCGATCAACCAGGCGAACGATCCCCGCCGCACCTACAAGGAGGTTTGGATCGGACTCGGAGGCGTGCAGTCGGCGGTCTACGCCACGGAGGTCTCAACCGAGGAGTATCTCTGCTACACCACCGAGGAGCGGGAGAAGATGGAGGTGATGGCCCGGGCCGAGAAGCTCGGCGGCGACATCCAGGCAGCCATCCGCGCGCTGGCCCGCGAGCGGGAAGACCAAAATTCCCGACCATGAAACAGATCCTTTGGAGCTGCGGCGGGCTGCTGCTGGCGTTGCTGGCCCTGCTCGGCGGATTCCGGCTCTTCTACGATTTCGAAGACCACAAAATCGGCCCGCTGTGCGGCGAGTGGCGTTCAACACGGAATGGCACCCGGCTCGAGATCAACCACACGGACGATGGTTTCTGGATTCGCATCCATCGCTACGATTCGCGGACCGGGCGTGAATCCTTTGAGAGGCACCCGCTGAAGTATACCTCGTGCATCCATTACGAGGACTACGGCCGTGCGCGTGTCGACCTCTTCCACACCCCCGGTTCCGACCTGCTGCTGGTCATTCCAGGAGGTATTTTCAAACGCGATTTGTCCAACCTTCAAAACAACTTACCATGAGTAGTACCCCAAACATCACCCCCGCGGAGGCGCTCACGGCGCTGCGGGCCGAAATCCGACAACGCACCCAGCTTGTGCGGCTTATCACCTCGCTGCAGGAGGAGATTGCCTACGACCGCATCTGCGGATCGTGGCTCTCGACGGAGAACAACCTCTCGGCCTCAATCCGCCGCATCTGCACCCGGACCTACCGGATGCTGATCTTCGACAACACGCTCTGCTACCGGCGGCTGGTGCAGGATACCGTCATCACGGCCGAGCGGCGCACGCTGCTCTTCGGCAGCCGCGACGATCCGCGCGACATGCACCTCATCGAGCTCGACCCCGAGAGCGACACGCTGCTGCTGGGCTGCTACGGACGCTTTGTCGCGGAGGAGCGGGCCTGCCGACGTGCGGAGCAGGAGAGCATTTCCGAGGAGTGTTTCACGGATCATGAACCCGAGGCATGAAGTGGCGCGAAGTATTCGAGGGATTCTTTCGCCCCGCAGCAGGGGAGGACCCCGCGATGATGCAGCCCGCAGAAGCGGCACCCTGCAAATTGAGACATTGAACCACCCTCAAAAAACGACCGAACCATGAAACCACGCATCATTCTGCTCTGCCTCGGGCTGCTCCTGACAGCCCGGGCCGCGCAGGCACAATGGGTCGTCACGGACCCTACGAACCTCGCACAGGGAATCATCAACTCCACCAAACAGATTGTCGAAGCGGCCCGCAACGGCTCGACCCTCCTGCAAAGTTTTCAAGAGACCGTAAAAATCTACGAGCAGGGAAAGCGATATTACGACGCGCTGAAGGCGGTCAACAACCTCGTCCGCTCGGCCCGCAAGGTCCAGCAGTGCATGCTGCTCGTCGGGGAGATCTCCGACATCTACGTCAACGGCTATCAGCGCATGGTGGTCGATGACAACTTCTCGGCCGCGGAACTGGCGGCCATCGCCACGGGATATGCCCGCATCATCGAGGAGTCGGCCGGGGAGCTCAAGGAGCTGCAGGATATTGTCAACCCCACGGACATGTCGCTGACGGACAAGGACCGCATCGACGTGGTGGAACGGGTCTACGGCGTGCTGCGCCACCATCGGGATCTGGCCCGCTACTACACGCGCAAGAACATCTCCATCTCGCTGCTGCGCGGCGCCCGACGCAACGACCTCGACCGCGCGATGGCTCTTTACGGAACCGACGAACAACGATACTGGTAGCGATGGTACAGGCACTCTCCATTTCGGAGAACATCCACACGATTCTCCGCGTTCTCTACGACGATATGATGGTTCTCTGCTATCCGATGGCCAAAGTTGCCACGGCCATAGCCGGAATCGGGGCCCTGATTTACATTGCCTACCGCATCTGGCAGGCGATGGCCCGGGCCGAACCCATTGACCTCTTCCCGCTGCTGCGCCCCATGGCAATCGGCATCTGTATCATGTTTTTTCCGACCCTTGTGCTCGGGTCGCTCAACGGAATCCTCTCCCCGCTGGTGCAGGCCACCCACTCGCTGATGGTCGGCCAGACCTTCAATATGCAGGAGTGGCGGCAGGAGTGCGCACGCCTCGAACAGGAGAGCCGCGAGCGGCTTCCGGCAGAGAGTTACTACACCGAGGACGAGGAGAAGGAGCGCGAGCTGCAGGCCCTGGGCGTCGACGAGCAGTCGCAGCAGGCCCTCGACCGGATGCAGAGCGAACGGAAGTCGTGGAGCATCAAGGGGATGATTCTGAAGGCCCTCACTGCAATCATGGAGCTCTTCTTCGCTGCGGCGGGCGTGATCCTCGACGTGCTGCGGACCTTCTACCTGATTGTCCTCTCGCTGCTCGGGCCCATCGCCTTTGCCATCTCGATCTTCGACGGATTTCAGAATACCCTGGTGCAATGGTTCTCCAAGTACATCTCCATCTACCTGTGGCTCCCCATCTCGGACCTCTTCTCGGCCATCATCGCCCGGCTGCAAACCCTCTCGCTGCAGCACGATGCCGAGATGATGGCGCAGGACTACAACTGGTATTTCGACATGTCGAACAGCGTCAACCTGATTTTCATCCTCGTGGCCATCTGCGGCTATCTCTGCATCCCTTCGATTGCCTCGTGGGTCGTGCAGGCCAACGGCTTCTCCTCCTACAACCGAACCATTTCGCGCGCTACGTCGCTCGTGAGCGGCGGTGCCGGATGGATCACCGGGAAGGTTTGGGCCGGGACCAAAAGCACGGTCGGAGCCGCCGGAAAGGGGCTGGCTTCCGCAGCTCGCCTGATCCTCAAAAAATAATCGCATCATGGAATTCAAATCATTGCTGAACATCGAAACCTCCTTCCGGCAGCTGCGCCTCTACGCGCTCGTCTTCGCCGGGATCTGCGCCGTGGTGACCATCACGGCCGTCAGCCTCTCGTATGCCTTTGCCGAGCGGCAGCGCGAAAAGATCTACGTCCTCGACAACGGGCGCTCGCTCATGGTTGCCCTCTCGCAGGACCTTGCCCAGAACCGTCCCGTCGAGGCCCGCGAGCATGTGCGCCGCTTCCACGAACTCTTCTTCTCGCTCTCACCCGACAAGGCGGCCATCGAGTCGAACATGGAGCGGGCCCTGCAGATGGCCGACAAGAGTGCCCTCTCCTACTACAAGCTCCTGCAGGAGAAGGGATTCTTCAACCGGCTGATTGCCGCCAACGTCTCGCAGATGGTCCATGTGGACAGCATCCGCTGCAACTTCGACCGCTATCCCTACGAAGCCACGACCTACGCCCGGCAACGCATCATGCGCGAGAACACGATCACCGAGCGGTCGCTCGTCACGACCTGCCGGCTGGTCAACGTCTCCCGCTCGGACAACAACCCGCAGGGGTTTCTGGTCGAGGATCTGATGATTGTTGAAAATAAGGACCTGCAGACCTATGACCGTTAAAGCGTTTATCCAAAGCCGTGTGCGCTGGCTGCGTCGGCGCATCCGGCGCTGGCACGACCGTCTCACGCCCCGAACCCGGCGGTGCATCCTCCTCGGGATGTTTCTGCTGCTGGTCGGGCTCTACGGGTTGCTGCTCTTCAGCCCGGCACCGCGATTCGACTTCGGGAGGATGGAGCTTCCCTCTTTGGAAAATCTGAAATTTCGATAACCATGGAAGAGAGACAAAAAAACACACCGACGCCCGATTCTGCCGCGACATTCGAGCGTCAGCGAAAAAGGAAAGTTATCCTGGTGGCCGCAGTCGGAAGTTGTCTGGTCATCGCGTTCATCTGGTTCCTCTTCAAACCCGCGCCCACGATCGGCGAGGGGCAGGCAGGGATCAACACCACGCTGCCCGACGGCAAGGCCCCGAAGATCGAGGGCGACAAACGCAAGGCCGCGGAGCGCGTGGCCAGCGAGGAGCAGTCCCGCAACCGGATGATGACCCTCGGGGACAACTCCTTCTCATTGCTCGATGAAGAGCTCCGCAACACGGAACCGCAGTCTCCGACCGCGGATCCCGTGCGCCGGGCTGCCGAGGCAAACCGTGCCATGCAGCAGCAGGCCCGGCAATTCTATGCCGCGCCGCCGCGCAATGCCGAAGTCGAAGAGCTTCGCGAGCAGGTGGCCTCCCTGCAGCAGCAACTCGACATCGAGCGGCAGCAGCCCGACCCGATGGAGGTGGCAGAGGAGCAGTATCGCCTCGCACAGCGCTACCTCGGAGGCGGGACCGGGGTTTCAAGCGAGGCCGACGGTATGAAATCCCCGGGACGTTTCAGCGTCATGCGTCCCGTCCGCGAGGGCAATGTCCGGGCTTCGACCCTCAATCCGCGGATCGACTCCGCACGGGAGCGCAACATCGGGTTTTTGACGGCCGCGGGCGGTCTTCCTGTGGATACGGCTCCGACCATCCGAGCCTGCGTCGCGCAGACACAGGTCGTGCGCGTAGGTTCGACAATCGCCCTCCGGCTGCTGGAACCGGTACGCATCGACGGTGAAGTTATACCTCGCAATACGCCGCTCTACGGCGCCGTCTCCGTAACGAGCGACCGGCTGCGGGTGACGGTAACCTCCATCGCATACCGGGAACACATCTTTCAGGTGCAGGCCGAGGCGTATGATCTCGACGGGCAGCCGGGAATTAACGTCCCCAACTCCCGCGAGCGGACTGCCCTCAAGGAGGCGCTGGCATCCGTGGGACAGACGGCCGGGACGAGCGTGAACATCACCCATTCAGCCGGGCAACAGGTCCTCGCAGAGCTGGCACGGGGCGGGATTCAGGCATCCTCCCGCTACCTCTCCGAGAAGCTCCGCGAGGTACGCATCACCCTCAAGGCCAACCACCAGATTCTGTTAATCTCCAAAGAAAACTAAACGACAGCACCATGAAACGAGACCTCATTTATCTGACCCTTCTGGCGGCTCTTTTTGCCGCGGCCAAAGTCATGGCCCAAAACGACGGGGCCACGTCCCGGCAGGGGCTCACACCCCGCACCATCGAGGTGGGATTTACGAAAACCGTGCATATCCTCTTCCCGGCGCCCGTAACCTACATCGACATCGGCTCGATGGCCATCATCGCCGGGAAGGCCGACGGCGCGGAGAATGTCGTGCGGGTGAAGGCCGCCGTGCGCGACTTTGCGGAGGAGACCAACCTCACGGTAATTACCGAGGATGGCGGGTTCTACACCTTCGATGCCCGGTATGCCGAGAACCCCGCTACGTCGACCATCGAGATTGCGGCCGCGGAGAGTCCGGAGGCACAGCCCGCGTCAGCCTCGGTGCCTGCCCGTGCGGACGAGGGGCGCGTACTGCTTCGTGAGGTAGGGCGGGAACGTCCTGCCACAGTGAAGCGCGTATTGAGCGACATATACCGCCAGAACCGCGCGGACGTAAAGGGAATCCACACCCGGAAATACGGCGTGGAGGTCGAGGTGCGGGGGATCTACGTCCACAACGACGTGATCTACCTCCATGTGCAGATCGCCAATAACACGAACATCTCCTTCGAGGTGGACTATCGCCGCTTTGTCGTCGCGGACCGCAAGGCGGCCAGACGCACGGCTCAACAGCAGCGCATCATCGAACCGCTGCGGGTCTGCAACGATCCCTCGATTGTACGCGGACACCAGCGCCAACGCATCGTCTTCGCCCTTCCGAAGCTGACACTCGAGGAGGACAAGATTCTCCTGCTGGAGATCGCCGAGAAGGACGGAGCACGCCACCAATGTCTCGAAATTTCGAGTAAAGAGTTGCTCGGAGCGAAGGCTCTGTAAGGATTGCAAGAAATAATAAACCTTGTAGCAAGTAAGCCGTTAAGGGAATTAGCGACTTACTTGCTATTTTTATATCCACTCAACAAATATGGAACAACTTATTCCTACTCGCAAACATCGTGTGAACCAGATTTAGATGGACAAAACTTTCAAAATACATTCTAAAAACAAGCAAAAAGGTTATATACATACAACCTTTTCTAGAAATTATGTTATCTTTGTAATATTGATGGAAAATAGATGTCCGTATGAAATATCTTAACATAAAAAAGGCTCTTGCAGCATGGCAGAATTTGCAACCACTGTCAGAAAAGGATAAAGAACGGCTTAGCCGACGTTTTACAGTGGATTTCAATTACAACAGCAACCACATTGAGGGTAACACGTTAACTTATGGACAGACAGAAATTCTGCTGCTTTTCGGCAAAGTGATTGGGGAGGCAGACGTGCGTGACGTACAAGAAATGGCCGCAAGTAACGTAGGCCTGCGAATGATGACGGAAGAAGCTGCGGTGAAGGGAGTGCCATTGACACAGAATTTTATCCGGACATTACATAAAACCATATTACGAGAAGATTATACTGTTTATCGTAATTTGCCTGGCGGCATGCAAACAAGTTATGTAATTCATGCCGGCCAGTATAAAACACGGCCGAACAGTGTTATTACGCGGTATGGGGACAGATTCGAATATGCTTCACCCGAGGAGACTCCTGGATTAATGGGAGATCTGGTGGATTGGTATAATGCCGCGGAGAAAGAGGGGAAATTATCTCCAGTAGAGTTGGCCGCGCTGTTTCACTATCGTTATATACGCATTCATCCATTCGAGGACGGCAACGGTCGTATTGCACGACTGATGGTAAACTACATTCTGACTCGCCATGATTATCCGATGATTGTCGTCCGAAGCCGCAGAAAGAGTGAATATTTGGAAGCCTTGCATCAAACAGATCTCGAAGTAGGTCCTGTCCCTAGTGATGGAGCCCATGCAGGGATCAAGGAGATCCGTCCTTTTTTGAAATATTTCAATGCCTTGGTGGCTACGGAAGTATATAATGATGTGCTGTTCGTAAGCGAAAGGAATGAGAATGTATGGTGGTATGATGGGGAACGGATTGTCTTCCGAACCCCCAATTATACGAAAATTCTGAATGCCATGCGAACACAACCAACATTAACACTGGCAGACATGAAAGAGGAAACGGGTATCAGTGGGACAGCCATACAGAAGCTGTTGGATCAATTGATTTCAAAAAAATATGTGGAGCGTGGCGAGAAGGAAGGGAGCTGGAGAGTATTTGTAACACAATAATTCAAAATAAACGTTTCTGCAACGGATTAATTTCTAAAAGTTACTAGTCTACAAATCTAAAAAATCTGTAGACTTTTTTATTTATCCCCCAGACACACTTTTGGAACAATATCATCAAAATACTCCTCACACATAATTTCCATAGCGTGATTTATTATCTGGTTCGACAATAAGTCATGGTTCCATAAGGTTTTCGGAGCTGGATCTCGATCAGCAGACCTCTTTGGACCAGCGAGGCGTAGATCTCCCGGACGAAGTGCACGCACGGCGAATCGAACGAACAGCCCAGCGGTGCCCGGACGGTGTACACCATCAGTTGCCGCACCAGCTCCTCGAGAATCTCGTCCCGAAGGTGGTATTTCGAAGGATCCGAGGTGCGGAAGGCATCGAGAAATAGCTGCTCGGAATGTTGTTGTCGGTAGTAGGCCAACTCCTCCTCGACGGTAAAGTCATAGAGCCGGTCGTAGCGGTCCGTTGTCTGATATTGAAACGAAGTTCCCGGTCGCAGAACTCTTTCGACAAGGGCGATATGCGGTTCCTCGATCGGGCCGGAAAGCTCTGTCGGGTGGCAGTAGAGACAGGTCGTTCCCAACTGGAAGGAGGGACAACCCGGTGGGTTCTCCAGGATCGTAAAGCCGGCACGCGAGAAGAGCGCGCGGATCTCCGTGTAGAATCGGTCGTGCTGTTCGTGCGACATGCGTCCGTCGTTATAATCCGCCTCGATGCGGAAGTAGACGTCATAGATTGGATGGGTGGTTTTCATGGTTTGAAAGGATTAAGCCGCAGCCCGAAGACTGCGGCATGGTTCAACAATCGGCAACAAAAATCTATGCAGCCGGAGCTTCAGTCTCCTCTTCTACAATTTCGTCGGCTCCAGTCTCCAAATGGTCAAAAATCAACCGGGCGGCCCGATTGACATCGACCAGAATATCGAACAGATAGGCAGGTTCCCGACGCAATTGCGTAAGCCACCCTTTGAGATAGGCGGCATTCTCCTCACGGGGCGTCGTGGCAAAGCCAGCCATGGCACCGCAAAGCGCCGAAGTCAGCTCCGCAACCAACTCTTCGCGGGCATACTCTTCGTCGCCAAAGTTGCTCCCCATCGTGCGGTTCAGACGCTCGGCATGGCCCGTGCTGTGGGCCACCTCGTGCAGCAACGTCCCGTAGAAGGCTTCGCCCTTCGGGAACTGCTCCTTGAGCGGGCAGACAACCCGATCGTGCAGGCGCGTGTAGTAAGCCCGGTCGCCGTAACGGAGTTCGATCGGGCAGAGCCACGCCTGCTGCTCGACCATCCGGTCGATCGGCTCGCAGACCATGCCGTCGGAGTAATCCTTCCGCTCGGCACGGGCCGTCAGCGCCGCATAGCGTTCCGGTTGCTTCTCTTGCATATCCGTTTGGTCGAGGTTGAAGACCGAATAGTAGCGTATGATGGGAATGACCTCGTACTGTTTGCGGGTCTCCTTCGGAAGCTGGCGGTACTCCTCGAGGTCGATCTTGCGGCGGGTCTCTTTGTGGCGGATGCAAATTTTCCAGAAGTAGACCGGGAACGACAGGGAGCCCTTGAGGATATTCAGCCCCTCCTCCTTGGCCTGCCGGAAGGTCATGAAGATTGGCGTTTGATAGTCCGCTATTCCCGAAAGGAAAAGCAGCATCAGAATGTTCCCGGCCCGGTAGGGCGTGCCGCGCAGGTTGCGGGGAAGACCGTGCGCGAGGTCCGTGAACCACGGTTTCTGCCAATCGGTTTCGAGGTGTTCAATACGCTGGATTATCAGCTCCGTCAGTCGGGGTGCTATGGCATCTATCAGATTGTGGTTTTTCATGCTGAAAGTTTTGAAAGGGTTATGATTCGAATTGGGTAGCGAGCCGCCACACTTCAATCTTTTCTTCATTCGCCTTGGTATTCCACCAACGATTGCAGGCTTCCCGGAATGCACGGTAATCCTCTTGGGGATTGAAGTCTTTTTGAGTAAGACCGGTCATTTTTTCCCGGTCCGCTATCACGAGCTTATTCTCCCACCATGGATTGATTATCTCTTTCATCAATTCACTTTCTCGAACCTGGCAGGTGTGGTCTTGGCAGTCATCACACCACATATCTTCACGATTATCATCTATCGAGTAAATTTGATTGGTATTACCATCAACCCATGCCTGATAGTAGACATGACGAGAACCACACTCCTCGCATCGCCACGGATTAGGACTGTTATCCGGGATGGCGGGCTGTATCATGGCAGGTTGCAGTCGGAAGAATCTGCGGTATCGGTTTCGCAATTTTTTGAGTGTCCTGTTCATAGTTGCAGATATGAAAGACGGAGCAATCGTTTGATTGCTCCGTCGGTTTTACTTGGATCAGGCGGCCAGCGATTCTGCCGTCTTGTTCGGGCCGAACTCCGGATCGGCCGGGATAATCAGCGGCTCGGCAGGCGGCGCCGGAATCTCCGTGTCGGGCGTCGCTTCCGGCTCCTCGGGGAGTCCTTCGGGAATGGATTCTGCATCCAATTCCCGGGATTCGGCCAAAGCCCGGGCCTCCTCCTGCGCCTTCAGGTCGTCGATCTGCTCCTGCAACTTTGTCCGGCGTCGTTCGTAGGTTGCCAGGTATTTCTCCTGCACGGTCCGGCTTTGAGCCTCGAAATTCAAATCGGCAAACCGGCACATCAGGCGCGTGTCCACCTCCTCGTCCGTACAGTTATAATCCCGGGCCGTTGTGCGGAAGAAGTCGAGCAGGAAGATGCGGATCACTGCCGCCCGCTGTTCGGGTGTCAGTTGCCCGGCGGCCGCAAAGCGCTCCTCCTCGGTAACGCGCCACTGATTTTGAGGTTCGATGCCGCACTGTCGGAGCCGATTGTCGGCCATGTGTCGGATCACGGCGTAGTAGAACATCTGGTGCTCCTCTTCGGTCAGCGGGCTGCCCGAGACCTTCGATTCGCGGAACAGCGTCTTCATGTCGGCGGTGATATGCTCGTAGCAGAGCTGCCGGTTTCGATGGTCCTGCCGCAGCAGACTCTCCATCGGAGAGGCAGGAACCATCGTGACGTAAACCGTCCGTTTTCCTGCGGCATCCTCGACCGCAACGTCACGCTCCTCCTCCGGGATGTCCTCATAGCGAATCTCCACGTCGAACATTCCGATGACGGCATATTTGCGGACACGGCCCTCTGTAACGTCGAATTCGAGTTGCCGGGTCTGCTCCGTAAACCGGGCCAACGCCGCTTCGTAGCGCTTCACGGCTTCCGCGTAGTTTTCTTCCGTCGAGTAGCACTCCGCCTGGGGAGCTTCGGGCATTTCGGGGGCCGTATCGTAGTAATCGAGATAGTAATCCAGTTCCTGAATCCGGTATCCCTCCTCTTCAAGATGCTCGATTACCGAATCGGGGGTATCCCCCACCGTGGCAAGGACCGTCCGCGGATCCGCCTTCAGCAGTTGCTGGGCCTTCTGCACGAGGTATTCGTCGTTCTTGCGCATCATGCAGCTCCGGTTCTGGCAGCCCGCGCAGCCCTCCACACATTCATCCTTGAAGAGAATCTGGTTGGCCGTATTGTGGTGGCAGGTGTGGCATTCTGCCTTGTCGAAGCGATAGGTATCCAGACGGGTCATGTAGCGGTCGTAGAGCCGCCGGGCAATCTCCCGGATCCGGGCATTCTTCCACGACAGGCGGCAGCCGTCCGAGAAATGCTCCTCGTAGACCTCCTGCTGGACCGCCGCATCGTATTTCGCAATCTCGGTGGCAACGCCAACCGAAATCTCCTCTTGGTCGAGCTGCTCGGCGAGGGCGTCGATCAGATCACAGAGTTTCAGTCGGGAGCGGATGTAGACCTCGGATTTCCCGAACTTCCCGACCAGGCTTTCAATCGTATGACGGCCCGATTCCAGCGCCCGTTTGTAGGCCGCAGCCTCCTCGCGGGGTGTCACGTCCTCACGCTGGAGGTTCTCCGTAATGGCGGCATCCTCGGCTTCGGCATCCGACAACTCACGGACAAGGGCCGGAATGAATTTCAGCCCCGCCATTGCAGCGGCCCAATAGCGCCGTTCGCCATAGACAATCTCGAAACCTTCCTCTTTGGGTCGGACGCAGATTGGTTGCAGAACCCCGACCTGACGGATGCTGTCGGCAAGTTCCTGCAAGGTCTCAGAGCGGAAATCCTTGCGGGGATTGTAGGTGTTGCTGACAATCTTGTTCAGATCCAGCAACTGAATGGCCGGAGCGGGTTGCTGTTCCGCAGTCTCGGAATTGGAGACAGCCTGCGGCGACTCCTGCACGTCGGGATTCGGATTCAATGTCGTAGCTTTCGATGCTTTGACCCGGTTCTTCTTCGTTTTCGGTTCTTCCTTGGAAGTCTGCATAACATCAAACAGTTTTTACCGTGTGTCTCACGTTTCTGGGACCATGCAATCCAAACGGACTGCATAGTCAATGAAATAATTATGTTATGAGGACTTATTCCCGACGCGGTCGGTTGCCTCGGGAAGAGACACAGTCATGCGGCGACGTCGGAGCGGCGAAAAATACCGCAGCCTCGGCGAGGATGATTTTTCGTCCGAGGACGGCGGGCCGCCCGCGGCCTTCCGCATGACTATCTTCCCCGACGGCAACCAGGGAAGGGCTTATTAGGATCTCGATAAAATGGATTCTTTTCAAAAGCGAATTAAAAGTATTACGATTAGGCTAGTTACAAGACGGTATTCAGTTGAAAAGTCTTCCTGATCATATTCAATCAAATGATTGTTAATGGTTATTCTATGTATACTCAGAAATCATAGTCATCAAATATTGAGTCTATAATATGGCTAATAGGAAACATGTATAATACTGATAGCCATACTTGTATTATAATACAACGGAACGGAACGCTACTACAAGTTGAAACTTTCGCGTCAAATATCTTGCCTCGAACTGACAGGATGACTGTCGATTCCAACAAATATATAAAACACTATGTGGTACGTTTTCTCCTATTTTTTGCCTTTATAATGCATTATATTATATAAATTTGTATATTATTCACAATTATGGACTCGGATGTATACTGCAATGAATAAGAAAGAGGTATTAAAAGAACTGGGCATAAAGTTAACAGAGAAACTTGGAAAAAGTGTCGTTTAGTGAAGCCCTATGTTTGTAATCATCGCCAACCTAGTTTAGAAGTACTATGGGGGATAGCTAAAATCTTAATATTTCCCCTAAATAACTATAATAGAATCATTATGGCAGTTAAAAAATCTGAATTATATAGTACCCTTTGGAAATGCTGCGACGAGCTTCGTGGCGGTATGGATGCAAGCCAATACAAGGATTATGTGTTGGTAATACTTTTCGTTAAGTACATCAGCGATAAAAGTCGCAGTGATGAAGGTTTTGATATCGATATTCCTGACGGTTGTTACTTTGAGGATTTTGTAGCTCTCAAAGGCAATCCGAATATTGGAGAGGAGATGAATAAAATGATGGCTGCACTTGCTGAGGCCAATCAACTGGATGGCGTTTTTGTCGCCGATTTTGAAGATGATGCCAAGCTCGGCAAGGGAAAGGACAAGGTTGAAACCCTCAGTAAACTCATTGCAGTTTTCCAGAATGAGAACCTCGATTTTAGCAAAAATAGAGCTGCCGATGACGATCTTATAGGAGATGCTTACGAGTATCTGATGAAGAATTTCGCCACCGAGAGCGGTAAGAGTAAAGGTCAATTCTACACCCCGGCAGAGGTCAGCCGTGTGATGGCTAAGGTCATCGGGTTAGGCAATGCCAAAAATGGGAAAAAGACCACTATCTACGACCCTACTTGTGGATCGGGTTCTCTGCTTCTGCGTGCTATGTGTGAGACCCCAGATGGAGCAACCATCTATGGTCAGGAGAAGGACAATGCAACCGTCGGCTTGGCAAAAATGAATATGATTCTCCATAATGAGATCTATGCCGATATCAAACAGGGTGACACGATTAATGACCCTCAGTTCAAAGATGACGACCAACTTAAGACATTTGACTACATTGTCGCAAATCCACCGTTTTCTACAAAGTCTTGGTTGAAAAGTGCAAAGACTGAGGACGTATACCATCGTTGGGGAGAAGGTATTAAAATCGGAGTTCCTCCGGAAAAGAATGGTGATTATGCGTTTCTACTCCATATTGTGCGCTCTCTGAAACAGACCGGTTGTGCTGCCTGCATTTTGCCTCATGGCGTTCTATTTAGAGGTAATGCAGAGGCTCAGATTCGTAAATATCTTGTTGCAGAAAAACGGTACATTAAGGGAATCATAGGACTACCGGCTAACCTCTTTTATGGTACAGGTATTCCGGCCTGTATCATCATCGTTGAAAAGTCAGAGGCAGCAGGTCGTAAAGGGGTGTTTATGATCGATGCCAAGAGCGGGTATATCAAAGACGGTGCAAAAAATCGTCTGCGAGAACAGGATATTCGCCGCATTGTCGATGTGTGGCAAGCGCAGCGGGATGTGCCTCATTATGCGCGCTTTGTGCCTATGGAGGAGATTGAACGTAACGATTACAATCTCAACATACCTCGCTATGTATCTGCCCCTGATACGGAGATTCTGCAAGATATCGATGCCCACCTTCATGGAGGCCTGCCCAAACACGATATAGATCAGCTCGATACCTATTGGGACGTGTGCCCGTCACTTCGTGATGATCTCTTTTGCGACCATCCTACACGTAGGGGATACTATTCTCTGAAATGTAATCCTGAGGCTGTGCGTGATGTCGTTGCCGAAAATATAGATTTCCGTAAACAGAGCGATGCGTTTCGAAGTAGTTTTACCGAATGGTGTAATCGTCACCGTGTGCAACTTTATGCTCTCGTTCCCGGATTTGCGCCCAAGAAACTTATTGAGCAACTGGGCAACTCGTTGTTGGAGATTTTCGGGGTTGATAAGTCGCTTGTCAATGCTTATGATGTCTATGACTGCCTGATGAATTACTGGGGCGAAACTATGCAAGATGATTGTTATATGATTTCGTCCGGAGGCTGGACTGTGCAATTATATACTCCACAACCTGCCTCCAAGAAGAACGACGAAAAAAAGAAGGAGAAGAAGGCAGCTACCCCCGAAGACATTGTTTGTGATCTGCTCCCTGTACCGATTGTTATTGACGAATATTTTGCAGAAAAGCGGGATGTTATCACTGCTGCAGAGGAATTGCTGGCGCAAAATGAAGCGCAGCTTGCTGAACTGGTCGAGGAACAGGCGGAGAATTATCTCGATGAGGACAATTTCCCCGATAGTAAGATTACCGATGCCAATGTAAAAAAACGAATTAAGGCGCTCGATAGGAAAACCGATGCCGATGAGATTGCCGTGTTGCAAAAGTATCTCGACCTCAAAGGTGATATATCACTGAATAAGAAATTAATTAAGGAACGTAAATATGACTTGCTGACTGCTCTTGTAGTCAAGTATGCCGATCTGTCTGAGGAAGAGATTAAGCGGTTGGTTATTGAGAAAAAGTGGTTTGCATCGCTTGCCTTGCGTCTTGACGGTGAGATGCAACGCATCAGCCAACAACTTACCTCCAAGGTGTCGGCTCTTGCAGAGCGTTATGCCCAGACGCTCTCCGAGATTGATGCCGATATAATCGATTTAGAGGCAAAAGTCGCGGCACATTTGAAACAGATGGGATATTGATTTTAACACTATAGATTATGAACGCCAACCAGAGACAAGGTATATTAGATGCGATTGCGGAGTTTGAGAAGGCTGATTTTAATACTCCATTCCAAAATAAATATAAAGATACAGCGACTATTGATAACATAGTTGTTGCAGATTATTCTATTGCTGAAATTTTTACTTTGGCAAAAAGAGCAGTGTCGCAATTGAATGACTTTCTTGAGAATGGGAATTGGAAAATTATCCCAAGTGATAATATCTCACTTCCTTTATATGGGAATATTTCATTAAGGAATACTATTGTCAATATAACGAATTATTTTAAATCGGCATCTTATCAACATGCGGTTACTCAGATTAAATCTCTGGTATATTTTGAGATGCAATGTGGCTTCTGGGATCAACCTAAACACATTGAGATAGGCATTCATGAGTCGGCCCTTAAAGGATTAGAGCAGCGGGCTGAACTAACGATGTCGCATATTGATGTCCGAGAAAGTAAAGTAAAATCTCTGATTGAAGAGTTAGAAAATAAAAAGATAGAGATTGAAAATCTGATTAAAACCAAAAGGCAGGAGTTAGAGACTTTGAAGAATAACCAATCGGAGTCAAACACAATATTAGCAAATATTAAAAACGCTCAAAACAATGCTACAGCCGGCCAGAATGCAATAGAAACATTGAATGGCAAAGCGAATACTATTGTAACAGCTCTAAAAACGGCCCAAGAACGCATAAATGGACAAATAAAAGAGAATGACGATGCAATTGCACAATCAGAAAAAGCTCTTGAGGAGTTTAATGCAGAAGCGTCCGCAAAGATATCACAAATTACAACAGACTATGATAGTGTGTCTGCAAATGCAGAAGAGGTTCGTAAAATGATGGGGTATATAGCAGATGGTACATTGAGTCATAGTTTCAATAACAGGAAGAAAGACTTATCAAAAAGGATAAAAAACTGGTTAATTGGATGTTGTGTTGTTGCTGTCTTGACAATTGCCTGGGTTTGTGCTGTGTTCTTTTGGTTGAAAGCAGATACCAGATATGAGTGGGCTAATATAGTAATCAACGGGATTAAATCTTCGCCCATGTTTTTCTTGTTGGGCTTTGCTTTAGCGCAGTATCAAAAAGAGCGCAATCTAATGGAAGAGTATGCTTTTAGAGAGAGCGTAGCTGTTACATTGACGGCCTATTTAGAACAAATGCCTAATAAAGAGGATGAGGATAAACGCAAGTTACTAATGACGACTGTTGAGCAATTATATACGAAACCGGTAATTGCTAACAAAGAATATGAGGCATTGAGGTTGGATTCTAAGGATATCTCAGAAACTACAAAAACCTTAAAAGAATTAGTTGAAAAATTCTTATTGAAAGGCAAGTAATGAATGTAACGCAAGAATATAAGCAAACTGAGTTCGGCCCGATTCCATCGGAGTGGATACTATGTACCTTTCAGGATGTGCTAACTACGTTTTCGAGTGGAGCTACTCCTTATCGTGGTATTCCTGAATATTACAAAGGGAATGTGCGATGGATTTCTAGTGGGGAATTGAATTATAATAAAATTTTCGACACTGTCGAACACATTTCCCAGCAGGCTGTGAGGAATACTAATTTGCGTGTTCATCAGCCTGGGACATTCCTGATGGCAATTACAGGCCTTGAGGCAGAAGGTACTCGTGGACGATGTGCTTTTATCGAAGCTCCGGCTACAACCAATCAGTCTTGTTTGGCAATAAATGGGACAGAGAGGATGTGCACTGAATATTTATTTTGGTTTTATCGTATGTGGGGGCAATATTTGGCATTTAAATATTGTCAAGGGACTAAACAACAAAGTTATACTGCCAGTATTGTTCGGAATTTACCTATATATGGGCCAAAAGATATTACCGAGCAACAAGCTATTGCGGAGGCGCTAAGTGATATAGATGGATTGATTGCGGCATTGAATAAGAAAATAGCCAAAAAACGCCTGATTAAACAAGGGGCGATGCAACAACTCCTAATCGGCAAAAAACGCCTTCCCGGATTTACCGGTGAGTGGATAGATAAGAGAGTGAAAGACATTTTCAAGGTCACCCGTGGATATGTTTTATCAACCAATAAAACAGCAGAAAGCCCTGATGGATATTATAAGTACCCTGTTTATTCTTCGCAGACGCAAAACAACGGTATTATGGGATATTATTCGGAATATCTATTTAATGATGCTATTACTTGGACTACCGATGGTGCTAATGCAGGAGAAGTAAATTTGCGTAAGGGTAAGTTTTATTGTACAAATGTCTGCGGAGTATTAATTAATGAAGAGGGGTATACCAATGACTGTATTGCATCTATTATAAATATGGTTGCAAAGTCTCATGTTTCATACATTGGAAATCCTAAATTAATGAACAATGTAATGGCAGAAATAAATATCCGTATTCCTTCATCAATAGAAGAGCAGCAAGCAATAGCTACGATTCTGAGCGATATGGATAAGGAGATAACGGATCTTGAAGCCAAACGCGACAAGTACCGTCTCCTAAAATCGGGCATGATGCAAAAGCTATTAACAGGACAAATAAGATTACAATACTGATGATAAAATACTAAATTATGAAAACAAATCTTTTTTTAGAGGATGTATTTTGTGATTCTGGCGTCCCCCAATACACATTTGTAGAGCCATCGGAATATACAAAGACTAAAGTAGCACTTCGTACGCCTGGACGAGGCGTTGTAGTTGAGGGACCTTCTGGAATTGGTAAAACTACATGTATAAAAAAAATTCTTGAGGAAATAAATTTAAAAGCGACATGTCTATCAGCTAGAAAGAAGGAAGACATAGAGTCTATAAAGTTATTATTACAAGAGCCTCAAGATGATTGGGGGGTTATAATTATTGATGATTTTCATTACTTTGCAGATGATATAAAAAAGTCTATATCTGATCAGCTAAAGGTTTGCGCCGACGAGGGGCGAACCGATATGAAATTGGTTCTAATCGGAATTAATCGGGCTGGAGAAAGTTTGGTAAATTTAGCTACAGATTTAAATGATCGTATTGAAACTATCAAATTTCAAAAGAATTCGAATGACAAGGTATTAGAGCTAATAGAAAAGGGGGAAAATGCATTGAATGTGTCTATCCAATGTAAACAAGATATTATACGAGAATCATGTGGAAGTTTTCATATTGCACAAATGTTGTGTAAGGCCATATGTATTACTCAAAATATTACTGAAAAGACAGAAAGTCTATGCCAAATTACAACCTCAATTGAGGCGGCTATAACACAAAAGATGCAAGAATTAAATCGAGTGTTTAAGGAGCCGGTTCAATTATTTGCTGTTGGGAATAAAAATCGACGAAATGGGCGGGCTCCATATTTACGACTCTTGATGTGGCTGGCAGAATGCGATGAAGGAGCAATTCAAATGAATGATATATCCTTACGACATCCTCAATATAAGGCAAGTATTAATCAGATTGCAGATAGAGGATATATTTCTATGTTGATAGCCAAACATGAAGAAATAGGTAATATCCTATACTACGAAACTAATTCTAAATTACTGGCCGTAGAAAATCCTAAATTCATTTTCTATCTCAAGCATTTAAATTGGATTCAATTTGCAAAAGAGATGGGATTTAAAATAGAGGAATGCAAGACTAAATATGACTTTGCCATATCTTTTGCTGGAGAACGTCGAGAATACGCAAAAATGATTTACGCCCAATTGACGGAGAATGAGTTTAGCGTATTTTATGATAAAGATTTAGATATTTCCGCAGATATTTTAGGTCGTGACCTTGATAAATATTTTGGCCCTATTTATGAGGCTGAAGCAACCTATGTAATAGCCTTGATTGATAATGCATATTTTCAAAAAATATGGCCAGTTTTTGAGATGGAGAAGTATAAAGACCGATTTGCAGAAGATTCCGTAATACCAATCTTATTTGAAGATTTTCACCCATCTCCTATCGATCCGTTGTACAAAAAGGGCTATATGCGCATTGACTCAACAAAACCTAATATTCAACAGCAAATAGAGGAAATCGTAAAACATTTAATTGCTAAAATGGATCATAATTAGATATGGACGCAAACATCGGGGCAAAGGAGCGTGTGACGCAAAACAGGTTGATAGGGCTATTTAAGAATGTCTTAAAGTATGCCTATCTCGGAAACTGGGAGACTCGTGAGGGTAATGCCAATATCGAAGAATCATTGCTTACGGCATATCTCTCGCGGCGTGGCTATACCGACAAGGAGATACGGAGTGCCATCGTGAAACTCAAGCAGTTGGCGAACTCCCTTGGTGGCGGATTGTATAATGCCAACAAGGAGGTATATACTCTGTTGCGTTATGGTGTGAATATACAGGCCGAGGTGACCGAAAAGAAAAAGATGGTACACCTTATCGACTGGGCCAACCCGATGGAGAATGATTTTCAGATAGCAGAGGAGGTAACCATTCAAGGCGAAAGCGACCGCCGCCCCGATCTGGTCGTATATGTCAATGGTATTGCTCTTGCTGTAATCGAGCTCAAGCGTAGTACGGTCTCTGCCCACGAAGGTATTCGCCAGAATATCCGTAATCAGCAGGACGGTTATATTCCTCGATTCTTCACGACCATACAGTTGCTTTTTGCGGGCAACGACACTGAGGGATTGCACTATGGTGTAATCAAGACACCAGAAAAATTCTGGTTGCGTTGGAAAGAACCGTGTGGTGAACCGTGTCAACCATCACATTTTACAGCGAAAGAGTATCCCAATGAGTTGGATCGTAGCGTCTTGCAATTCTTTGAACCTGCAAGATTGTTAGAATATATCCATGACTTTATCATCTTCGACGGAGGGGTAAAGAAGGCGGCCCGTCCCAATCAATATTTCGCAGTTAAAGCAGCTCAACCTAGGGTTCGCAAGAAGCAAAACGGTATTATATGGCATTCGCAGGGTTCCGGCAAATCGCTTACGATGGTATGGCTGGCTCAGTGGATACGTGAAAACATAAGCGATGCTCGTGTTGTAATCATTACCGACCGTGATGAGTTGGACAAACAAATAGAATCAGGCTTCAAGGATGCAGGGGAGCAGATTCAGCGAGCCAAGAGTGGCGGTAAGCTGATTGAGATGCTCAATGCTGCTGAACCATGGTTGATTTGTACGTTGATTCACAAATTTGGCAATAAGAATGACGGCGATGCCATATCGGTAGGTAATAAGAAGGCCAGTAAGTCGCTCGATGTATATCTAGAAGAGTTGGCTAAATCTCTTCCGGAGGATTTTCGGGCTAAGGGTAATGTTTATGTCTTTGTCGATGAGTGTCACCGCACGCAGGGAGGTTTGCTGCATGAAGCCATGAAGCACATAATGGGGGACAATGTGATGTTGATAGGCTTTACTGGGACTCCTTTGCTTCATACGGATAAGAAGAAATCCATAGAGACTTTTGGCTCTTATATTCATTGCTATAAGTTTAATGAGGCTGTAAAAGACGGGGTTATTCTAGACTTACGCTACGAAGCAAGAGATGTTGAGCAGTATTTGGGTAAACGCGAGAAAATTGATGAATGGTTTGATTCGAAGACTAGAGGCTTGAGTTCGGTCGCTCGAGCAGCTCTGAAAGAGCGTTGGGCAAAGATAGAAAAGCTATTTAGCAGTAAGGAACGTATCGACCGCATTGTCGCGGATATTTGCCAAGATATGAGCACTAAGCGGGCTTTAGTAGGCGGCTATGGAAATGCTATGCTTGTGGCTGATAGTATTTATCAAGCGTGTCGTTACTGGGAGGTATTTCAATCAACTGAATTGAAGGGACATTGTGCTGTGGTTACAAGTTACGATGCAAGTACTACATCGGTCAAAGACGAGTATCAGGGTGATGGTGAGACTGAGGATCTAACAAAATATGAGATATACCAAAGAATGATTGGTAACAAAACTCCTGAACAGTTTGAGGCATGGGCGAAAAAGGAGTTTGTAGACCATCCTGGAGACATGAAGCTGTTGATCGTCGTAGATAAATTATTAACCGGATTTGATGCACCGTCGGCTACCTATCTTTACATTGACAAAAAAATGCGTGATCACAATCTTTTTCAAGCAATTTGTCGTGTGAATCGGGTAGATAGTGAGGAAAAGGATTATGGGTATATTATTGATTACCAAGATCTGTTTGGAGCGGTAAAGAGTGCGATAGAGGATTATACAAATGGGGCATTTGATGGTTATGATGCCGACGATATTAAAGGACTTCTTTCGAATCGTCTTACCGAAGGTCGCAAAGCCTTGGAAGAGTCATTACAGGCAGTATATACAATGTGTGAAGTGATACATCCGCAAACGCGAGAAGGCTATTTTGCCTATTTTGTATATGCCGAAACAACCCTTGTGGAAGATCAGCAAAAAGAGTGTGAGGAAAATTCCAATAAACGCGAAACCTTCTATAAACTTGTGTCGCGTTTGGTGCGTCGTTATATTGATATAGCCAATGAGATGGAGCAGGCTGGCTATACCGCTGAAGAGGCTTCCGATATCAAAAAGCAGGTCGATTATTTCAATGATATCAAAGATGAGATAAAATTAAAAAGTGGAGATGCTCTCGATTTGAAATATTACGATCCGGCAATGCGTCAGCTTATTGATAACTATGTGCGGGCTGAAGATAGTGAAAAACTGGTCAACTTAGCCGATATTTCATTCCTCGACTTGATAGATACGCAGGGTGATGAGGCAATCGATTCTCTGCCAAAGAAAATCAAGCAGAATGAGCGTTCTGTCGCTGAAATCTTGGCGGCAAATATGCGCAAAATGATTATCAGCGAACGACCGAACAACCCGGCTTATTTTGATAAAATGTCTGATTTGCTCAACCATCTGCTTCAAGAACAGAAAGATGGAAAGATCCAATATAAGGAATTGATAAAGAAACTCATCGAAAAACTAAAAGAAGCTCGGTCGACTATCAAGATAAAATATCCTGTAACCATTGATACAAAGGGTAAACAGGCTCTTTATGACAATCTTGGAAAAAATGAAGCTTTGGCTCTCCGAGTTCACGAAACAATCAAAGCAAATGCGCGTGATGGTTTCAGAGATATGGATAGTAGTGGCTTGAAAAAGATGAGAGCTCTTCGTCGGGCTGTTGAGAATGTTTTGCAAGGGATGGAGCAGGTGAAGATTGATGATATTATGCAATTGATAGTTGCACAAAAAGAGTACTAATGACGGTTATTGAGGTTGCTAATATATCTGTGGAGGTCGAGTGGAAAAATATTAAAAATGTGCATCTTACAATATATCCACCAAATGCTCGTGTTCATGTGTCTGCTCCTAATGGCATGACGGAGGAGGCAATACGGTTATTCTTGATTACTAAAATGTCGTGGATAAATCAACGTATATCTCAAGTCCTTGATCAGAGTCGCCAACCACCCCGTGAATATGTCTCTGGCGAGAATCATTACTTCAAAGGTCACAGATATCGTTTGAAAGTTTTATATCATAACGCACCTGCAAAAGTTGAGATTCAGGGTAATGAATATATTAAGCTATATGTTCGTGAAGGGGCGACGGAAGAACGTCGAGCAGAGGTGTTGCGAGAATGGTATCGCTCAGAACTCAAATTGATGCTCCATCCACTTATTACCAAATGGGAAAAAATATTAGCGGTGAGTGTGAATAAATGGGAAGTTAAGCAAATGAAAACATTATGGGGAAGTTGTAATCACCGCACACGAAATATTATTTTTAACCTTGAATTGATAAAGAAACCACTCCCATGTATTGAGTACATCGTTGTACACGAATTATTACATATTAGGGTACGTTTACACAATGAGGAATATACGGAATTATTAAATTGTTATTTCCCAAATTGGAGAAATTTAAAGGCCGAATTGAACGAATTTATTGTTTAACAAAAATAAAAGAAGTCAAATAAGTGTCGATAAATAAAAAATGAGACACATATACAATAAAGAGAATCTTAGTGCTATAACAAAAGATTTTTAGCATTCATTAAGAATTGTACTAGCAATTTATGAATTGTACCACCTACCATATGCGTAAATATTCCGCTCAAGATAAAGCGTGTGCAGGTCATATGAGATGACCCACAGACATAACGAGCAGTCTCCACGAAGACTGAATGTCAAATCACGGAAAGCTGCATTCGGGAAGCGGACATTGTGCGTGCAAAACCGACCCTTATAACCAGCTGGCGTCGCTTCACACAGGTAGACACTAAAAGTACTGAACAACCAGCGGAGAATCCTCCGCCGGTTCTCAGGATATAGGCTCTCAACATAAAAGCGATGGTAGTAAATCATCTCCTGCTGCTTCAACGTAAACGATACCTCCGGGCAAAATAGGCAACAACTCCCGGAATGTGCTTTTTGTAATAGGGCTGATTCTCCCGGCACCACGTGGCGAGCTCCTGCTTCGTGGTAAAGGGACGATGCCAACTGCGTCCCGACATAATACTATCCAACTCGGGAGCCAAGCGATCGACAAAGTCTCCGACGGTCCAGCCTTCCCAGATATGCTTCTGAAAGTCAATCATACCAAATGTATTTTGAAGTTTGACATATGGTTCATGGACCGGCTCCATTCAGAAAAGAAGGTGCCGGCCACGGGCCGATACACAGCGGCGGAACCAACCGGAGGCCCTTTTCGGACGATACGACCCGGACGGGTGGAGATCGTGCGAAAAGGGACTTCGAGGTGCAGGCACGCCGCTATCTTGGCCCGAGGTCG
>ULSH01006562.1_pt1 | contig 43532 bp, 79 predicted proteins | sample 1956151 | NCBI WGS metagenome assembly ULSH01 (sample SAMEA4835702, study PRJEB28245) | human gut metagenome | biome: gut microbiome; material: fecal sample | place: Denmark | collected 2008 | reverse complement strand
ATGGAAAGAGTGTAAAAAGTATGCAGAAGAAAATGGAACGGTACATACAAAACCTATTATTATAAAAGATGACTTTGGATTAACTAAAGAGGTAAATGCATTTGATTATTATGAAAGTAATAACCCAAATGAATACAGAATAATCTTTTTTGACCATTTAAGTTTAATTTCTACAGAAAAAGGTATGGATTTAAGACAATCTATGAGTAAGTTATCAGAATATTTAGTAACTTTGCGCAATAGATATAAATTCACTCCTGTAGTAATTCAACAACAAGCAATGTTTGAAAATACAGATGCATTTAAACTTAATAAACTTACACCAAGTATAACTAACTTAGCTGATAATAAAGCTATAGCTAGAGATGTTGATGTATGTTTGTCTCTTTTTAGTCCTTTTAGATATGAAATTCCTGAATATCATGGATATAATATAAGGATGTTAAAAGATAATGTACGATTTTTAGAAGTATTGCTTAACAGAAGTGGTCAATCAAATGGTGTTATTGCATTATACTTTGATGGTGCAGTAAATTATTTTGAAGAATTACCTAAATCTGACGATCAAATAGGGTTAAATAAAGTATATAAACAAATACAAACAAGAAAAAGTAAATCATTTTTATTAATTACTAAGTATGGCAAACATTTGTATGATACTGGGAAAAAGTGGTTCAGGAAAATCTACTAGTATTAAGACACTTGATCCCAAAGAAACAGTAGTGTTTAATGTATTAAAAAAGCGTTTACCTTTTAAAGGTAGTAAAGGGATTTATAACACAGAAAATAAAAATCTCTTTAATGTAGATGACTATTCTACTATAATAACCTATCTAATGGGCGTTAATGATAAAATGCCTAATGTAAAGAATATTATTATAGATGATGCTATTTACATTATGCGTAAGGAATATTTTAAGACGGCTAAAGTATCAAGCTATAATAAATTTACAGATATGGCTGCGCATTTTCAAAGTATAATTAACACCGCAGAAAATCTTCGTGATGATTTAAATATATTCCTTATTATGCATAGCGAAGCAATAGTGTCTGATGATATTATTATAGGATATAAGCCGTCAACAGTAGGGAAACTTATTGATAATTGTTATAATCCTGTTGAAGTAGTTCCTATAGTATTATTTTCCTCTGTAAAATATGATGAAAAAGGAAATGCATCATATGGATTCTATACTCATAGCTGTATGGAAGGAAGTAAAGAAATTCCTGCTAAATCTCCAGATGGGATGTTTACAGAAAATTTTATACCTAATGATTTGGGTTATGTAGTTAAAGCAATGAACGAATATTATAATTAATTATGAAAGAATTAACAGCATTTCAAATTGCAGCAGTTAAGCGTCAGTTTAAAAATTCACTGCCAACATTAAAGAAAATTGAAGCTATTGATAAAAAGATTGAAGAGCTTCAGGAAGAACGTAATACTTGTGAGGCACTGTTAGAAGCAGGGGAAGCAGGTATTAAAATACTTACAGGAGGTTATAAATCAACAGATCTCATTAAATGTACTTATGAAACAGTACTTAATGAAGACGGTACTCCTAAAATGAATGGTAAGTATCCACAAAAGAAACAGATACTTACATTTGAGTATCCTGCAGAAACAATAGAAACCTGTGAAACCTGTGTAGTAAGTCCTAATATAGAAACATTTAATAATATAGTAGATTAATTATGATTAGTAAAACATTTATGGCATTTGCCAAAGGAACAGACACTTCAAAAGTAGTAGAATTTAATCGTTATTGGGGTATTGCTCCATGCTTTGTTAAAGCAGTCAACCCTAACAAAGCTGAAATGGAACAGCTTTTTAACACCACTATAGAAAATGAACCTACATATGTAGGAGAATTAGATGTGGATGGTGATAAAATCATTAATGCACGAGTGACATTTGTTGTACAACCTGATGTAGAAGGAGTAGAACCTATTTCTATTTCCTTCTTTGTAAGGCATCAATATCGCTTTAATCGTGATAAAACTAAAATTCAAGTTATTGATAAATATGCACGTACAGCATGGGTAACTAAAGAAGATCTTACAACACATAATATTCCTATTTATAGTAATGGTAAACCTGCTAATATAGATAAAGACTATCGTCCTGTATTTGTAGGTGAAGAAAATCTTACTAAATTTATGATAGAATATCTTGGGGTTCCTAGTCTGGAGTATTTCCGTGATGGTGAGTGGCATAAAAATCCCAATCCTGAAGATTGTGTAGCTCGCTTTGATGGTATTGAGAAGATATTTACAGGTGATGTTAAAGAAATCAAAGAAATCATTGCCCTACAACCGACAAATAAGGTAAAAATTATGTTTGGTGTTCGTAATACCAATGATGGAAAGCAATATCAAACTTTCTTTAGTGATGGTTTCCGCCGCAACAACTCTCAAAAGAAGGCTACTCTTACATTCTTTGAAAAGGAACTTGAAGAACGTAAATCTATAGGTGCTTATAGTACTTCTGAATTTAAAGTAGGTGATTTTGAGAAATATTCAGTACAACCTACTGAAATTAAGCCTAATGACACAAGTGATCTTCCTTTTGGGGATGATCCATTCTCTACAACTCCTAAAACACCCTGGGAATAAATAATGTTTAGCCACGGACAACCAACTATATCAATAGATGATGTTTTAAAACATACTACAGAGGCAGATATTGCCGCAAAGTATTTAGGAATAAATAAAATTCCTACAGTCATCTGCAGCCCTTTAAGAGAAGATAAAAAACCTTCATTTGCATTGTATTCACCTGATGGTAAAAGTGTAAACTTTCGGGACTTTGCTAATGGAGATAAAGGAACTATTTTTTCATTACTTTCACGTATATGGAATATTCCCTTTAGAGAAACTCTTAAAAGGATAAATGATGATAATGTTCATAGTTCAATTAATATTAGGAAATCTTATTCTAAAAACATCATTAGAAATTCTCATATAAAACTTTTATGTAAAACAAGAGAATGGAAAGATTATGATATAGAATATTGGGAGTCTTATGGTATATCTTTAAAGTGGTTAAAATATGCAAATGTTTATCCTATATCACATAAAATAATAAAGAAAAATGATGAAACCTTTATATTTGGTGCAGATAAATACGCATATGCTTTTGCTGAATTTAAAGAAGGAAAAACCACTTTAAAAATATATCAACCTTTCAATAAACATGGTTATAAGTGGTCTAATCAACATGACAAATCAGTTATTAGTTTGTGGACAAAAATACCATCTTTTGGGGATAGAGTATGTATATGCTCTTCCCTAAAAGATGCTTTATGTCTTTGGGCTAATATAGGAATACCTTCAGTTGCTATTCAAGGAGAAGGCTATAGTATGAGTAATACTGCAATTAATGAACTTAAAAAACGCTTTAAACAAGTCTTTATATGTTTGGATAATGATCCTCCAGGCTTGTTAGATGCACAAAAACTTGCTTCAAAAACAGGGTTCATTAATATAGTTATTCCCAATGAATACCATCAAAAAGATATTTCTGATTTATATAAACATTTAAACAATAAACAACTATTTACAAACATCTTTAAAAAGCTTTTTAATTATGGAAACTCGTAAAATTTATGTAGTAGACACTCGCCGTGAAAAATCTATCATTATGACAGGTGCAGAAACTTTAGGTGAACTTAAAACTGCACTTACAGAAAATGGAATTGAGTATGATGGAATGACTTTCTTTGAAGGGTATAGTGCAGTTGAGTTGAAGGATGATTCTTCGCAACTTCCCACTAATGTGAAGAAGCGTAACGGAGAAACTACTAATGAACTTCTTATTATGATTACCAATTCTTCTAAGAAGATTAAATCAGGTGCTACTCCCAAACAAGTAGGTCCCGACCGTGCAGGTATGTTTCGGTATATTAAAGAACATAATCTTGCAAAAGAGATTCGTGAGCACTTTGGGCGTCCTTATACACAAGTATCAACTGCTGAGTTAATTAACTTTGTTGAGGAGCTTAAATATTCTGAAAATCCTTGTGCTTATGCAGAGGATCTTCGTACAGCTTTGGTACAGCTGACAAATCTTCTAGTAGAGAAAGATATTATTTCTCGTACAGAAGCAACAGAGGCTATGCGTTCTGTTAAATGTGAATGGGAAGAGCATAACGATTTCCCCTCTGATGAGGAAATCGATGAAATGTTTGCTAAATTTGAATAATTAATCCTACCAAGGGAGGGTAAGAGACTTTATTCTCTTGCTCTCCCTTTATTTTTTTTATTATGGAAACGACACTACAAAAAGAAATTATATCAAGATTTATAAACTTTTTTGGAGAAGAGTTTGTTGATGTTCAAGAAGATACGTATAAACTAAATGTTATAATTTATTTCCCTGAATTAACTGTAACCAATGAATATAATAAGAGTATTGATATAAAAGATACTTTTGTTAAATTTTATTTATATGAAGATGGTAGTATAACTAGGAATATATATATAAGGAGAACCTATTTTACATGTAAACAATGGCTATGTAAATATGTACATAGTCATTGTCCAAGATTTAGTTCTTTAACAAGTTGGGGGGAGTTTTGCTTAGGTAGTGGTCCTATAAGAGACACTATAACAAAAATAGCAGATAATATTATGTCTCAAAATATTGATTTTGATTTATATACATTATTTGCTACTGAATTAAAACTTTTATTACAGGTAGAATCCTTAAGTGGAGGGCCGTATATAGACTTAGAGTCTGTAAATAATTATCAAAATGCTCAGTGCATGGTACCTAATATTTATTATATAAAGGTAAAAAATGAATTATTGGATGGTTTCATTAAATATCTATGCAAAGAACGATCTCTTGAATTTACCTTTAATGGGTATTATTATGATTTTGCATATAATGATGATGATCTAAGGATTATATTGGCAAATAAATTTATACGATATTACAATACTTTACAAAATAAGCCTTGTACTATAGAAGATCTATATGCTGCATCTGGTGTACTACTTAAATGCACAAAAAGAGACGGTCGTCTATATACAAATAATAAGGTTATAGAAGAAATACCTAATGAACCTATAAATACAAATCTAATATTCAAAGGTAAAGTAATTCCTTTAATAATAGAAAAGCCTGATAATAAAGATAATACAGGTATAACTATATTAAATTCTAAAGCATATTCTTATGTAAAAACTACAATTTTAGAAAAACTTAATTATGGAACAGCAAGTGAAGATTACGCAAGAACACCAATGCTCACCATACTTAATCATTAATAGTACGGTAGAGAATAAAATAAAATATTTATGTAGTAAAATACCTGACATTGAATGGTCAGGGATTTTATTTTATAAAACATTGGGTACTTATGAAGAAGGATTAAAAGTTATATGTACAGACATTTTCTTAATGGATATAGGTTCTTCTGCATATACCGAATTTAATACATCTCCTGATATTGCTCATTATATTGCAATGAATGATTTATTTGAATGTGAACAAGCGTTAATCCATTCTCATAATCACATGGCTACTTGTCCCAGTGGTACGGACATAAATACTCTAAAAGAAGAAGGCAATGAAAGAATACATTTTGTATCTTTAATTGTTAATAATGCAGGTACATACAGTGCATTTATAACAAGAAAGTGTGTTTCTAATAAAATTATTAAAGAAACTATAAAGTATAAGACATTTAATGGTAAAGAAGTTTCTAAAGATAAAGAATATACTGAAGAATCTATTAATATAAAATATAGTAAAATGGAAATAATTAAAGAAGATATAGATTACTCTGAAATTGATGCTAGAATAGCACAGATTGAAGAAGAGAAGAAACAAAGGGAATTAAAGAGGCAAGAAGAGCTGAAGAAGCAAGAAAAGTTGATGATACAACCAGATTGGGTAAATAATTCATTTTATTATTCAAAAACTTTTATGCCTGAAAGTCCTTATTCAGAAGCTGATAAAAGTATTAATGATAAATTTGCCACAGCAGACTATTCGGAATTTCCTAAAAATATTCATATAGATAATAAACAAGTACAAACAATACTTAGACAAATTATAACAGGAAGCATTCTTTCTGCCAATAATACCAATCTAAATCTTTATGAATGGGTTCCTAAAATGGAAGCTATTTATGATAAAAGATTTAAAGATCTAGAAACATTTAATATGTGGATAGATAGTCTTCTTGAAGTACTGTTTTCAGAATATACTGATGGAGAAGGATTTTTCAGAATAGATGAGGGTAGAAATTTAGCAAATGCTTTATATCAAGAATTATCAAAATATACATCTAACAAATATATTAAAATAATACTAAACAGTCTTTTATTATGGATGGAATAAGTAATGAACTTATGGCAGAAATAAATGCTGCTATAGATAGTATAGAACAAGATGAAAATGCCGAACTGCAAGAAAACTCTGAATCTTTATTGGTAAAATTAAATACAGTACGTTTTAATGATGCAGAATGGTTTAATAAAATTCAGCAAACTACTGTTACTATAGCAGGATGTGGAGGTATTGGTTCTTGGACTTCTTTATTAATTTCAAGGCTAAATCCTTATAAGATTAGACTATATGACAATGATAATGTTGAAGAGGTTAATTTAGCAGGGCAATTATTTAATAAAAACAATATAGGAGATTCTAAAGTATATTCTTGTATTAATACGATAAATGCGTTTAGTGACTTTTATAGAGCATATAGTAATATTTCCAGATTAACTTCAGACACAACAATAAGTACGGAAACTCTAAGAAATATCATATGTGGATTTGATAATATGGCATCTCGTAAAGAGATATTTGAAGCATGGTATAAAAACAATAAAAGAGATGCAGAATCTATATTTATAGATGGTAGATTAAATGCTGAGGACTTTCAGATTTTCTGTATAACAGGAGAAAATGCGGATGCAGCATTTAAATATAAAGAACATTACTTATTCAGTGATAATGCAGTAGAAGAAGCTCCTTGTTCATACAAACAAACATCTTTTTGTGCAAGTATGATTGCTTCATTAATTACTAATTTATTTGTAAATCATATAGCTAACATAGTTTCAGGAGATTTTAGATGTCTTCCTTTTAAGATTTCTTATGATGCTACAACAATGTTATTAAAAACTGAAGTATGAAAATATCCGCCAAAACAAGAAATGCCATAACAAGATTTATTACTAACCCTCGTTTAGTAGAAAAATCAAATATTGATTACTCTGCTTCATTGATATATAACATTGATTGCTTTCCTAGATTATTATATCGGTTTGCAAGAAAGATTGAAAATGGAGTTAGGGCAGTCTCATTAAATATAATTAGAAATGGAGTCTGTTCTGTTGCAAATCCTTGCGAAGCATTATTAAAATCTTGTGGAAATCAAATATCACGTTTTAGTATTCGAAATAAGATTTATTATATAGGATGTGGCTGTATATTCAATAATGAGTTTGAACCTATATTATTAACTTATATAACTACTGATACCCTATTTGCTAGATTGCAAGGAAATGATGTATCAGTTATATTTATAAATAATGCATATGTAAATAATGATAATATATTTAATAATTTCCTATCTAAAAAAATAATTCCGGTATTATTTGAACAAACAATGGAAATTAGACTATTAGATCCTTTGAGAATCAATAGATTAGTTATTAAACCTAATAATATAGAACTAACAAAAGAAGCATATTGGAGTCTTATAATAAATAAACAATAATATCTGTAATTAAAAATTATTTATTACCTTTGCATAAAATTAATTTTATTATGGAAACTACAATTTCTAAAATAACTTTTACAAAAGAAGAATTTGAAGACTTTCTTTTTGATGTAATAGTTAATCCGCAAAAGGCAAGTGAGTATATTGATAAAAAACTCAATAAAAAGCCTTCTTCTTTAGGACTTTTAAGTACAGCAATTGACAATTTAGCTGCTAAACTTAAATGGAAGCCTGAAAAACTTCTTGGAGTTCTAGATAAACTAAAAGAAGTTAATATTGCAATTACCTTCTCTTTAGTGCTTAAACAAATAGCAATAGATCTGGATAAGAAGTATGAGGATCATATATTAAAAAGTCCTAAACTTTATTGTATAAGCCTGTTTGATGGTACTATATGTGAGATAACCTCCACTGAACATGGAAAGTACTCTAATATAGCATTATTTAGATCTGAAGAAGATGCTAAATTAGCCATTGAGGCACTTGAACCTTTTTATAAAGAAATGTTCCCTGATGAATAAAAAAATCAGGAACGCCACAATAACTAAGCAGAAAAATATTACGTTTAAATCCCAACTAGAAAAGAGTGTTTATAACACTCTTCAACAGTTGGGGTTTAAGCCGAAATATGAGCCTAAAACTTTCACTTTAATTGATGCTTTTGAAGCTAAAACTCCTTATTATGATAAAGAAACGGATAACCAATTAAAGAAAAGAAGAGAATTAGGAGATAGTTCTGCAAGAAAGTTAGTTAAAAAATCAAATAAATTTCAAGGTATCAGATACACTCCTGATTTTTATTTTAAATATAATGGAATAGATATTTATATAGAATCCAAGGGGTTTGAAAATGATGTATTTCCTATAAAAAAGAAACTGTTTCTTAGGTACTTAAATACAATTAAAACTCCCTCTATGTACTTTGAAATTTATACTAAAAAACAACTATTACAAGCAATAGAAATAATAAAAGAATATGCAACCACTTCATTAGATAAGAATGTTACTTCCGGCACTTCCTGAAAAGGATTTTAAAATTTGTAGTAAATATTTGGAAAATCGAAGATTTCAAGATATTCTGGAAATTGTAGAATCCGATATATATAAACTCAGAAAAACCTTTGGTGATACTGAAGAAGATTATTTTAAACAGGAAGCTGCTGTTGAAGATTTAGAAAATTTGCGTTACGCATTAATAGAGTACATTTCATATATAGATATAGATGATTAAATCATTAAAAGAAATTAGCTGGGATGTATCAGAGGATACTTATAGAAAAGACCCTGCTTTATCCTATTCAACTTTAGCAAAGTTTGAAAGAGAAGGATTTAATAAACTTGATAGTTTATTTGATAACATAGACACTCCTTCTTTAACATTTGGTTCTGCTGTAGATAGTATTATAACAGGAGGGGAAGAAGAATTTAACGCCAGATTTATGGTAGCGGAATTTCCAAGTATTCCTGACTCTATAATATCTATAGTAAAACATGCTTTTGAGGTGTATAAAAATCAATATACTTCTTTAGAGGAAATTCCTAATAATGTTTTATTGCCTATTATAGACAGTCATAACTATCAGCAAAATTGGAAGCCTGAAACCAGAATTAAGGTAATTAAGGAGAAGGGGGAAGAATACTATAAACTTTTATATATAGCTCAAGACAAAACTATACTATCTCAAGATATATATCAAGATGTTATAAGTGCTGTAAATGCTTTAAAAGAAAGTCCTTCTACAAGTCAATATTTTATAGACAATCCTTTTGGTGATATCGAACAACTTTATCAGTTGAAGTTTAAACACATATTCAATAATATTGAATATAGAGGAATGATGGATCTGATAATAGTTGATCATGATAAAAAACTAATTATTCCAATAGATTTGAAAACATCTGGTAAACCTGAATGGGAGTTTTATAAAAGTTTTGCCACTTGGAGATATGATTTACAATCACGTCTGTACTGGAGATTATTAAGAGCCAATATGGATGAAGATGAATATTTTAAAGACTTCCAACTTGCAAATTATAGATTTATAGTAGTTAATAGGAAAACATTAACGCCTTTGGTTTGGGAATTTACTGATACACAAGCTGGAGGAGAATTGATATATGGTGCAGGTTTTGATATTAAAATGAGAGATCCTTTTGTTATAGGTGAAGAACTCCATGACTATCTGGAATCAAAACCTAAAGTACCTAAAGATATCTATGAAGATAGACCGAATAATATAGTAAAATGGATTAATAGAGTAAATAACTGGTGATGAAGGTATTAAAAAGAGATGGAACTCTTGAAATGTTTAACCCTAATAAAATTATATCTGCAGTAGAAGCTGCATATAAATCTCAGGGTAAAACTGTTGGGAGTGATGTATTATTAAGTCTTAAAGGCATTATTAATGTTCATGGGGAAGTCATAAGTGTTGAAACTATACAGGACAAAGTTGAAAAGATACTTATAGATCTTGCACCTTATGATGTTGCTAAATCATATATTATATATAGAGAAGCTCATAAGAATATTAGAGATCAGGCGCAGAACATGTGGGAGTTTATACAGAATTTTGTTAAATCTGATAATACTGCTAATGCTACTATAGACGATAATTCTAATGTAGGAACTAAAGGTATAGGGGTTTTAAATGCAGAAATACATAAAACTGCTAATAAAAACACTAATATGTACTTATGGGAAATGGCAGTAAAGAAGCTATTTCCAGAAGTATCTATTAAAAAGATGCGTAAAGATTTTAATACCATTCTTTATGCACATGATTCCTCATCTCAAGTACTTATGCCATATTGTATGGCAGTATCTATGTATCCCTTCTTATTAAATGGTCTTAAAGATTTAGGAGGTAAATCAGCAGTACCAAGAAATATAGATTCTTTTTGTGGTATATATGTAAATCTTGTGTTTGCATTGGCTTCAGAAGTAAAAGGAGCAGTGGCAACACCTGAATTTATTATGTACATGGACTATTTTTGTAGGAAAGAGTGGGGAGAAGAATATTACTTAAAAAGTGATGCTGTTATCTCTTCTGATTACTGTAACAGACATAAAACTATAGGCTCTCAAATAGATCAATATTTTCAACAAGTTACCTATAGTATAAATCAAATAGCAGGCTCTAGAGGAATGCAATCTCCTTTTGTAAACTTCTCATTCTTTGATAAATACTTCTTTGAAGGAATGTTTGGAGAGTTTTTATTTCCAGATAAAACAAAACCTGTATGGGAATCCACTAATTGGCTACAACAAAGGTATCTTCATTGGTTAAATCAAGAAAGACTTAAATGTATACTTACTTTTCCTGTATGTAGTTACGCATGTTTGATAGAAAATAATACATTAAAAGATTCAGATGCCTTTAAATTTATTTGTAAGGAATATTCAGAAGGTAACTCTTTCTTTACTTATTTATCAGAAAGTGTAGATAGTCTTAGTAGTTGTTGCCGATTACAGAATGCTGTACAAGAGAATACTTTTAGTACAACTAATGGTCAAATAGGAGTTATGACAGGTTCTAAACAAGTTATAACTTTAGATTTAAATAGAATTATTCAAGACTGGAAAGGCAGCTGTGTAACATCTATTAATTGGCAAGAGTCTCTTTCTAATTATCTTAGAAAGGTATTAAAAGATGTTTATAAGTATCATAGAGCTTATAATGCTTTACTTCATTGGGCAAAAGATAATAATCTTTATGCTGCATATAATGCAGGATTTATAGATTTGGATAAACAATATTTAACAATAGGCATTAACGGTCTAAATCAAGCTGCAGAATTTCTAGGAATAGAGTGTAATAATAACATTAAATATAAAGAGTTCTGCTCTTTGATATTCAGTACTATTAGTGAGGAAAATAAAAAGCACAGAACTAAACACGAAAGGTTTAATACTGAACAAGTTCCTGCTGAATCAGCTGCTATAAAGCTTTATAATAGAGATAAAAAAGACGGATACTGGGTGCCAGAAGATACTAACTTATATGCTAGTTATATTTTTAAACCTAATGATGCAAATATCTCTATATTGGATAAAATAATTCTACATAGTGAACAATTTGCATCTAATAAACTTGATGGAGGATCTGCTGCGCATTTAAATCTAGATGCTCATTTATCTATTAAGCAATATGAACAATTACTTAATTTTGCAGCTAAACAAAAGTGTAAATACTTTACTTTTAATGTTCCTAATGCAGAATGTGAAGATTGTGGATATATAACAAAGAACCCCATTACTAAATGTCCTAAATGTGGTTCTACTAAAATTAGTTTATGGGACAGGGTAATCGGGTAAACATTAAATGCCCCTATAAATAGTAATATTTATAGCAAACCTCGAATATGCTGGAAGTTCCTAAAGCTTTAAATACCAAAGTGTAAAAATTTTAAAGATGTAACAATGGATAATCAGCAGGGATAGTCTCTTTAGAGAAAGCCCCCAACGACTACCAAGAGGTATCCTATTTAGGATAAAGGTATAGTCTAATCTCAAATATTTATATGTATGAAAAAAATTAATTATTGTAGTGCTTGTGGTAAAATTATAGACAAGTATGGTAGTATAAAACTACAATTATGTTCTAAACATTATCAACAGTTTAGAAGATTTGGTGAAGTAAAAGACCATAATCAAAGAACTGTATGGGATGATAATGAAATAAGAATTTTAGACACTTATGCAGAAATAGATACTTACGATCAATATGGAAATATCATAGAGACATATACACTAGATATTGAAGATGTTAAGTATCTTAGTAGTAAAAAATGGAGAACTGTTTATAAAGGCAGAAATAATATGCCCTATTTAGTAACAGGCCATACTATTTATTTTCACAGATTAATTATGGGGGATCCTAATTGTGAAATAGACCATATAGACAGAAATACCCATAATAACTGTAAGAAAAATTTACGATTTGCCTCTAGACAAGAACAGTTATATAATACTTTAAGAGATAACAAAAGTGGTATAAAGGGCTTATATTATAATCCAAACAGGCCCAATAAACCTTGGCATTGTGAATTTTGCTATAATGGTAAAAAGTATTATAGTCCCCAAACAAAAACAAAAGAAGAGGCAGCATATTATAGATATCTATTTGAAACTATATTTATGAAAGATACGTTAATATGTAATACTCAAGAATTGCATGAGTGCATTAAATCTTTAACTGATGAACAAAAAATAGTCATACAAAAATATTTTAGAAATAAGATGAAAGTCTGAGTATAAATGATTTAACAAAAATTAACAACTGGTCTAAAGGAAGACAAGAGGAACAAAAAATTAGAGTATATGCTAAAATATCTAGAGACACAGATAACATTCAGTGAAATACCTGATGAAGTTACATTATGTATTAATATAACAGGATGCCCTAATAGATGCATAAATTGCCACTCGCCTCATTTAACAGAAGATATAGGAGAGCTCCTTGATTTACAGCATTTAACAGAACTTATTAATGCTAATAAAGGCATTACTTGTGTTTGTATTATGGGGGGCGATAAATTCCCAAGTGAAGTAGATAATATTGCACAGGATATTAAGAAATATTATCCCAATTTAAAAGTTGGATGGTACAGTGGTAATGATGTATTAAGTAAAGACGTGCATCTATGTTTTTTTGATTATGTTAAAATAGGTTCATATAAAGAGAATTTAGGACCTCTTAATAAGAAAACTACAAATCAAAAAATGTATAAAGTAGTACATACATCTAGTGGTAAAGATAAACTAATAGACATTACACATAAATTTTGGAAAGCATGATTAAAAAAATTCAGAAAGAATATTTAGAAAATGAATATGCAGTATGTATAATTAAACTAATAATTTTTGGTATAACAGTATATGTTAATAAAACATATACAACTAATAAAAATATCATTCATTCATTAACTAAATTAGACACTAAAGTAATAGGATTTAACGATGAAACTAAAGATTAAAATTAAAAAGATAGGCAATACTTATATGCCTAGAGATATTAAAAAGGGAGATTGGGTAGATCTTGCTGCTGCATGTGAGGTGTATTTTAAAGCCCCTCAATCGGAAACATTAAAACGTAAAACAGTTAATGGAGTAACAACTGCATATAGAGATGTAAAATTCTCTAAGAAACTTGTACCCCTTGGTGTGGCAATAAAATTGCCTGCAGGATTTGAAGCTGTATTAGTACCTAGAAGTAGTCTTCATAAATATGGATTGATACAAGCTAATTCTATAGGCATTATAGATAATAGCTATAATGGCAATGGAGACGAATGGAAATTGCCACTCATTGCTTTAGCTGAAACCACTATTCCTGAAGGTGCAAGAGTATGTCAGTTCAGAATACAGCTTAGCCAAAAAGCTAATATTTGGCAAAAACTAAAATGGTTATTTACTAATGGTATTAAAATAGAAGAAGTTCAAGATTTAGAAAACATTAATAGAGGAGGCTTTGGAAGCACTGGAGTATGATATTATGGGCTATAATCGGCTGTTTGGCAGCACTATTTATAATTCTATTAATAAAGTTTATTGCATATAAAAGGCTAAACTTTATATCTTTACAAGAATCATTGAATCTTGTAGGATTACCCATAATAACTTTAGAGTCTGATGGGCATAAATTAAATTTTATCTTAGATACCGGAAGTAATGAATCTCATATAAGTAAAGAAGCTTTTGAAAAACTGCATTTGGATAAATATGAGACAAATACTCAAGTATATGGAGCTGGAGGAATAGCACTTTCTGTAGGTAAAATAGATTTAAATTTTACTTATAAAAATGCTACGTATATAACTACATTGATAATATCCCCTGCTTTGGATAATACATTTAAAGCTATTAAAAATTCTGAAGGTGCCAGTATTCACGGTATTTTAGGTAATGATTTTCTGATTAAATATTCATATGTAATGGACTTTTCTAGTTTAATTGCTTATTCTAAGAGAAATAAGTATAAGATATTCTGGGAATGGATAAAAATGTAACAAATGGTATATTTAGTAACAACTGAAAATAGATTAGTTGATACTCCCTATAAGATAATAAGTGTTGAGGAGTCATTAAAACTCCTCAGCACATTATCTATAGTGGGTTTAGATACTGAAACTTCAGGACTAGATTGTCATAATGACACATTACTGTCTTTACAGTTAGGATGTTATGATTTTCAAATTGTTATTGATTGCACTAAAATAAATATTCTATTATATAAAGACTATTTAGAATCTAATAGAGAATTTTTATTTTGGAATGCTAAATTTGATTTAAAATGGTTATATAAATATAAAATTGTTCCTAAAAAAGTTTATGATGGTTATTTAGCAGAAAAACTTATGTATTTAGGATATCCTTCAGGATATCACAGTATGTCATTAAAATCTGCTGGAGAACGTTATTTAGGCATAGAATTAGATAAAACTATAAGGGGACAAATTATTTGGAAAGGATTAACAGATGATGTTATTATATATGCAGCTAAAGATGTCCAATATCTAGAGAAGATAAAAAATGCCCAACATAAAGAACTTAGTAAAAAAGAACTGCTAACTGCCATAGAATATGAAAATAAATTTGTATTAGCATTGGCTTATGAAGAGTTTTGTGGAGTAAGATTAGATCAAGAAAAATGGTTAAATAAGATGAAGTCAGATAAAGAAGCTTTAGATGATGCAGAGGCTTCCTTAAATAATTTCATTATAAATCTTGCAGAAACAGACAATAATTTTAAGAAATTTACGTTTATAAATACACAAGGAGATTTATTTGAGGGATTTGATTTAACTCCTAAGTGTACTATAAATTGGAATAGTGCTAAACAAGTAATTGAAGTATTCACTTTATTGGGATTTAACTTATTATCTAAAGACAAGCAAACAGGGAAAATGAAGCCCTCAGTTGATGCTAAAATAATAAAGCCACAAAAAGATTTATCACCGATTGCTCCTATATATCTTAAATATAAAGCAGCACAAAAAGTGGTAAGTACGTATGGGCAAAATGTTTTAGACCAAATTGATAAAAAGACAGGAAGGCTTTATACTCAATTTAACCAACTTGGTGCTGATACAACAAGAATAACTTCAGGAGGAAAAGACGGAAAGAAAGAATACATCAATTTCTTAAATATGCCTTCTGATGAAATAACACGTTCTTGTTTTGTAGCAGAGCTTAATAATAATTGGATATCAATAGATTATGTAGGACAAGAAACCTATTTAATGGCATCTATAGCAAATGATGCAGCTATACTTAAAGAGCTTAATGAAGGTTCAGGGGATATTCATTCTTTAACTGCATATATGACATATAAAGAAATACCAAGAGATACTCCTATTAAAGATATTAAAAAGAAATATCATAATCTTAGACAAGAAGCTAAAAGCGTTGAATTTGCTATAAATTATGGCGGTAATGCTGACACAATATCTAGAAATAAAGGTATACCTATAGAGGAAGCAAATAAAATATATAATGAATATATGTTAGGTTTTAAAGGACTTAAAAAATATCAAGATTTTAGAAGAAAAGATTGGTTTGACAAAGGGTATATATTATTAAGTCCATTAACAGGACATAAAGTATTTATATATGATTATGAAGATTTAAAGGCAACTCAAGATTCATTTAAAGAACCTGGATTTTGGAGTTATTATAGAGAAATGAAACAAGTTGCTCCTACATGTGATACTGTACAAAAAGTAAAACACTTTTTTAAAAGAAAATCTGAAAATGAAAGATGCAGTATTAATTTTCCTATACAAGCTGCAGGATCCTTCTGTTTAAGAGTGTCTATGATAAATTTCTTTGAATGGCTCAGAAAAGAAAATTTATTATTTAAAGTTCTTATATGTATAACTCCTTATGATGAATTTGATGTAGAAGCACCTAAAGGAATTGCAGATAAAGTTGCATTAAAACTTAAAGACTTTATGGTAAAAGCAGGTAAATACTTTTGTGATAAGTGTAAATTAGATGCAGATATAAGTTATGATGAAAAAGGATATCTCCCAACCTATTGGATACATTAATTATGAAAAATAAAGAAGTATGTAAAGAATTTATTTACCATATAGCGGCTTGTGGAAGTAATTTAGTTTCAACAGGAGATAAGTTGTTCTCTTATAATACTTGTATTGCACAATGGTATTCTAACATAATAATATATAATGAAACTAAGTATTTACCTACTACCAGCAGACATTAAAGTTATTTAAGAAATGCTCTTACTTATAATACAGGATAGGTAGTAAATAATATAAATTTTAATACAAGAGATTTAATACCTTATTATGAAAGAATATATTTGTAAGAAGGACTTTTATTTAGACAATAAACAATTTGCTAAAAAAGGAGACCATGTCATATTAACTGCTGTTAATACTAATAATAATTATAGAGTGACTCGTAAATCTCAGATTGTGGAAGATGAAGAATTTTTTACTCCCACATTTGAATGTACAGAACCTGATATGGTTAATTCTCCTCCACATTACTCTTGGTTAAAAGAAAAATGTGGCCTTGAAGTAATTGATATAACAAGGCACTTAGACTTTGATTTAGGTAATGCTATTAAGTATATACTTAGAGCAGGGAGAAAAAAAGACGCAGTAGAAGATTTAAAGAAAGCTATTTGGTACTTAAACGATAAAATAAAATTATTAGAAAATGAAAGTAATTAAATTTGGGGCACCCTGGTGTGGTCAATGTAAAGTAATGGCAAATGCACTTAAAGAAACCCCTTTAAATGTTCCTGTAGAAGAAATTAGTGTAGATAATGATGAAAAAGACTTAACCTCTTTATTTGGAGTTAGAGCTCTTCCTACATTAATTCTACTTAAAGGCGATAATGAAATTAAAAGATGGGTAGGAATTACATCACCAAAGGAAATAAATGATTATATTGAGACATTATGATTTGGGCACTATCATTAATAGTACTAATAATATTATTTTGGGTAATTAAAATAAGTATAGATATTAAATACTTGTTTAGAGAATTTGAAAGGCAATATCCACAATTATTTGATCCTAAAGATAATGAAACTGATTAAACCTTCAGTAGAAATATTGCATACTCCTCTTGACTTTAAAGAGGTTTTAGAACAAATAGAGTTAGCAGCAAGAGTATGTTACAAATCAGAATGTAATATACAATATAATGAAGATAACAGAAGTATTACTGCCGAACCATTTGTAGCTAAATTGTTAAATGTATATAAACATAGAAGTGTTGCAGAACATGGCACTATATATTTAAAAGTCCCTAAAAAGGGAACTATATCTGAATTAAATTGGATATGGTTTTTACTATCAAATCCATATACCAAATTCAATGAGGATAATGACTATGATTATATAACAACTAATTATAGGGTTATAGTAGATAATAATTTACAAAATGCCCTTAAATTTTTAAGTGTGCCTACAGAAAAACACAATAAAAGAATCACTGTTAAATTCATATGTAGTAGAGCATGTGCCCAGCAATTAACAAGGCATAGGTGTGCTTCATTTTCTATGGAATCACAACGATTCTGTGGGTATAACAAAACTAAATTTGATGGTTCTATAACATATATTTATTTAGGAGATGGGATAGACCCTATACAAGCAGAATTATACCAACATGCAGAACATGCCTATATGGAGCTTATAAATAAAGGTTTTAAACCACAAGAAGCCAGAATGGTACTTCCTAATGCTACTAAAACAGAATTGGTTATGACAGCTTTTCAGAGTGATTGGAATAATATATTTGATTTAAGATGTTCTGAAAAAGCAGATGATGAGATTAAATTTTTATGTACAACTCTTAAAAATAAATTAAATGCGCATTAAAACTAATTGGAATTTATATATAAAGGATTTAAAAGAAAAACCTCTATATGCAGAATGTATTATAGAGAGAAAAGAAGAAGAATATCCTGAAGATGCTTTATATTCTTTTAATCCTAAAGACAAAGAATATTTTAGTTCTGTTGAAGAGTTTATTAAGTTTATAAAGAAAAGTAAAAGCGAATTTACTTTGATTGATTGTTATTTTAAAGGTGAATAAATAAATTAGGGGGGAGGGGGAGTAATTTCTCCTCCCCATATTTTTTATAATTATGGTTAAATTACCCACACACGACAGATCAAATAATTATTTAGAATATCTGGGAAATAATAAATATAGACTTCATGCTCAATATGAGGATTATTGTCGACTTATATATAATGAGGATAATACAACTTATTACGCTGTAGATCCTCCTGGAGGTCCTTTCATGGCTGTAGGAGAATTTAAAATAGACGGCAAAGTATTAAAATCTATAGATATAGATGAAAGCGGAACTATATTAATTTTTGAATAATATAATAATGTAACAACACTAAATAGAATAATAATGACTATAGAAGAATACAAACAAAAACAAGAAGCTCTTAAAGAAGCAGATAAACTTATTAAAACTATCGATTTTTGTAAATCATTAGATGATTATAAAGATAGGAAAGATTTAAATATTACTTTAAAGGTAAATAGTAATAAAGAAAATGTCTATACTTGGAAAACTTGGTCTTTAAATAGGTATGATTATGATCTACTTCTTGATATTATGAGTGCTATTAAAAAATATCAAGCACGATTAGAAAATAAATTAAGTTTATTATGACAGACAAAAATATTTATCGCAAAGCAGGCCGCCGATACATCCCTGTCGGTAGGCTTGTTAATCTAAACTACCTGCGGGATGGTGTATGGTATATTCGCCACCACGGACCTATGTCTGCAAGCACGACCAACGCAGATCATCTTAATGATATATACCGTGTTTGCGGTGCTAAGGACTTAACTATTGATGTCCTTGCAGGAATGGAAGACATTGCAAATGACATTGTCCATTCGCCCGAAATGGCCAATCTGGCGTCTAAGGGATATTCAGTTATGGACATTATTCGCTTAACCATAACCAAACTTATTAATCGACAACAATAAAAAAACAAAAATAATAATATTAATAAATGAATAGTTTTAATGTTATAATTGAAGATAATGGTAAATTTGTTCCTTACGATATAATACCTTATCTTTACGATAGATATAAAAACGCATCCCCTAAACCTAAAACCCATAAAGAAATGGTTGAATTTGTTAAATCAAATTCTATGTATCAATGGTGGTCACGATGTGAATATGAAATAATTATATCTGATTGGCCACCATCAGGTAAAGAGGAGAAATGGGATGTATATAAGCAAATTAAAATGAATCTTGATTTAATAACTCGTGTATTAGAAAAAGAAATTCGAAGTAATAAAAAGTAAATAATTGTAAGATGGATTATAATAAATTTATATGAAACTAACATATACTGATGGTTGTATGGCGTATAATCTGGATATTGATAATAAAAAAATTGAAGATTTTACCCTACAAGAACAAAAAAACATACTTAAATCTTTAATTGATAAATATGGTAATAATTCAAGCATTCAAGATATGATTATTGATTTTCTTGAATTGAATGGTATCCCTAAATTTATATATCATTGTGACGAGTGCGACGATAATGTTTATGAATATACCTTAGAAATATGAAATATATATTAGTGGAATGGCCTGATATTCAGTTAGTAATGGAAGACCCTGAATATGAAAGTAGAGTATATACAGGTTTCTCTATTAATTCAGAGAGTAATGCTGCATATTTTGTACCTGAAGATTTGTATAATAAATACTTTGTAATATGAGTATACTCTAATAGTATGAAATATATAATAATTTATAGATATTCAGATGATGTTTTTTATGTAAACATTAGTTGTGAATGTTGTGAATCTTTAGATGATGTTGAAACTACCATAAATCGCCTTAAAGAAAAACGCGAAATTCAATGGTTAAAAGTGTTTCCATTATCTTCTGAGTTAATCAAATATAGTATATGAAAACAACCATTCCTGAAAAAGAGCGAATCTATCATTTCTTTGATAGTGGAAGATTCACACCTTCTCGGTGTTATGAAGCTAAGGTAACAGATATAATTCCTTATAGTCAAGAATACTATATTGTAAATGCTTTTAATAGTAGATATGACTGTGAAATGCCTATGACATTACAGAATATTCTAAAAGAAAAACATGAAGATAACCCTGAACTTTATGCTGAAACCACTGATTTCTTTGTGGGTTGTTCTATACCAGAATATGATACAAATATAATATGGTTTACAAGAACTCCATATGGTGAATGGTTTTCTATGGATATTCAATCTTGTTGGCAATCGGGCACATTAGATATTGATGGAAGTCTATATAAAAGAAATAAAAGGGGTTTTGAAAAAGGTCATCCTTCTGATAATTATGATGATTATACTCAAAAAAGTTTTTCAGATAAATAAATATGGTTATATCGTTAATTCTTAACATAATATTATTAGGGGTATTAATAATATTTTATATTAATACTTCTAAAAAGAAGTCCTATGAGCACATATTATGCGCTGCTATAAAGAGAAAAGAGCCTACATATGATAATGCAGATTTTAGTGACGATCATCTATGTATTTTAGGGTATCGCCACCATAATATTATACATAACTTCAAGGACCTAATTGATAAATCTCCTAAAGCACAAGGATTTTACACATCCAAAGGACGATTTGTTAATCGTGTCGAAGCTTATAAAATAGCTAAAAAGGCAGGTCAAATTAGCAATAAAAAAGATTAATACCTTGTTTGGTTTCAGAAGATTTGTATTAATCAATAAATAAGTATCAATATGTTTAAGAAGTTAAAAAAGAAATTAAAGATATGGGAAGAATATCATAATCCATTTTATCCATGGTATAAAGCTAGAAAGAAATTTCCCAGACCTAAATGTCACTTTATATATGGTAAAGATATTTGGTTCTTCGGTATGCCTGTTAATAAAAAATACTATAATCCGATTATAAGTATTAATACTTCTGCATTAGGTTGGAAAACTAAATATCGCATGTTTAGACATGAATGGGATCCATATATTGATATTTGTTTATTTAGGAAATATCATATAATGTGGGTATTCAATTATGCTAAATCTACAGAAGATAGATCAAATTCAAAAGAATCTCATGAATCATATACAGATAATATCTATATATGGGAATCAATGTTAGAATATTTATATGGCAAAAAATTATAAACTTTGGAATGTAGGAGAGAAAGTTGTAATAACAAAAACCGGACCTAAAAATAATGATTTAGGTAAAGAAGGTGTTATTATTTGTGTTAGAAATAGTTTCTGTAAAATACTTATTGATGGAAAAGAACACAATCATATATATGGACAATTCAAAAGGATTGAGTCTGAAAATAGAGAATAATAAAATCTTTATAATGGATAAACCTTATGAAGAACTTTCTAAGAAATTTAGAAAAGCATTATTAATATCTATTATAGAGTTTTCTTCTTCAGATGTTATTGAACACCTTACTAAAGCATTTATTACTAGAAATAATAAAACCGAAATTATAATATAATATGGGAACGAATTACTATATTAAAAAATATATGACTCCTGAACAAAAAAAGGAGGTTATTGATGCAATCAATAATGATCAGTATGATGAAGCCAGAGATATTATAGCTGAAGTTGAAGATATTCATATTGGTAAAAGATCTGAAGGTTGGAAATTCCTGTGGGATGCCAATGACTTCAAATACTTTGAACCTACAAAAGAATCCTTGATAGAATGGCTTAAGTCAGGGCAAATCATCGATGAATATAAACGAGAATTTACTTTTGAAGAATTTTGGAACGATTGTTTAAATGGATTCTGGGATGGTTATGATGCGATTACATATGAAAAAGACTATCCTGGAAGAGGACATTGGCGTCAGTCGTGTGCTATATTTCATGGTATACCAGTAACTTTGGGAGAATTTTATATAGATAATTTACGTTTTAGTGTAAGTAACAATTTTGCATAATGGGAATAACTTGTAAAACAAATACTAAGAAAAAAGCAACTCTTAAGTTATTCAATTTAATAAATTCCTATTTGTTTGAACAGGAATTTGGTGAACTTAAAGATGTTAGTAATACTGATATAAATAAAATAAAGGAAGCATGTAAAGTTCTTGCTTCTATAATAAATAAAAATTAGATTAACCACTATAAATAAGGGGGTAAGTTGTAGCATATGCTGCTTCTTGCCCCCTTATTTTTTTTATAAGTAAGATATACATTTACTTAGAAATAGTTGTGTTATAAGAAATTAATTAGTAAATTTGTGCAATTAAATAAAATATAAATATGGGACCGTGTTATATACCTACAGAACTTGATAAAAGATTAGCCTAGAGTGACCCTTTCTTAGGTTCTCCAGAAAGCACATCTAAATATTTTGCATGGATGCGAGGATTATATGATGAAACTTATGGAGATTAGAATTGGGAATCTATGGAAGATTCTGATATTAAAGCAATTATAACTAAATTTGAAGGACAACAAAAGCAAAAAGAAGCTAAAGAGATTAAAGCCGCTGGTACAAATATTGCCTCAGTATTTGTTAAACTTCAAGATGAAATTCCTAATGCGTCTATTAGAGAAGCAAGAGTAAGTTGGATAAGCCATATGTTTAGTGATATGGTGACTGAAACAATGAAAATGGATTTAGATGCCGCAGGATTAGAAAGAGAGTTTATTATTAAAGGTACCTTTGATAGTGAAGGAAGAGCTATTTTTGGACAATAGTATATATTTAATCAAATGTACCGTAGATTGGTTGAACAGAGATCTGATGCCTGGGAACAATATAAAACCTCTGATGAAAAAGATCTTACTGCTAAATATGAAGCAGAACAAATAGAATTAGTCTTAAGAAATTGGAGTGCAATGGTTACTCTTGCAAGAATACGTCTTAGAGATATAGAAGGTATTAAAATGGGTGCCTTTAATGATTTTACAGATACTGCAAATGACGGCAATTTTGAATTAGAAGATTTACAAGAAAAAATTGATATAGAGGAATCCTCTATCAGAGAAGGCTGGTAGGAAATAGCAGAATCTTTGTCAGCATATGCTTCTATAGGAAATGAAGTAAGAGCAGTTTTAGCAAATACACCTTAGTTAAATGAATATGGTGAAATAGAAAAAGATGACTTAGGTAATACTAAATACCTAGACCCAGTATAGGTGCATTAGGTATTACTAGATGCAGTAAGAGGAACTACTTCATCTAGAGGAATGATGAGAAAGCTTCGTAAATATACAGAGTCTTCTTATAATGAATTTTTCAGTAAAACTGGCGATAATAGAAGGAGATATTGGCTTAAGCCTATCCTAGATAAACTAACTTTAACTGTACGATATGGAGATGACTCATCAGAATCTTTTGATACTAAATAGGAATTTTTAGATGCACTTGCTGAAGAGGAACAAGTGTTGGCAGATATGATTTTAAGTAATGAATCTGAGTCTAAAATATAGGAGCAAAGAGACTTTATATAGTATATAAAAGATGAAGCTGCAGAAGCATCAAAACTACAAACTAAATTTTTTGTAGATCTAAAAAGAAATTTTCAACCCTTATATGTAGTATAGGAAGTAATTTCTTAGGGAATGCATTACTTAAAAACTTTTTGTTTAAATGATAAAAAGGGATTTAATTTAGCAGCTACTGCAAAGTCATTACTATATAATGGTAGAGAATTACTTATATCCGGAAGAAATGTGAATACCTTAGCTAAAAGACAAGAAGGAGGAAGTGTAGTATTAGATACTGAAGAATTAAAAACTTTTTCTAATACTATATTCGACTGGTTTGTAAAGGGAGAGGTTACTAAAAAAGAAGGAGAAAGCAAATCTCTTATAGAATCTCCGACAAAGTTTATGCAAAATGTTGGAGTATCAGCAAAAACTGAAGAAGATAATGATAGACTTACTAGAATTAATATTATAAAGTATATAGGAAGTAAACTAGGATTTAATATATCTACAGAAATTGCAAACACTATTGCTACTAATTCCAGATATGCAAGAAGGTTTTAGTCTGCAATGTAGAATTTATATAAATATTCACTAAATCACAAAAGTCTTATAGATCAAATAATAAATTCTGGAGGACAATTATCAATAGCTTCTTTTTTAAGTATAAAGCCTCCAAAATCTATAAGTGATAAAGGTGTAGTAGAAGAAGCTATTGATAAGCTTGCTGATATTTTAGCCGCTCTGGATAAAACGTAGGAAGTAAGAGTTCCTTACGTAGATAAAAAAGGTAAGAACACAATGCTTTCAAGTGATGTTCTTCCCTCATATCTTGGAGATCTTGTTGAGAAAATTCAAGAATTTGTAGAAGAAAAAGATACTGAAGGGCTTAGGTTATACATCGAAGATAAATACTTTAATAACTGTCCTATGTTTGCGACAAGAAGTGAGGATGGAAGTAAATGGATAATACGAAATACTTGGTTAAGAGAATTATATGAATCTGATCTTTCTAAACCGGGAAGTTTTGCAGAATAGTTTGGAACATTTAGATTGTTAGGAGATTCTAAAAATACAGGAGCAAGACGATTTGAAAATTATACTAGAAAAAGGCATGCTTGGTCAATGTTAGAATTATTTTTAAGCCCAAGATTAATTGCCGGAGAAAAGGGTGTAGGAAAAAATTATGCAAATTATCCATTATTTATCTTAGGAGACAGTGGAGTATGCAAAAATATAACTGCTAAATATTACTCTAAAAACACAGCAATAAAGGAATTGGTTGGATTAGCAAAATCAGAAGTTGAAAGGGCTAAATTAGCATTAGAAATGAACCAAACATGCTCTGCAAATAGCTGGGAAAGACTTGAAACTTTTGAGGATGAAAATGATCAACTAAAATTTACAGCTTTACCTTTTTTAAATGACTTTTTAATTTTAAAGAAAGAACAAACTGAAAATGGTACAGAAGTTCATATATATAAAAAGGCAAATAAGGAAGCGGGAATTATAGAGGAATTAGCAGACGATGTTTACATAGAAACTTGTATAAGATAGTCTATTGATAATGATTTTGAGGCATTTTATAGACAGCTTGGTAATGATCATTTACTTGATTTAAATGACGAAAACAATCCTACTTATCTAAAAAACTTTTTAACAAAGGAAGAAATTAAAACAGCTAAGGATAATAATAAGGGAGATATTGAAAGTATATTAAAAGATCGACTAAAAGAATTTTATATCAATTATAAGTTGGCAACTGTTTGTTAGTTATAGATGCTTACTATTGATGTCGGATTTTATAAAAATACGGAAGATCTCCAAAAACGTTATAAGGAATTACATGCTCCTGGAACAAAACTTGATGAAGAAGCTTTTGATCAAAAATAGCAGTCTTTTATATTGGGAGATGGGAAAGAACATGCTATATATTTTGATGACTTAAGCATCTCTGCAGATGATGTTGGAAAATATCATGGTACTGCTACTTTCATGGATATAATTAAAGCAAGATTTGGAGAAAATTCTAATGTTGTAAAGGCTTATAAAAATAATACTTTGACTGATGGCCAGGGCTATAGAACTTTAGAAAGCTATAGAAAAGTAATGACTGCTGCAGGTAAATGGAATAACTACTTAGAAAATGTATATGATGAAATTCAAAGCATTAGATCAAGAATGAAAAAGGAGAATAGACAAGAGCTTACAGAGAAAGAAATAACAAGACTTTCTCAGCTTTATGTTGTTTTTTAGCCCTTAAAACCTTATTTATATACAATAGAAGAAGTTGGTGTTAGTAATGAGCATGTTCTTAAAGTTCCTGTATAGCATAAATATGCAGAAGTTATTATTATTCCTGAACTTTGTGTTCCCGGCTCTAACCTTCGCGCCTTAGGAGAAGCTATGGAAGAAAATGATATAGATGTTGCTTGTTCTACTAAATGTGTAAAAGTGGGATCATTTGGCTCTATAGCTTTAGATTTTCAAACAAATAAAAATGGATTATTCGTTGATTAGAGTGGAGAAGTTATATAGGGACTGGATAAGAATGGTAACATTGTTGATTCTGAAAATGTAACTAGATCTTAGCAAAGAGCTTATATTAAAAAGTATGGTGAAGGGGGATTAATTAAAATAGACTCATAGAGTATTAAAGATATCATATATAATACTAAAAATAATGGTACAGGAGCTTATATACATGAGTTAGATTATAAAGACTATAGAATACAAACTAATGTTCCTGCACATATAAATGCTTCTAATTTATTTGGTACATAGATTAGAAAGATTATAATGACAGGAATTGATAAATCAGGCGATTATAGTAGTTATTTGAGGGGTGTTTCTAAAGATCTTACTGTTAATTTAGGAAATGGAAAAGTTGATTTAAACGGCAATAGGCTTATTCAATTTTACAACTAGTTAATAGTCGCTAACATTATAGAAAGCTATCAGGATTTTGAGAAAGCTATAGATTCTATGGATAAGGTAAGTAAAGCCTTAATTCAAAATGTTATAGCTAATAGTAGAGAAAATGAAGCTAATATAATAGCTTATTGTCTTACAGGTGATGGCCAATTTTTAGTTCCTTTATATGAATTAGGTATAGAACATAATACTTCACAAGCCCTTATTTCTTTATTTAAGAAAATGGTTAATAAACAGAAGATATAGGGCGGAGCTTTGGTTCAAGCATCTGCTTGGGGAATAACTAAGATTGAAGAAGATTCTAAAGACTATGGCGGGCTACAATGGCACACTGTTGGAGAAGGAGAGAATGGTAATATTGTCTATGGAGATTGTGAAATACCGTTTGATTTTAAGTGGACTGATTAGTCTGGAAGGGAACATTAGTTAGATTTTAATGACTATTGTAATCCTGATGGCACTTTTAAAACAGTGCCTGGTAGCACAATTAATATAGGAGGTATTGATGTAGAAGAAACTTTAATAGAAAGGGATTACCCTGGAATACTTGATATTGTATCTTATAGAATTCCAACAGAGTCTCAATATTCTATGATGCGCCTTAGAGTTAAGAGGTGTTCACTGCCAACACAAGGCGGTGTTATCAGAGTTCCTGCTCAAGGCACTACAACAGCAGGATTTGACTTTGATATTGACAAACTATACTTAATGCGTAAACAATTCGCATTTACATAGTATTATGAAAGTGAAGATGAAAATCTATCTGAAGAAGAAAAGAATGCAGTATGGGCTAAAATTTATAAGGATAATCCTTCAATTAAAACCCATCTGGAGCAGACAAAAAAATAGTGGGAAGAAAATCCTGCAAATAAAGAAAAGATACATAAAAAGTCATTAAATTCTTATTGGGGTGAAAATGATTATTTAAAGAGCAATTATGATAAGAATGAAATCTTTAGTAATGCATTATCTGATTTAATAAATCAAGGAGAGATTGCACCATTAGAGAAATAGGTAAAAATAGTACGTAAATAGAATTATCGTTATAATTCTAATCAAAGAGTTATGGATAGTTATGATGAAAATGGTAAATTTATGAAGGGTAATAATAGAGTCGCAAGAAATAATATGCTTATGGATCTTATTATGCGACGACTTGAAGACCCTGAAACTCTTAATGAAAGATTTCAACCTGGTGAATTTAATGGAGCAAAAAGATCTGCTAAAATAATGCGTATATTAACTTTATCTTAGAAGTCTTTTGATGATTATGTTGTTGATGAACGCGAGTTAAATTTTAGAAAAATAGAGGAAAGTGTTGATAATACACCTGATCCAAAACCTAATTATGATTATACAGATCCTTTAACAGAATTAATCTATAATGAACAAAATTAGGTAGCTAGTAAACTGATTGGTATATTTGCAAACCAAAATGTTAACTATGCCATATCCTCAATGTTACATAAATATGAGCTTAATAGCCCCATTGCTTTCGGTAATCACATGGATGGACTTAAAGATTTAATCCACTCTCCTAATGCTAAAAAAACTTGCGCTGAGTTGCTCGCTGCATCTGTAGATGCTGTAAAAGATCCGGTATTAAATTATTTGAATCTTAATGAAACTACTGCAGATGCAGCTGCAGTATTAGCAAGATTAGGTTATTCTACTACAGAAATAGGATTATTATTAAATTAGCCTATAATAAAGGAACTTTGCCAAATTTCTGCAAATGAGGGAAGAACTACTTCCAGTGCATTAAATTACCTTTTAAATGACAAAAGATTTAGTGGGTTTAGAGCTACAGGAAAAGAATCTCAGTACTTAAATGCTAATAGACTGGCTACTAATATTGTTATAAACAGTGCTAAAAACTCAAATAACATAGATACTAGAACAATTGCTGGAAATAAATCTGAACAGGCAGATTTTATTATTGGGCAACTATCTGTATTAAAGTTATTTTAGGAAATTTTAGATGTTACTAGAGAGGTTTCTGAGTTTGTTACTAATACTAAATTTACAGCAAGTAATGCTGTTGCAGTATCTTTTGGTAGTATGATTGCATAGCAGTATAGAGTTAAAAGATACTTAGATGATTTAGCTATTAGACAAAAGAAGAAAAAAAATAAAACCACTATGGTTATTACTGATTCATCAGAAGATTCAAATTATTTTATTGGTATGTCTGATATAAATACAGATAACTGGAGTTATCTACGTTCTATAGATTTTAGTCCATTTGCTTATGAATAGGCAATGTTTGATATGAATAGGAAGTCGTTAAATAAAATGTGTAAATACTTTCCATATAAAAATAATTTATATGAAGGTGTTATATAGAATCTGGCAGATATGGCTAATTATGCTATGGATGAGGATACGGTTAATGGTATACTTAAAGACATAATGGTATATATGATGGAAAATATTCCATAGAGTAGATTTAACAAAGACACTCTTATAGAAAGAAATGGACAGATAATGTCCTAGGAATACTATTATAAATATGAATTTCCTGATATAATTTTAAATACTTCAGATTATGAATATAATTAGGAGCCTATAATATAGACCCTTAAGCTGCTAAAAGAAAATGGTTTAATATCAATAGAACCCCACTCTGAAACAACTGCAATGGGATTAACAAGACATTGGTATAGTATTGGTCTTAAAGGCTCCGCAAATTTAGATTTTGATAAAAAAGACATAATAGCATTATTTGAAAATCTATATAAAGATGAAAATACCAGATGGTTTATTGAAGATCTTTATATGTATGATTATTTTTAGAATGAAAGAGGCTTTGGTCCAAAAAGTTTTACTCCTTATTTACCTTAGATTATAACTGCAAATCTAACAATGACTATAAATAAAGCTACTGGAAACAGGCAATCATATAGAGATTGGCTTTATAGTATGATGAATGATAATTTTGATAAGATCGGATTATAGCAAACAAAGGATAATATAGCGTAGTTCTATATATTGCGACATAGCGATAATAGGAGATTTGTAAAATAGATATATGAAAATGATAATAACTATAATGCAATAAAACGAATAATTAAAGGTAATACCGGTTATGCATAGAAAGAAATATAGGTTAATACTTCATTAATTGTTAATAATGAAGAAGTAAATAATCCGCTCTTTATATCTCAAGATAAAGGCTATGTTCCGGCATTTACAATAAATATAGATGAAATTGATTATTTATATATCTGTGATAGCGGTAGTAATTAGGGATTTAATAAAACCGATGACCCAAGTATTCCAATGACATATATAAGAAGTATTCCTTAGAAAGCAGGATTTAGTGAAGATAGAGTAGATAAAGGAACCTTAAAACAAGGTGAACAATTAATTCAAAATTCTGATTTAATTGGACAATTTGATGATTCTGATATTATTAAACCTGTTTCTTATAATTCTTTATATGAAAAATCCATTATAGATAGAATGGATGATTAGCTTAGAGATTTTTATGAAACTTCTAGTGAAGAAGGTAAACGTAAAATTTTAAATGATATTAAAAATAAAAAAGAGTGCTATGAAGTAAATGAGGATGGCACTATTAGTAAAAAACTTTGTTAATTATGGGATTTTGTATACTTAAACCTGATAAGCACCAACTATGGGATGAAATAGAAGCTGTTGTGGGTAAAGAAAATAGAGAACTTATAAAATATTGGTATAATGTTGCTCATGATAGTAGATTTTTAGAGGCTTCTGCTAATGAAATAGTTTTAAACGAGGAGGGGGAACCAACATTCTCCTCCTTGTTAAAAGCTGCTAATACAACAGAATATAATGAAAAGATAAAGGAGACCCTTAATAATTAGATAGGTGCAGGAGAAATGACATATAAAGAGGCTTGTGAAAAGTTATTTAACTTTAATAAAAACTCTAATTATAATGATAAATACCTTGCAACAATTCAAAGAACAGAAGGGGGGAAAGTGCGGTTATTTATAACTGAGAAAACAGATAAAACTACAAAGGATTTATATAAACAGCTTAAAAGCGGAACTCTTGCTGAAAAACTTTAGGCTAAACTTAATCAGCATGGAGTAACATATGAATTTGTAGATCACTCACAATTTGAAGGAAGATACAGTACATTAGAATCTGATAGAGTTGTAAATGGTCTGTAGGCTTTAATTGCCATTAGAGACGGTAAAAATGTTGGAGGAGTGTTAGCAGAAGAAGCCGGGCACTTTATTATAGGTTCTTTGGGCGAATCTAGATTAGTACAACGATTAGAATAGTTATTAAATTCAGACGTTATTAATAGAATTTTTGGAGACGAATTAGAAAATAAAAATTTAGGAGCATAGCCAAGAAGAGAAACTGCTGGATATTTAGTAGGACAAGCACTTATAAATAAGCTTAGCAGTAATACAGCTTGGGATAAATTAGCAAATAGAATCGCATATGTAGCTAAACGAATATTTGCAAAAATTACTTTTAATGAAGTCTTAGCATTAAAAACAGAAGCTCTAAATAGCGCAAATAAAATTGCTGAAAGCTTTTTAAATGATGAAGATTTTGAAGGAACTGTTGAACAGGCATTGGAGACCAAAGAAACATTTTATGATATAGAAAAACATGCGGTAGCACAAGCTTTTGAGGGTGTTAGAAATTCTTTGATGGGACTGTCTGATTTACTTTCTACATATAATGCTGAAGCTGCTGAGGCAATAAAAAGTATTGTTGTATAGGGGTCTAAAGATTACTCTAATATTGATATGATTATGCGTAAATAGGCGGTTAATGGCTTGTTTACTCTTATTGAAAGATTAATTGTTCAAGTAGAACCTATTAGGAGAAATCTTTCTGTTGTAAAAGCACATATGGAAAACAACACAGATTATTGGAATAATTTTACTCAAGATGGTCAAACAATTAGATAGTATAGAGATACTGTAAAAGCAATCTTAGAGTGTATGGTTATTTTGAAAAACTTTATAGGAGATAGAAACAAAAGATCTGAATATAAAGAACGTGTAGCTTATGATGAAGAAGGTAATAAATACACACAACAACTAAGTACATTATATGATAATTTAGCGGAATTGGTTGGTTATAGTACAGCTAAAGAAAATTCAAAAATAAATTTGGAGAGATACATTCACGGCATTGCAAGAGACTATTATTGTAAGTTTTTAGAGGGGCTTTATGGAAAAGATTATATACATATGGCCTAGTAGAGAATATTTAAAGGAGCTAAACAAGTTGTTGTTCCTGAATAGGATGTTAAAATTTCATAGCTTTTAGAAGCAATTAGTGAAGATGGTACTTATTTCGGATAGTGGATAGGAGCTATGTATAATTCTTCAGATGTTTTAAACTAGATTGTGTATAAGGCATATAAAGCCGCTGAAACACAGGCTGCAATTAAAACCATACAATTACACGACTAGCTTAGAGCATTAAAAAAGCGTGCTGATTCCATTGGTATGCGTAATGATGAATTTTATGAAAAAGATGAATAGGGGCATTATACCGGGAATTTTCTAGATATATATGATTATGGTAAATATGAAAGAGAATACCAATCCATGAAATTAGAATTTCAAAAAAAGTTTAAAGAGAAGTATAAGGATTATTATGATGAAAGAGACTTAGCTATAAAGTTTTCTGTAGAATTTGCAAGTGCAAGACGTGAGTTTTTAAAGAAAACACATTATCATAAAGAATTACCTGGTGGTAAACAAATTTGGATTTTAAAAGATGAATATATTAATAAAGCATATCTAGAAAAATTCGGGTATACTAAAGAATTAGATTATAATGCCTTGTATACAAAAATAATTTCAAAAGGATATGAGGGAGAATTGTCTGAAAAAGAATAGTTATTGTTTGAAATTAAACAATTAAAAAGAGAAATAGATAAAAACCTCCCTAGTGGAAGTACTGTCTCTTATAGAGCCCCTCAATTTAAAACCAGCTTATTCCATAGAATGGGTAATGCCTTTATTGGAAATGATAATATTTTTAAAAAAGGTGGAAAAGCAATTTTAGCAGGATTAAATGCTTGTGGTGCAGCTTTTGTAATGAATGCAACTGAAGGGGATTTTGGAAGTGATATGCATGCTACAGATAGTGATATTCAAATAGTAAAAAATCCATACTATGATGATTATATGAAACTTGACAGACTTCCTATATATGGAGTAAAAAAGGTAAAGAATTATACCCAATTTTCTACAGATATTTGGAATGGTCTTGCTATGTATGGAAATATGGCCTATAAATATGCTGCAAAAGAAAAGATTATACATGCTTTAGAAATAGGTCGAGGAGTACTAAAAAAGAGGAAAATTGGGGGGTTTACACAGTCTATTATAAATGGAGCTAAGCTTATAATAAGACGGGATGCTAATTATGATAAAGAAAAAATAAATCCTAAATTAGATTATTTAGTTTAGGAACGCAATACCGGAACAGGTATAAAAAATGAAGATTTAGAAGAACATATGCAAACTCCTAGATTTTATAAAAGATTTGCCTCATTCTTAGATAGACAAGTATATCAACATCCATTTTTAACTAGAATTGTAGTAAAAGATACTAAAGTGTTTAAAAATAAAGTAATGAATGCATTATTTGGAGGTGGAACAAAAACCATTTAGAACGCTTTACATAGTGTAAATAAAATTACAGGTATAGCAGCACTTGGAGGCAATCTGGCTGTTGCTGCAGTGAGTTTATCTGACGGTCTAGTTGAAATGGCTAAAGAAGCTGGAGCACATGAAAACTTCACTTAGATAGATTTATTAGAGGCTTTAGGAATATTTAGTACAATGAATATTAGTAATACTGCTGCGTCTGTAGGGTTAAGTATACCTGTATTAAATGCTGCGTCCTCCACGAAATTTAATAGCACATAGTTACATCTATTGAATAGATTTTGGGAAATATCCACAACTGCTGAGGAAGAAGCTAAAAAATGGAATACATAGAATATTCCTTCTGTTGATACTTTAATAATGAAATCTTTATATGCAGGAATGGCAGTAGGTAATTTTGCTATGAATATGATACCTGCAATAGCAATGCTTCGTAATAACTTTATATATGATGTAAATGGTGATAAATTAAGTTTGTTTAAATGGACTATTAAAAAGGCATCTTATAAAGTGGGTGATAGTGTTAATACAATAAATATGACTGATGAACCTTACTTTAGAAATTAGTAGGATGCAGATAATTATAATAAAGTAAATGATCTTAAATCTGATATAACTGATTATCTAAAATCTGACCTTACAGGAACTACATATTTTACTATTTCTGACGACCAGTTGGCATTGATACGAGAACATAGCGGTGATTTTTTACGTAAATTAGATATACAAGAATCTCCAATACGTGGAAAATATACAGTGGAGCTTACAAGAAAACAAGCAGAAGAGCTCCTTAAATATACCAACTTTACTATGGAATAGTTAAAATGGGGGATAAATGATATTGCTCAATTTAAAACATATATGCGTAGTGTACTTAATAATATGCATGGTATGTATGATGCTGATAGTGCAAATGCCTTTCAACAAACTGTCTGGGGTGCTTTGTGGGCACATATGAAAGGATATGTTTTTGGTTTAGTACATAGACGCTTTACAGATAGCAGTTTTAATATATATGAAAAGAGTGAAGATGGATTTGGAGGTGTTGTTGAAGGAAGTTTAGTTACTTCATTTAAAGGAATAACATCTTTTATAACTAGTCCTAGAACCTTCTTTAAATTTATAGGTGCCACTATTTTAGGAATGCTAGATGTATATGGAGGAGGATATATTAGCTCTCTTTTATATAAGACACATGTTACTGATAAAAATTACCTATAGGAATTAGGAACTAATATGCTTATTAAAGAAGGATTTTGTAAGAAAGCATACTCTAATATAAAAAGAACTATTGGTGATTATACCGTAGCAGTTATTCTTAATTCAATAGTTGGTTGCTTACAATAGCCGCCGGAAGACGATCCTTATTATGATTTAACTTATAGTAATCCTTGGAACTTTTTAAATAATGATGTGATAAAAAACAAGCGTTTAAAAGAAGCAATTAAAGAAGCAAGAGAAGCATATGATGAAAATAGATTACCAAATTTTAAAGGTCTATCAGGAAAAAAATTTGTCAGAATAACAGACTTTCTATTTACTGAAGTAAAAGATTCAAACCATCCTGAAAAAAGAACACTATGTAGTGAAAAAACTCTTCTTGAAAGATTTGGAACTAAACAGAATGTAGAAAGGCTTAAAAAGATTCGCTCTAATGAAATGAGGGGTATAAATAAATATTATGACGATAGACCTATTGATACAAGAGCTTGCTTAAAATATTTATTGGGAAGAGTTGCTAATGATAATAGTGCTTTTAATGATATATTTGTTTGGTTTGATAAAACTTCACCTACTAGAAGAGAATTTAAAGGCCTGGAAAATGTGGGAAGTGGAATGATTGCTCCAGCTATGATATTATAGATTGGTGAGATTCTAGGAACTACTCTTCGAACTTTTGATTGGATGGGAGATTAGAGACATTGGAGAGATCAAGTATAGATATTTGAATAGCATCTTGAGGATCATATAAACAGTTTTGATAAAAATAAACCTAGTAAACAAACTGTTATAGAAAACTTAATATCTGATCTCACAGATAACCCTAGTAAAGTCTATAACTCTATATTCAAAGATGATTTAGAAGTTTTATAGTATATGTTAGAGAATAGAATTTTTAAATTAGATGGTTTAAATGATCTATATGGAGATGTTTTTTATACTAAAAGCGAATAGCCATATAAAAAATATGATGCTAAATTAACAAAAAAACTTATAAAGATAGCTCCATTTTTACGTTCTATCTATACTATGTATAATGCATCAGATGCTTATGATTCATATATGTTTGCAACTTTAAGATAATAATTATAAAAAAGTAAAGGCGAGGGTTAATAACTCTCGCCTTTATTATTTATGCACATCCCATTAATTGTTCTTGTGATGCCTTACTTAACTAACAAAACGCCTCTTCATTTATTCCAAGTTTTTTTATCTTTTCTTGCTTTTCTTGTGCTTCTTGTTTCATTTTTTCAGTTCCTTCACCGGAAATCTATGTTCCTATTTCAAGACTTACATGGTCATTTAAAGCATTTGTAGTTGCATAACCTCCTCTTTGTTTTTTAACCATTCCTCTTCCTCTTCTACTTGAAGTTGTTTTTGGTGTTTCTTCTGTATTTTCAGTATTAGAGGTATTTTGAGGTCCGGTATTTTCAGGACCGTTATTTTCAGGGCCTTTTGGAGGTGATGGAGGTGATGGAGGTTCATTATCATCTCTTTTAACTAATGCCTTTTCTTCTTCTAATAAATCATCAAACTAAATTGATGAAGCTACTTCAGCTATACTTATTTCCCCAGCCTCTTTAAACCTAGTAGATTTATATTCAGTATACGGAGTACTTTCATTTTGTCTATAAATTAAAGTACCATTCTATGCTATCTTATAGCTATTAGTTTTAGCAGTATCATAGTCAGAATGTATATGGAAAATCTTTAAACTATTTTTTGCAAAATTAGCCTAAATACCTTTAGATTCTAAAAACTGTTGTATTAAAGTTTTATATACAGAAGTTTGTCTCGCCCATTTACCTTTAAGTTCTGATATATTAGAATTATGATGAGTTTTAAAATCAAATATAATAATATTACCTTCTGCATCATAAGCTATTAAATCCAATGTTCCTGCTACAGGAAGTGTTCCTATCTGCTTACCATTTTGATATACAGGAAGTATACCATTTACAGTAAAGCCAATAGATTCAAAATGATAACCATTTCTAATAAGATTATCCCTAAAATTTGAAACATAATTATACAGATTTCTCCACTCTGAATATTGAGCAATTGGGAGTTTAGATAATTTTTCTTGAAGCTATGTTTCGGATAAACCATCATATACTCCTTCAAAAACATCTCTTAAAAATGCATCAACAGCATTACCAACTGCTGAACTAGGGATTGCCCAAGAACTTTCTTCATCAAATCTTTTAGGTTTACCATCTTTATCTCTTTCAGCAAACCTATCTGCTGCAATTACTGAAGTAACTCTTGCATGTGGATTACTACCATTTCTTTCATAGAATTTTCGACTCTCTGAAAGTGCCCAATTTTTAGCCTCTTCTTTTAATGCTTCAAAAGCCTACTATGCTTTTTGCTATTCACGTAACTATCTTGCTTCTTCCTACTAAGAGTTATGCCCATCCAATGAAGCTCCTGTATCAGAATCTACTAAACCATTCTTTGTAGACGCTGCATTTGAACTGGTTGAATTAGATTCTGCATTATCTTTATTTGTTACTTTTATAGAAGTATCTTGCTGTATTTTATCACTGCCCTCAGGAGCCATTAACTATACTGAAGAAACATTAACTTCAATCTTATTATCTCTTTCTCCTAAAAGGCCATCATCGTAAGCACGTGCTAAATAACTTCTAGCATGATCTATTTCTTTCTTATCTTTTGCTGTATATCCTGCTGCAAAAGGAGCTAATTCCTTATCATCTAACTGCCAATTTACTCCCTCAATTAATGGTTTGGCTTCAGTTCCTTCAGGAGTTTTTACTTCCTTTCCTTCACTGTTTAAATAGCCTCCATTATAAAAGAAATTCGCCATTAATTTGGCAGTATCTTTATCTGATATTTCACCCTCTTCTACTGTAGCTAAAACTTTACTTTGTTGTTTAGAGTTATTTATAAGAAAGATTGTAGCCTATGCTTTTTTATTTTCTCCTTCTCCAACTTCCTATACTAAAATTTTAAAAGAATATAAAGTTGGATTAAAGAATATACCATTTGCATTTACAAATGCTCTAGTAAGTGCTTTCTCATATTCTTGAAGTTTCTCTTGCTATTGAGTCTAACTCATACCTAATAAAGAGTTGAACTTAAAAACATTTTTAAATGTTTCTTGAATCCTTTTCCCTATATAGGTGGCTCTACTATTAAATCCATCTTCTGCATCCTATCCTGCATATAACTGATCATAATTAGCTTCAGGATCATTTAATATTGCTTCAACAACTTCAGCCAGAGATTTATCAGTATATTTGCTTCTAGCTTCATCTATTCTGGTAAAATCATGTAATCCTTCATCTACCCCACCTTCATTTCTAAATGAACGGGCCTACATAGCTTTTATCTAATCAGTGGTTTCCTCTCCTGTAGGATACTTTCTAACATAACTATCAATAAAATCACGTCTGGCCTTTAAATATTCGGGACTTTTCATGATTTCTCTTATAGTTTTATTTTCAAACTTAGGATCTTTTAACTATAACTCTTTAACAACTCTATTTGAGGAAGGAGTATAATTAGAGCCTAAAGATATTACACGTCTTGTTGAAGAAATTTTCTTAATAACACTAGTAATATTTTTACCGTTTTCATCCTATATAATTTGATCAGTACCTTTAATATTCCTTCTTATATAAAAAGACCTTCCTATTCCATAGGAATTTCCAACCTTCATTTTAGTATTTCTTGCAGCACTTAATGTAGAATTAAAAGAACTTGGCATTATAGCTATAGGCTAAAAATGTTTAGGACCGTCTTTTGTTTCAAGTACTACTTTACCATTTTCATCTTCAATAATAGCAACTAATGGAGCATCCAGCTCTTCAATATTATTTTTTCTACGCTCTGTAATAGCACTAGGAGAATAGAAATATATAGTCTTACCATGAATAGCATCAGAATGTTCCTATAGATATTTTGTGACCTCATTATCCTCCCAATATTGTTGCATTGATGGAGAGGCATTTCCTGAATTAATATATTCTTCCATGGACAGCCCCACCATTGTAGAGGAATTGGCCAATCTCGAGATTTCAACAAAATCATCTTGAGTAGTTAGCCATCTTCTATTATTTATATCAACGGCATCTTCCTCTTTATCCAACATTGTATCAATCTATGCTTGTCTTAAACTGCCACTTATTTTCTCTAAAACTCTTCTAGCTAATGATTTTTTTACTTCCTCTTTTTGATTAGCTTTTTCCTAGATTTTTCTAGATTCTTTATAATCATCATAAGAATCTAAAATATCTAGAATAGCCTGCCCATTAGATGCTTCTGCAGTACCTTCTTCATTATCAGAAATAAGTTTATTTGCTTGATTTCTTAATGTCTATAAAAGGCTTTCCTCAGTTTCATGTCCTACTTGAGATTCATCAAATACCTTTGTAAGGTCCTTTCTTTGCTAATCATTGAGCTTTCTACTTGTAATTATTTTATTATAGATAAAGGTACGAGCTGTTTTTAGATTTTGTTTTTCCTATTGTTTCTCCTATTCGGCTTGTTCTAATTCTTCTTTTTTCTTCTTTTTCTTTGCTTTCTCATTCTCCTTCTTTGCTTTTTTATATTCTCTATCTTTTTGTTTTCTAGATTTGTTTTTAACAACATCTTTAGATTCTTTACTATTTACAGGGTCTTGTAGTGGTTTATTTGCTTCTGCTTCTTTAACTCTTCTTTCTATTTCCTTTTGGTAGGCATCAACTACAGCGTTATATATAGTAAATATTTCTTCTAAAGAATCAAATCCCATCTTTTCATTTTCATTTTGTATATTTTCATCTGCCTATTCAATATACTCTTGAATTAATGTTTTTCCTGTTTCCTCATTAATTTCGGATAAAGCACTAACTACAGCATCTTTATTAGTAAGACTAATTCCTTTAGCTCTTAAAAACTCTAAAGTATTATATAATAATTCTTGTTGTCTATCATCTATTGTTTCGAGGGAAGGATCATTAGCTATAAGAGACATCATAGTAAGTAAATCATCTCTACCTTCTTTATACCTTTCATAAAATTTTGGATTTATAGATTTTAATACTCTTTGTAATGTTACTTGATCCACATCAGAATTAGATTCTGCTTCTCTTACAGCGGCTACCCAATCCTCATAATTAGATATTTTAGCTATAGATTCATACCTAAGTTGTCTGTATTGAGCTTGAGCAATACGTGCTTCTCTAGTTCCTAATTCACTAACTATAGTAGGATTCTTAAGAGCTAGTGAATATTCTATCATAGACCTTCTTATATTGTTTAATAATACTGCAGAATCCTTAACAATATCATCAAACTCAGGATCTATAAGTTTACCTTGAGCTTTAACATTTTCTATAATTCTAGCTTGTTCTTCAGAAAAATTGCTTGGATTTGAATTTAATAGCATTGCTCTTTGCACTGCAGGAAGACTCATTATTTCCTATTCATTAAGAACAATTTCATCACTATTAGCAGATTTTCTATTTTTAAGTATTTTTAACTGTTTATTTATATTAGAGATCTCGCTTTCAATTTTAGTGATATCTTCTTTTATTTTTGAAGTATCTTTTCTATCAACTTTCTTTTTAGACTTTTCCTACTTTAATTTTTCTTTAAGAGACTTTAATTCTTCTTGTTTCTTCTCTAATGTTTTTTCTTGTTCTGCAGTTTTTGCATCTACTATAGATTTGCTACCATATTTAACAAGATCATCAACCTATTCTTGAGTGTTTACACCGTTAGCTCTACTACTTGTAAACTCTTTGGATGAGGCAATATCTTTAATCCTATCCTCTAATTGCTTATGACGATACTTAAAGTTTTCATTAGAAAGTTTTCCATAAACTAATCCTGCAGCCTAATCAGGAGTTAGAATACCTAATTGCTTCTCTAAACTGTCTTTTATACCATCAATTTGCTCTAACATTTCTAATACAAAGGAAGCACGATCTGTAGCCAATTTTAATTTATCTTCATTAGACATTGAGGGATCTGCTATAGACTATATTAATTTCTCTTTCTATTCATCTGTTAGATTCTCTCCATATGACATATTTTTAAGCAACTGCATAGTACTATCATAATATGCAGTGCCCTTTAACTATGAGATCATAAGTGCTGAGTGTACAAGCCCTCTAAATAAAGCATCCCTTCTTTCCATACCTGCACCATAGTTTTCTGACATTTCTATGATTTCACCTGCAGAAATAATTCCCTATATAGACTTAAACATCTCAAGATGCTTTTCATCTTCATTTATCCAATCTTCTATAGCTTTAGCCTAGGAAATTCTATCCCATGCTCTTTGCTGGACATTTTTATAATGCATTACAGCATTGCTTTGAAAAGGAACTGCTCTTGCAATAGTTTTTAAGATACTTTCTTTTTTAGTAGTGCCATCTTCATTTTTAATAACATTACCATCCCTATCTACAGCATTTTTTCTATTCCATAATTTTATAGTAGTTTCATATTTACCATCTTTTCCTCTAATAAGATTTCCATTTTTGTCAGTTTTATAAGACACATATTTACTACGAAGACCTAAAAAGGGAGAGGGCATTAAAGCACCTAATGCACCATAAAACGCCTATTTCCAAGATTCAGGGTCAACCATAGCATTAGTAGCTGCCTCTCTTGCGGCTGCCCATTCTATACCAAAAGTTTCTCCAATAACAGGAGACCCACCATTATAACGTTCTTTCATAAACTAATGGATATTAGCCATTGCGCCTCCTTCAGCAGCAGCATCTGAGATAGACTATAAATACTCTTCAGCGCCTTCAGGTATTGCAACTCCTAAAACACCATTAGCAAAACTTGTATAAGGCTAATACCACCTAGTAATAGGTTTTACAACGGCTTTTCCTGTTTCTGCAGCTTCTGTAGCTATAAATTTCTATTTTGTAGATATTACCCTTTCAAGTCTCGGGCTAACTTTACCCACTTTTCTGGCAATTGCATCTCTGGTATTACGTAAAGCTTCCTAAGTACGTTTAGTTGTCCACATTGCAGAAGTTAATGTATGAAAAAGACCATTAATCATAGAGTTCATCATAAGATTCTATGTTCCTGCAGTTGCAGCGGCATCTTCAATTTGGGCTTTAACATCTTTAAACATATTATAATATGTTGGATCATCCCCGCCATTAACTCCGGCTTCTACTAAACTAAGGTAATATTTAACAAGTTTTTCAGGGTCATTGCCCACAGTTTTTTTAGCCTATTCTTGTAATCCAATAATATCAAACTACTTCTACTGTAAGTACCCTAATATATTATCTGTTAATTCAGAATAACCGTCTCTAAGAACATTTTTTTCAGTTTGTAGCCCTTCTATAATTCCCTCATTAGTACCAATAATTCCAGGAATGGTAATATGTACTAGATTTTCAGCTTTATTAATTCTATTCTAGATTTTAGCAAATCTTTTTTCAGCACCTTCAAGTTTTTCGATTTTACTTGCAATATCAGCCATCTTTTGTATTTTAGTGGGTATTTTAAATGCTGTAGATACCCCTTTAGATAAATATCTAGTTGCTAAACCTAAAGCTCTGCCTCCTAATGCAGAACCCCAAGTAAAACCACCTTGACCCCAAGCTTCTGACAGTGTATGTGTAAAGAAATTACTTATACTATAATCTGTAACATCATCGGGATTAGCAAAGGCATTTATACCATATTTTTCCCATTCTTCATCAGAAGTGAATAAACCTTTCTCCATCTTTTCACTAGCCCATTCAGATAAAGGATTATGCATAACTCTATAACCATACTCTCCACTAAACCAATTGACTGGATTAAGAGCAGAACCTACCATACCAGCAACAGAAGCAGCAGTTGTTATAGTTGAGTCAACTGCCTAAACAGTGGCATGCCCCCACTATTCATACCAGGGCATATCTCTATATGCAGCGGCTTCTACTTCTTCTGCAATTCTTTTTTTCCCTGCCTCCTCTGCTTCTGCTTCTGAAAGACCATGACTTAGAGCTGCATCATAAGCTTCCGTATAAGCATACAATACTTTATCATAGTCTTCACTGGTCATCCAATCTTTAATCTTAGGATTTGACGTATTATTATCAATTGCAGCTTCTGCAAGTTTTTTATCTCTAGTTTTTCTATACCATCCTGTCTTTTGAGCTATTGATTTTACATATTGTAATTTTTCTTGTTTTTCTTTAATATTTTGATTATAATATGCTTCCCATTTACTTTCAGCTTTTTTCTTGTATTGATTAGCCTCTTTATTAGATAATACGTGTGAAGTAGTATTATAATCAGAATATTGCTTTATGTAATCCTCAAACTCTTTAGGAGTTAAGTCTTTAATTTTTTTATGTTTTGCATTTGCTATTTTACTTTCATAATCTGATTTTCTTGCAGATGCATAAACAGAAGTAGCATAAGGATTATAATCATTACTACCAACACCTATTGCAATTGCATTACCAACATCTTCTGCATGTTTCTATTCTAAACTCTATAATAAACTTGTTGGATCGACTCTACCGTTTTTCTTACCAACTTTATACAC
>ULSH01071259.1_pt1 | contig 43596 bp, 33 predicted proteins | sample 1956151 | NCBI WGS metagenome assembly ULSH01 (sample SAMEA4835702, study PRJEB28245) | human gut metagenome | biome: gut microbiome; material: fecal sample | place: Denmark | collected 2008 | reverse complement strand
GCGTCATCCATAATAGGAAAGATTCTTGCCACAATCCCAATTCCCTTCGGCCTCTTGCGTCTCTATCATCTGTCTGTTGAAACGATTTAGGGAGCCGGGCTGCCGCTCCACCGGAGTCCTGAGCCGCCATGATTTCCAAGACTTATAGGATCCGCTGTATATAAACAAACTACTATCATGCAAAAAAGTCGAATATATCTTCAACCGTTATCGCACCTATCTGCATCCGCCATCGCAATATATCTTCTAAGACTGAGGTAACGAATTGCCGGCAGGGAATACCTATCTCAATCTGAAACGATAATAAAAAAGGCCCTATTTTTTATAGTCTATCTTTTCCATGCAACCGGTGTCCGTGAGCGTCGCGCCCTTACTACCCTACTTGTCCTGGAAGGCGGGAATAAAGGTGACCGTTACAGGAAGTCCGACGAGAACCGTCACAGACAGCCGGTAAGATTCATGCCGCATGATCCTTTCCCCCGCATTAATTCCATACGCACATCCGTTGAGCCTTTCCTCTGCTTTTTATCCCTGTACTTCATTTGAGCGGCATGTTTCCCCTTGTATTGATCGGGTGAGCCCGTATGGTCCATATCCCGGGAAGTAGAGCAGGCCGGCCGACAAGGCCTGCTCATTCAGTCCCTCGGCCACAAGATCCTTCTGTTCTCCTGTCAGGCCTATATGTTAAAACTATCGAAGGGAACTGCATGAGGATTCAGAGATGAACGATACTTAAGCTTAGGCTGTTTGCACTATATGATTGCGCATCATGCGAAATATCCAAATTAATCTATTTTATCAAACTATAATATAGTTTTATTTATATTTGAATCAAATATCGAAATAAATATGTAGCTTTGCAATGTTTAATTTAAAGGAATTGCAATTAAACCTGAACATAACAGAAAAAGTGCCGTTTAAGCAGATTCGTTAAAACCTGCATTCAGTTTAATTAAAAAATGTAATGATATGAACAAAAGTTTGGAAACTCTTCTCAACTCAGAGATGGAGGAAGTTCTTGGAGGTCAAGCATCTCAAGGTTCATGTGTGTGTGAAAACGGTGGAGCCGGGTCTGTAGTTATACAGTTGCCTACTCAAGGATCTACAGATGAAGGATTCAGCACTAGAGATGTATGAAATAAGTTTAATTTATCTTAACACACTTTTCCAGGAGTACGTAGTTGCGTGCCCCTGGATTTTTCTTTTTAGCAAGAATATAGGTATATGATAGTTTCTTTAAATCCGATATATGTAGTTAGAAATGAACAAAATTGTTCTTATCTTATTAGAAAAAATGAGGCTCTAGATGTTAAGACTGAAAAATTGTCTGATTCTGTCACTATTCTTCCGCCTTCAATTGGATATATTCTTAGTAATTTAGGGCAATCTGAAATAGATGACGATTCTGAAAGATTGTCCAAAGAACTTTGTGTGTCTAAAGAAAGCGTAAAGAGATTTGTATTACGTTTGATGGGGCAAAATAACAAATGTTTGACAGTTGATGGAAGAAAAATAGTTTTTCCTGCTTTTTTAATAGTTGAAATAAAGGAATTCTTAACTTACCAAACAAAATATTGCTCGCCAAATTACAAATCTGCGCAATTTAAAGAGATACGTCCGTTTTCCCCTATAAATGTGAATTTAATGGTGACAACTAAATGTTCAACTAATTGTCGCTATTGTTATGCGAAACGCTCTTTCTCTTATGAAATGACATCTGAAGAAATCTGTAGTATTATCGATCAATGCTATGATATAGGTGTTGTTAATCTCACGTTAACTGGTGGAGATGTATTTGTAAGTAGGGATTGGAAACAAATTTTAATCAAGTGCAAGAAATGTGGATATTCACCTTTTATTTCTACAAAAACTCCTCTTAGTATATCTTCGCTTAATTTCCTATGCAATATTGGATTTAAACACTTCCAATTTTCCTTAGATTCTTCAGATGTAAACTTACTTTCTTCATTAATATCTGTTGATAGGTCTTATATATTATCTGTTCAAAACATGTTGTCTAATGCAGATGATATGGGGATTAATATAAGTATCAGAACTGTGCTTACTAAACAAACTGCCACACAAGATAATATAAATAATCTCTATGAATTTCTTAATCAACATAAATGTATAAGGGATTGGGTTCTTACGCCTGCCTTTTTCTCAGAGTTCAAGAAAGATTATGCAGGCTATGAAGTGACAAATGATGCTTTAAAGGAAATATATGCTTTGAAATTAAGTACCAAATCAAGATTCCCTGTTTATTTTAATAAAGTTGCGAATGACGGATATTGTCTAAAACGTAGTCATAATACGCATGATTTTGTAGAGAATAATCAGAAATGTTATGCAAATTCTTTTTCAATGTCCATTTTGCCATCTGGCAAATGTACAATTTGTGAAATGCTTTATGAAAAAGAAGAATTTTGTATAGGTAATGTTTTGACTGATTCTATTTTAAGTATATGGAATAGTGATAAAGCGCTTATGCTCTATAAACCTATACAACAAAATATAGATCCGATTTCGCCCTGTTATTCATGTAGCGTATTTAAATTATGTAAATCTAATATAGCAAAGCGTGTTTGTTATGTTGATATAGCTAAAATACATAAGGATAAAAGTCTTTCGTTTCCTGACCCTCGATGTCCTAAGGCAGAGTCGATTAAATTAATTTTATAATGTTGGTATTATGAAAAGTCAGCTTGTTTCATTATTACTTATATTCTATTCTCTGCAACTATTCTCACAGACCACAAAAGTTGTACATCTTGACGGCGAACCTGTGATATCGGCTCACGTGGCATATTGTTCCATCGACTCTACTGAGAAAGGCTCCGTCATGACGGACACTCTTGGCGTTTACCGGCTGCCGGCGACCAAGTATCCCACTCGTGTGGAGATTTCCGCTTTAGGCGTTTGCGACACGGCTTTCGTGGTAAGGGACGCTTTGTCACATCCTGCGAGAATAGTCATGAAGGACAACGCTTATGGCTTGCAGGAGGTTACGATCACCCAGGACCTGATCAGACAATATTCCGATCATACGTCGTACAGTCTTTATGAGCGCGACAAGAAAAGATATTCCACCATGTTGCAGGCGCTCAACGAAGTGCCGCTACTTAATGTCACTTCGGATGGCAGTGTCACCTATCGCGGACAGAGCAATGTAGTCCTACTCTTGGACGGACGAAAGACCACGGCCAATGAGATCAAGGCCATCAGGAAGGAGGACATCTCCAAGGTGGACGTGTATGAGAATCCCCCGGCACGTTTTGCCTTGGCGGGAGCTGCCGTGGTGATAGATCTCAGGACCAAACGGCGGATACGGGGTGGCAACATAGCCGTAGACCTAAGCGATGCCGTAAATACGGTGAAGGGAGAAAACTCCATAGCGGGCTTTTACAACTGGGGCCATTCGAGATTATCGGTAATGGGCAACAGTTCCATTCGTCATTATTCAAAATATGTTGAGAACGACAAAATCGCCTATTCGTATGATGACGAGCAATACGAGCGAGACAAGCGAGGTATGGATTCACCGTCACATACTGATCTTAACGACTTCTCCGTGAGCTATGCCTATAGCAAGCCTAACGACTTGCAGATCTACGCCAATTGGAAGTCGGCTTTCTATAGACAGAAGAAGGAGGCCCGTCAGTCGGTTACGGACAATGATACGGAATACGAGTCGTTTCGTTCACTCAACAACAGGTACACCAACAATGCATTGAATCTCTATCTTAATAAGGAGTGGAAGAATAACCGCAGCTTCCTCGTTGATGTCACGGGAACAGTGTATGACACGGAGTATGGCTCGTTAGTGAGAGAGGGCGGCGAGGGCTCTGAGCATTCGTTTGAGAGCAATTCACGATACGATATGAATCGTAAGTCGTTGTTGGCAAGCATGCAGTATTCCCAACGGGGATGGCTCGGGACATGGACCGCGGGTATAAACGAGAACTATCAGCAAAGCAGGCAACAGAATATTGATTCCCGTCTCGACCTTTGCAACAATACGGCATACGGCTTTGTACAGTTGTACGGGCAGAAGGATAAGCTCTACTATCAGCTTACCATGGCCTTAAAGAACATCATCGTCAACCGCAACGATGAGTCGGTATGGAATAAGTGGAGCGTGGCTCCGTCGGTACAGCTGTGGTGGCGCCCTTCCAACAGCTTGATGCTTTCCGGAGGGTATAACTATCTTAGCAATGTGCCGGCCGTATCCCTTTTAAGCGAGACGGTACAGTGGTTGGACAGCCGGTATGTCTACAAGGGCAACTCGCAGCTCACGCCTTATTCAACTCACCAGCTGTCGTTATTCGCCAATTATACTCCGAAGCATTTTGCCGTATCTCTCATAGGATTATACATATATTCGCCAAATGCCATTAGCAATACGTTTAAGAAGACATCCGAATACATAGTTCAGACCTACGACAACCTCAAATACCAGACTTCTTATGGAGGACAGCTGACCGCTGACTATTTTCCACTGCATGACAGGGCTTTGAAGATGGGCCTGTCGGGCATCTATCTTTGGAATTACGGTAAGGAAGCCGATGGCAAGGGATGGACCGGATACCGTTATCAGTTCTCTGCTTACGTGGAATTGGCTTTGCGGAAATGGGAGGCACAGGTATTCTATCAGTATCCGGGACAAACGATGGAAGGACAGTTGGTCACTCCGCGAACCGAATTGCTATATCTTGAAGTGAAATACAAGCCTACGGAACGACTCACCCTCGGCGTACAATGGAACCAGCCATTCATGCATGCGTTGAAAGAGGGAGAGCATACTACCAACGACGCCATTGTAATGACAAGTTCGGATTATATCATCAGAGATTACTCTAATATGGTTTGTCTGAAGCTGTCCTACAACATCTCGTTCGGAAAACAGAACCGTCAGCAGCGGCAGAAGATTAAGAACGTCGATTCGGACAGTGGCCTGCTTGTAAAATAATAGGTGTATTCGATGATTCGGTAAACACTGATAATGATTCACGGGAAATAAAAAGGCTCATCCAATATTTGGAGTGATGGCACGGGATATCCGGATGTGTCGTCACTCGAGATATCGGATGAACCGGTTTGGTGTATGCCTTGCTGTCTTGTCGCATTTTCCGGTCCTGGTGTGGACGATGCCGTATGCCCGCAGGCTCTTGATGTGGGGGCGTAGAGGACTGCCGGATCAGGTGGGATGACTTGGACATTAACCAACATTCCCCGGGCGGATGTACGCTTGTGCGGCATCACGGCCCGGGGAATGTTTCTTGTGTCTTTATAAATAAGGGTAATTCTTATGACTTTTGGGATGAGCTCCGATTATTCGAAGTTCTTGTCGTCGAGCATCTCGAATCCGCAGTAGGGCACGAGTACGCGCGGCACCTTGATGCCGTCGGGCGTCTGGTTGTCCTCGAGGATGGAGGCGACGATGCGGGGCAGGGCGAGGGCCGAGCCGTTGAGGGTGTGGCACAGCTCAATCTTCTTGTCGTCGGCGTGACGGTAGCGGCAGTGCAGGCGGTTGGCCTGATAGCTCTCGAAGTTAGACACCGAGCTTACCTCGAGCCAGCGGCCCTGGGCGGCGCTCCAGGTCTCGAAGTCGTAGCAGATGGAAGAGGTGAAGCTCATGTCGCCACCGCAGAGACGGAGGATGTGATAGGGGAGCTCCAGCTTCTGCAGCAGTCCTTCTACGTGGGCCAGCATCTCCTTGAGCGACTCGTAAGAGTGCTGCGGAGTGTCGATGCGTACGATCTCCACCTTGTCGAACTGATGCAGGCGGTTCAGGCCGCGCACGTCCTTGCCGTACGAGCCGGCCTCGCGGCGGAAGCAGGCAGAGTAGGCGCAGCGCTTGATGGGCAGGTCCTTCTCGTCGAGGATCACGTCGCGGTAGATGTTGGTGACAGGCACCTCGGCCGTCGGGATGAGGTAGAGGTTGTCAAGGTTGGCGTGGTACATCTGGCCCTCCTTGTCGGGCAGCTGGCCGGTGCCCAGTCCGCTGGCCTCATTCACCACGTAGGGCGGCTGTATCTCCAGGTAGCCGGCCTTGCGGGCCTCATCGAGGAAGAAAGCCTCCAGCGCGCGCTGGAAGCGGGCCATCTTGCCGATATATACCGGGAAGCCGGCGCCGGTGATCTTCACGCCGAGGTCGAAGTCCACGAGGTTGTATTTCTTCAGCAGGTCCCAGTGGCACAGGGCGTCAGGACCCAGCTCGGGCTTCACGCCGCCTTCTTTCACTACCACGTTGTCGGATGCGTCCTTACCCTCGGGCACGTCATCATTGGGGATGTTGGGGATGGTGAGGAGCACCTCGGTCATGTCGTGCTGTGCCTTTTCCATCACCTCCTGGAGTGCCTTGTCGTCGGCCTTCAGCTGGGCAACCTCTTCCTTTATCTTGGTGGCTTCGTCTTTCTTGCCTTCTTTCATCAGACCGCCGATCTGCTTTGACAGCTGGTTCTGCTGCTGCTTGTTCGCATCGAGCTTCTTCTGGCTTTCACGACGGATCTTGTCATATTCCAATACCTTCTCAATGGCCTCGCGCGCACCGTTGAAGTGCTTCTTCTCCAGACCTTTGATCACACGTTCAGTTTCCTCACTGATGAGTTTGAGTGTAAGCATATTGCTGTATCTTTAGTTATTTAATTTCTAAGTTGCAAAGTTACAGAATTATTTTCGTATTGTGACAAGAAATGGGTATAAAAAGCAAGAAGCCCATCTTCCGGAGGGAAGACGGGCTCTCGTGTTTGTTTGGAATAAGTGTTTTTTATTATTTATGCTTCAGCCTTCTTGGTCTTTTCAGCGTAAACCTCAGGAGAGAGCACGGATACCGTCGACTTGTCGCGGCTACCCTTGTGGAAGTACACCACACCGTCCGTCAGAGCGTACAGTGTGTCGTCCTTGCCCTGTGCTACATTCTCACCGGGGAAGTGCTTGTTACCACGCTGGCGAACGATGATGTTGCCGGCGATAACCTTCTGGCCACCCCAGATCTTTACGCCTAATCTTTGTGCGGCTGACTCGCGGCCGTTCTTAGAACTACCTACACCTTTCTTATGTGCCATTGTGTGTTCCTCCTTTAAGCGATTACTTGTTTAACTTCTACCTGAGTGAACTGTGTGCGATGACCGCGCCATTTGCGCTCATCCTTACGACGGTGCGTGCGGAACACGATCACCTTGTCGCCCTTCACGAGCGGGTTCACTACTTCAACTACTACTTTTGCACCTTCTACAGTGGGTGCACCGACAGTCACTGCGCCGTCCTTGTCAACGAGCAGCACCTTGTCGAACTCAACAGTCTTACCGGCTTCTACATCCTTCATGTGGTGTACGAAGAGCTTCTTGCCCTCTTCTACCTTGAACTGCTGACCGTTAATCTCTACGATTGCGTACATTTTTTAATTTATAAAAACGGGTTTTTCCGTTAGGCGGCTTAGCATCAAAGCACTTATTCGAGCCTATACGGACTAAATCTGTGCAAAGTTACAACTTTCCTGGAATTCTACGCGCGTTAGGGTGAATGAATTATAAATTATTTAAGAAAGATTAAGGGATGACTTGCGGGAACAAGGACATTTTCTTACCTTTGCGCCCGATTTCACGAATTCAATCATTCGTATTTATGTATCAACCCACATTCAATGAGCGTGAGGTGCTGCGGTTCCATCAGTTTTCCCGCAGGCCCTATGCGCTGTTCTCTTGTCTGGGACGTGAGGTGCTCATCGGCGTATTGAGCGTGGCCTCCCTGACCTATGCCAAGGCGAATGGCATAAGCACGCGCGTCGATCTGGCCGACGACTCGGTGGCTTTCAATTCGGTGAAGCTGGACGAGGTCGAGGTGACAGGGTCGCGAGCGCCGCTTACGGCCATTGAGAGCGCGCGCGTCGTTGAGGTGATCACCCGTGATGACATCCATCGTGCGGGTGTCACTACGATCAATGATCTTTTAAAACTAACTACCGGTGTCGATGTCCGTCAGCGCGGTGGTTTTGGCGTACAGACGGATATCTCCATCGATGGCGGCACCTTTGACCAGATCACGATTCTGCTCAACGGTGTGAATATCACCAATCCGCAGACGGGCCACAACACGGGCTTCTTCCCTGTCGCCTTGAGCGACATCGAGCGCATAGAGGTGCTCCGGGGTGCCAGCTCGCGCGTCTTGGGCACGTCGGCCTTCAACGGTGCGATCAACATCGTGACGCGGTCGGGCGTTCCCGGCCGCAGCCTCACGGCCCGTGTGGAGGGCGGCTCCTTTGGTTCCTTCGGTGCCGAGGGCACGGCCTATGCCGGCACGGACGCGGCGGCCAGGGTGTTGCCCCACAGCTCCATCCTTGTCAGCGGCGGCTATCACCGCTCTGACGGAGGCACGGACAACAGCGACTTCGAGCGCGGCCACGTCTTCGTCCAAGGCAGGCTGAGGCTGGGCGCATTGGCCGATCTGTCGGTGCAGGCCGGCGGCAATCAGCAGAGCTACGGTGCCAACACGTTCTACAGCGCCAATTACAATGACCAGTACGAGAAGACCGACAATCTCATGGCGGCGGCCCGCCTGTCCCTCCACGACAGGGAGCACCGGTGGGAGGTGGCGCCCCAGCTGTATGGCAACAGGTATTATGACCACTATCAGCTCATCCGCGGCCAGCACGGCGCGGCCAACGGCGAGAACTATCACGACCTGCTGGTGTATGGCGGTGGCGTCAACGCCTACCTGAAGTGGCTGGCGGGCAGGACGTCCGTAGGCTTCGACATCCGTAAGGAGGACATCTACTCCACGGCCTATGGCGCGCCCCTCGACTCTGCCGACATGAAGGAGATCGGGGACGGCAAGGGCCTTTATGACCATCGTGGCGGACGGACGAACACGAGCTTCTTCCTGGAGCATAATGTCATCGTGGGCGGCTTCACGCTGTCGGCCGGCGTGATGGCCAACCGCAACACGGGTCTCGACGGCGACTATCGCTTCTATCCCGGTGTCGACGTGAGCTACCGGCCCGATGATCACTGGAAGGTGTACGCCTCTTACAACAAGGCGTTGCGCCTGCCCACCTACACCGACCTCTATACCAGCAATGTGGCCCAGCAGGGAGATGTCAATCTCAAGCCGGAGAAGAAGGACGAGGTGCGCATAGGCACGCGCTATCGGCGCGTGGGCGTCGATGTCGTGGTCAATGCCTTCTACTCCCATGGCACGAACATGATCGACTGGGTGTACGAGACGGAGGACGCGACGAAGTATCACGCGCTGAACATCGGCCTGCTGAACAACATGGGAGCGTCCCTGGATGCCACGCTGCGCCCTGCCGACCTGATGGCGGGCTGTCCGGTGGAGAAGGTGAGCATCGGCTATGCCTATATCCATCAGCACCACGAGACGACGGCGGCGATCTACCGGTCGCTCTATGCGTTGGAGTATCTGCGCCATAAGTTTGTTGTCAGCGTCGACCACCGCATCTGGAGCCTCCTCTCCGCCCATTGGGATCTCCGCTGGCAGCAGCGCATGAACGGCTACACGCCTTATTGGAAGCTGGACGGCAAGCTGCAGTGGACGGCCCGGCATTACGATCTGTATCTGTCGGCCGACAACATCACGGGGCATCGTTATTACGACCTCACTGCCGTGGAGCAGCCCGGATTTTGGATCATGGCAGGCGTGAAAGTGAAACTATAACAACCATATTTATAATAACTCCATTCGTGAAATCAACATAAAGGAAGGCGGGTCATTCCCGCCTTCTTCCGTTTCGTCCCTTGGTCCGCAAGGATGGGGCAGTGCAGACGGCGAGCCCTGTGCTTTGTGTGTGGAGTCTTTGGCGGTAGCCATATAAATTATATAAAATAAGGTGGCGATCCTGTATGGCCGGAAAGGATGTCGGGCTGCCCTTGCTTTCTTCCGGGGCAGGGAAGAGCGTGAAAGTAGAGGGCGGCACCCGTCCGAAGGAGGCAATCTCTTGAAATTCATTCTATTTTTCTTTACAGTCAAAAATCCCGGATACAGAAGCCCGCCGATCCGTTGCAGGCTATTTCAGCCTCCTTCTTGGTGGCTGTCCGCCCGATTTTCAGGCGGTAGGAGGCCCCGGCAGGCCCCTTCGTTGCCGGGTTTATCTGTCGTTTTGCAAGATATTGAAAATCAGTGTGTTGCAGAACGTCTATGTTTCGGGAAAAGTTACCATTGGATACTTGGCAAAGTAACCAATGGTAACTTGCCTCTCGAGCATAATACTACTTTGCCTTTTCATATATATTCTTTTGCCCTTGCAAGTATATTCCTTTGCGGACGCACCTATCTTCCTATTTTGCCTCACCTCGTTTGCCGGTTGAACGGAGCCAGTGAGCGCCTCGTGGAAAGGCATCCTGAAGGGAGAAAAAGAAGCTAAACTCATACCAATTTTCTTTACGCTCTCTCGTGCGTCCGTTCCCGTGTCTTGCACTTGATATCGGTTGGTGGCCGATGTTGATAGGGAAGGGTAGGATCGGGATATCTGTCGGCACGTTGATGCCGGGCACCTGCTCCTATACCTTATTATATATAGGGGCTTATGCTCTACCTTATTATATATATAGGGCCCTATGGCCGGGCGTGATATTTCGGTCGGTCTTGCCCTTGCCTTCATCCGTTTCCGCTCATAACTCCCAAGATCTGCCGTGCTTCTTTGGGAAAATGCCGTCTAGATGCACCTAGGTGACTAGCCCCTTGCACTTAGGTGTCTGACTTTTCTAGAGTTGGGTAGACGTTTTTTCTCTTTATAGACTGAAACAGTAGACATCTTACAGAAAGCTATCCTAAGAAAGTAGGCTCATCTGACATTTCGAGTGATGGGACAATTATGTAGGGATTTACTCGTTTATTGATTTTACAAAGGCTTTGCCTTTATCTGTCAATACATAACCGCCTGTCTTTAACGATCCTTGATATTCTACCAAACTTAAAGGCTCTGATGAGAGTCGTTTAAGAATTCTTTCCAAAGTAGCTTTGGAGATATCAATATTATCTAATAATAATTTACGCTTTATTAAGGGAGTCCTTGATATTGCCAATAACACCAATCGTGCATTATCATTTATAGCATCATTTATAGCATCATTTATAGCATCATTTAATGGCTCAATAAAATCATCACCGATCAAGACTCTATCACCAAAGCCCTCTCTACAAGGAATCTCAATCAAGAAATAACTTCTTTCTTCGTTAGTCTCAATTACAGCAGGCTTAGAGTCATTTCTTCTTAACTCATCTTGTATGGTTGGGATGCCTGTTCCTCTACCTTCGGACAACTGAAGTTCTTTGAGATAATCACCCAAACGACGATTACGGTAACGACGTGACTTCAGACGCTCTGCCTTGTGGATAGCATCAATACTAATGGAACGGTCCGGACCGGCATAACTAAGAATGGAAATCTTATCTGGCTCAATCGTAATTTCTACCGGTTCACGTTCTTGATAGTCTCTATGATAAAGTGCATTAACTACCGCTTCTTCAATAGCCTGGTAAGGATAGTTGAAGAAGGTTATGGATTCTGCTTTGTCTTTCTGCTTGATTATACGTTTCTTGATCACATTGGTCTTGATATAGTCCAATGATTGTTTTATCATATCGGGTACAGGTCCGACAATCTTTGGAACTTCAATCATGTTATTGGGATTCTTGATGCAGCCTTCAGGAAAAATAACAATATCCACCTGTGTCGTCGGGAAAAATTTAGCGGGATTCTTACAGAACATCATGGCAGCCACATTCTTGACCAATCGACGCTCAGTTGGCCCTACTAGCAGGTCCATCTGCGACAACAACTCTGACAGGGATAATTTTTCGAAATCAGAAACCAAACGACTATTGACAGTTTGCAGGTAATCAAGAACCAAGGCTCTTGATATATCTGATATTTCTATATTCTCATTACCTCTTTCATCAAACGGAGTACGACTTGCCATTTCACGTAATTCATCCAGGGCTTCACCTTTTGCCTCAATGGTATTGGTTCCATTACGAATATACCATTTACATGGTGACTGATTACTTGCCGTGACTCGTTCACGTACATTATACGGACGATTCACTCCCGCCGGCACCCAGATAAGCAATACGTATTTTCCATCAATCTCCTGCACGTCGATTCGTGGCAAATAGAATGGATCAATCTTGTGGTTGAAACCAATCATGTCTCGTTGTATCTTATCGAGTTCTTCTATGGGAATACCTGTAACTGGTCGTTTTGCAATACCTGTGTTTTCTTCTTCTTGGACACCTACAATAATGTATCCTCCGCCAATGTTATCAAAATCATTGGCGAAAGCACAGATAGTACGATAAATTTTATCAGGATTCCAACCTGTTTTAAATTCTATACGGGTGGATTCTATTTTACGCTTGTGAAGCAGATCTTCTATGTTTACTGGAATAGCCATATTCTTTAATCCTGCAACATAAATCATCTTTTATAAGTTTCTGAGTAACAAAAAATTGCCCAGATCTTAGATATGTCGGATTTTTATTTGTCTTAGAGTCGTGAATCCAAGGATAATAAAAAACATTATAACTTGTCAAAGTTAGCAATAAAATCTGAGAAACTCACACTTTTAGAGGAGTATTTCTCATATATATCCATTTGATATTCTAATATATTGATTGGATGCAGAGCTTTTGAAGTAAGAAATATGTGAAGGTCTGCCACCCCTGCTTACAAAAAGGGACCCCATACAGCTAAATCAGTAAAAGGCGGAGAGATAGCACAGAAAGGCCGCGTGTCAAGGTGGATAGAGCCCTTAATATGCGGTCTTAATGTTATGAATGTCGGACTATCGAATCGGGTGGCAGGAATTGAATGACGGTCTCTAAGTGAAATAGTATTAAATTAGAGGTCTTAAGAATAAATATCTGCGTAATCTCTTTTGAAATATAATCTATTCTTATTAGATTTGTATCTACTTAAAGAATCGGATCCTATGTTTCTTACATGAAAAATAACTGTTTGTTACAAAAATATTTTTTCGTGTATGAATGGAGGACTTAATTCTATTGGAATGGAAAGACTACTAATATCCCATTTACGTCAAGACAAGGAAAATGGTGAATGGATAATACAGACAAACGATGAGCATCAGAATGGTGTTGCAGAAATGGCGGCTCAGTTTACAGGAGAGTTTGGTCTCCCTTCCTTGGGACGAGCCTTAGGGCTTCTTCACGACAAGGGTAAGGAGCGCAGGGCTTTCCAGCAGTATATCCGTCGAGAAAACGAAATCCCCGTGACAGACAATAGGCATTATGCCGACCACAACCATGCTTTTGTGGGAGGACTGCTTGCTGACAAACTCATGGGCAGACCTTTTATGAACCTCCTTGCCAATCAGATCATCTCGCATCATACAGGCCTGCATGATTATGGTGATGTTGAAAGTATTCTGGATGAAACTGAATTGCCGGAAGAGATCAATAAGGATGATGTTAAAATAGATCTCAGCACATTGGCAAAGGAGTTTCAAGGACTTCCATTTTTCAAGTCAAAAGAAGACACTAGGAATTTTCATCATCTCTCACGTATGCTCTTTTCGTGTCTTACCGATGCTGACAGATTGGACACAGAGCGCTTTATGGACGTAGAGTCGTGGAAGAAGCGTGTATGCCGGCATAGGATAGCAGACCTGTTGCCTAAGCTTGATGCTTACATGCAGATGTTGCAGGCAAATGCGGTCGACACGGAAGTGAACCGCATACGCAAAATGGTGCAGGAACGATGCAGAAAAACTTCTTCAGGCGGGAAGGGATTCTATAGCCTTACCGTTCCTACAGGAGGCGGCAAGACATTGTCCTCACTCTTATGGGCTATGAGACATGCCATAACTCATGGTATGAAACGTATAATCATAGCCATTCCGTATACCAGCATTATCGTACAGACGGCAGGACTGCTGAAAAATATCTTTGGCGAGGAAAATGTGCTGGAACATCATAGTAACTTTAATCCCGACAGCATTGCAGATGAGACGACAAGAGAGAAAACGAAGCTTGCCACAGAGAATTGGGACTATCCGATCATAGTCACTACCAACGTGCAGCTTTTTGAATCGATGTTCAGTAACAAGCCTTCTGTTTGCCGTAAGTTGCATAATATAGTTAATTCGGTTATCATATTGGATGAGGTACAAACCTTGCCAACAGATTTCTTACAGCCGATAGTTGACGCTTTGAAGGCCTATCGGGAAATGTTCGGCGTGTCTGTCTTGTTTACGACGGCAAGTCAGCCTGTGCTTAGCGGACTAATAGAGGGATCTAATCCTTTCGAAAAGTTTAAAGGAATAGATGACATAACTGAAATTATTCCTAATGAGTATGAATTGCATGACAGGCTTCGTCGGGTGGACATAAAAATAGACAAAGAGGGCAGAACATACGATGAGATAGCCACGATGCTGGCAAGATATGATAAGGTGCTGTGTGTTGTGAACACCCGAAAGGATGCAAAAGAACTGTATGACCGTTTGCCTGATGAGGGCGTAAAACTTCATTTGTCGAGGATGATGTGTCCTAAGCATATCAGCAAAACAATATGTGAGATAAAAGACATATTGAATGATGATGCTCAATCTGTTGTCAGGGTGGTCGCGACTCAGCTTGTTGAGGCCGGCGTAGACATAGACTTCCCTGTGGTGTTCCGTCAGGAGGCCGGTCTTGACTCTGTATTGCAGGCTGCGGGAAGATGCAACCGTGAAGGACGGATCGATACCGGTTATACTTTTGTCTTCAGCCTTTCAGGCGAAAACCGCCTTCCTTTCGGATCAATAAAGGATGCGAACAATGCACGGCTGAATTTGCCTGATGACAGTGATTGGTTCTCCCCTTCAGTAATGCAGACGTATTTTAAGAATTTGTATTCTCAAAAGAAAACATTTGATAAAAAAGACATCAAACATTATCTTTATAAATATAAGGAATTGTGCTTTGAGAAAGCCGCTGAAGCATTTAAGCTTATAGAAGATGATGGCGTGAACGTTATTGTAAACTGGGGAAATAGTATGGACCTTGTTGAACAACTGAAAGTATCAGGGTGTACGTATGGCTTAATGAAACAGCTTGCCCAGTTTACGGTTAGCGTCAAACGTACAGATTTTAAGAAACTGTGCCAGTATGGTGTCATAGAAGAAATATTGGAAGGCGTGTATGTATTGCCGGACAGAGCACAGTATAACTGCCATACCGGGCTTAGTCTTGATAATCATTGGATGGATGAGATACTGACGATATAAAAACATAATTGATTATTACATTATTGCCGACATACGGCAAATAAAAAAATAAGGGAAGAATATGGAATATACTGATAAGGAATATTGTCTGGAAGTGTGGGGCGATTGGGCCTGCTTCACACGGCCTGAACTGAAGGTTGAGCGTGTGAGTTATGACGTAATGACTCCCTCGGCTGCACGTGCCATCTTTGAAGCAATATTGTTCAAGCGTTATGCCATGCGGTGGCAGGTGACAAGGATTGAGGTTATTAATCCTATAAAGTGGACAACTATACGACGGAATGAGGTGGGAGCCTTGGCCGGCAAGTCACCCATTTATATCGAGGACAAACGTCAACAGAAAAATTCGCTGCTTTTAAAGGATGTACGTTATCGTATATATGCAAAGCTGGTCTTTATTCCTGTGAAGGACCGCCCAAAGGAAGCTTTTGCCAAGCATGAGCCGACAAATGATGAAAATCCGATGAAATATTATCAGATGTTTGAACGTCGGGCATCACAAGGTCAGTGTTTCACACAGCCATATCTTGGTTGCCGGGAATTTGCTGCCAACTGGAGATATGTTGACAGTAAGGACAGTCTTGTGCCGCCTCTGCAGGAAGACAGAGATTTGGGGATCATGCTTTATGATATGGATTTCGATAAGAATCCCAAGAAACCTGATGCAATGTTTTATCGCGCGGTGATGAAACAGGGCGTTATTGTAGTACCCGAAAAAGATAGTGAGGAGGTGTTAAGATGATACTGAAAGCATTGTATGACTATTACCACCGGTGCGGCAATCTGCCTGCACCGGGCATGGAATTAAAAGAAATTGGTTTTATAATAGTAATCAGTAACGAAGGCAAGTTTATACGTTTTGAGGATAGGCGTATAGACAAAAAGTCTGCGCAACAGTTTCTTGTAAAGAAGAGTGTCGGCAGATCGAGTGCTCCGGTGGCTAACTATCTTTATGATAATAGTCAATACGTGTTTGGCTACTCCAATAAAGGAGATACACAAAGCATGCGTAAATATTTTGATGTATTTAAAGCCAAAATAAAAGATATATACGAGAAACATCCTGACAATAACGATATAAAAGCTGTCTATGCCTTTTATCAGCAAGATCTTTCAGATGTTATAGAGACAATGATGAAAGACAGCCTTTGGGATGATATCGACAAGAATCTTAATAAGAAATATTCGATATTTTCTTTCCGTATCGAAGGAGACAGGGATATTGTCGCCTCTAAAAAGGAATTGATGGATTTGAAAAAGGATGAAGATGGAACAGGCCAAGCATATTGTCTTGTGACAGGTAAGAAGGCAAATCCTGTGGAGGTGACAACAGCAACAATGATACCGGGTAGCCAGGCAACTGCAAAACTTGTCGCATTTCAAGTAAATTCCGGATATGATTCGTATGGAAAGTCAAAAGGCTATAATGCACCGATTTCGGAGGAAGCCGAGTTCGCATACACCACAGCGCTTAATGCGATGCTGGCCAAGGATTCTCACAATAAGTTTGTGATAGGTACGCGCACTTTCCTTTTCTGGGCTTCGTCAGATAGTGATGCCTCAAAGAAAACAGAGGAGGGCTTGTTCTCTTTGTTTGGAAAGTTCGAGGCTAATGAAGATGATCCTAACAGACGGATAGAACTGGTTCGTGACACGTTCATGTCTGTTTATAATGGGAAGCTGCATGCAAATAAGGATGATAAATTTTTCATCTTAGGTCTGGCTCCTAATTCTGCAAGAATTGCAGTCGTGTATTGGAGTGAGCAGCCCTTGCGTGAGTTTGCTGGTTTGATAAGCAGGCATTTTGAAGATATGGAGATTGTGGATACCCGTAAGGATAGGAAACCGTATGCGGGATTACATTCGATGCTTGGCAGTGTGACGCTTAGCGGAAAATCAAGTGACGCTGCTCCCAACCTGCCTGATGCCGTAGTTAAAAGTATTTTTCAAGGATTGCCATATCCCATGTCTTTATTCCAAGCATGCGTTCGACGTATACGTGCAGAACAGTCCGTCACCATTGTACGGGCGGCCATAATAAAGGCATATCTGAACAGATTGAATAATAATAACGATATAAAAATAAAGATTATGTTAGACAAAGAAAATCAAAATCAAGGGTATCTTTGCGGAAGGCTTTTCGCCGTTCTTGATAAGATACAAGAGGATGCCAATGGCATTCATTCCATTAGAGAAAGGTATATGAACTCTGCGTCTTCTACTCCGGCAACAGTATTCTCTACGGTTTTAAATCTTTCAGCTCATCATTTAGAGAAGTTGAATAATGGTAAGCAAGTTTATTATGAGAAATTGAAGCAGGAAATAATTTCTAAACTTGATGCAGACGGCTTCCCAGCCCATCTTTCCTTGCAGGATCAAGGGCGCTTCTTTGTGGGATATTATCATCAGCGTCAGGATTTTTTTACGAGCAAAGAGAATAAAGAAACAGAAAATTAATAACAATTTAAAAATATATGGTTATGTCAGAAATTAAAAATAGAATAGATTTCGTTTATATGTTTGATGTACAGGATGGTAATCCTAATGGTGATCCCGATGCAGGTAATCTCCCGCGTGTAGATGCCGAAACAGGTATGGGACTTGTTACAGATGTATGTCTGAAACGTAAGGTGCGTAACTATGTTCAAGTAGCAAAAAATCTTGGGGACGGTTATGACATCTTTATTAAAGAGAAAGCCGTCTTGAATACCTTGATAGATAAGGCACACGATGATGCCGAGGTGAAAAGCGCCAAAGATAAGACAGAGGCTGCACGTCGCTTTATGTGTAAAAACTATTTTGATATCCGAACATTTGGAGCTGTTATGTCAACAGGAAAGAATGCTGGTCAGGTTCGTGGCCCTATTCAGCTTACATTTGCCCGCTCGGTCGATCCTGTTGAAACTTCAGAACATTCTATAACCCGTATGGCTGTTGCAACAGAGAAGGAGGCTGACAAGCAGGAGGGCGGCAATCGCACCATGGGTCGCAAGGCAACCGTTCCTTATGGACTTTATGTATGCCATGGATTTATTTCTGCAAATTTGGCACGACAGACAGGATTCTCTGAAGATGATCTCGCACTGTTTTGGGAAGCCCTGAAGAATATGTTCGACATAGATCGCTCTGCTGCACGTGGCTTGATGAGCGCACAGAAGCTGATTGTCTTCAAGCATGACAGTATGTTGGGCAATGCGCCTGCAAATAAATTGTTCGATTTGGTAACGGTCACGAAAATATGTGATGGAGCGCCACGCTCATTTAAGGATTATTCTGTAACGATAGATAAGGATAATGTCCCGTCAGGAATAACGGTTGAAGAGCTCATATAACCAATGTATAGCGAGGACGATATGCTCATGCTGTCGGGGATTCAGCATTTTAGGTTCTGTCCCCGACAATGGGCTTTGATACATATCGAGCAGCAGTGGGATGACAACCGTCTGACCATCGAAGGGCAAATCATGCACAAACATGTGGATGATCCGTTTTACAGGCAAAAATGCGGTGATTTTATAACATTGCGTGCAGTGAACATCGCTTCGCGCGGACTGGGACTCTATGGCATTGCGGATGCCATAGAGTTGATCCCTGCCTCTACTTCAGAAAATACGATCTGCCATCCCAAATATCCAGGCCGATGGAATCCGGTAGTTGTTGAATACAAGCACGGTAAGCCCAAACGGAATGAGATCGATGAAGTGCAGTTGGCGGCGCAGGTGATGTGTCTTGAGGAAATGTATGATATCCATATAGAATATGGAGTGTTCTTTTATGGTGAGATTCGTCATCGTATCAGTGTGGATATCTCAGATTCCTTACGTGACATCGTTAAGGAGTGCGCTGAAAGCATGCATGATATCTTTGTCAGGAAGGTCATACCCAAAGCCGTGTACGGCAAACATTGTGAAAAATGTTCTCTTAAAGAAATTTGTATGCCTAACATTGCAAAGAATTGTATAACGGTGAGCAGCTATCTTAATAAAAATCTTTATCAATGAGAAAATTGTTGAATACCTTATACGTGACCACGCCGGAGGCGTATCTCAGCAAGGACGGACAAAATGTTGTGGTGTCTGTCAATCAGAAAGAGATTTTCCGCATACCCTCTATTAATATAGAGAGCATCGTTACGTTTGGATATATGGGGGCAAGTCCCGGAGTGATGAAGCTGTGTAATGATAACGGTATTTCACTGACGTTTCTTTCTCCCAACGGACGATTTGTAAGTAGGATACAGGGGGCCACTAAAGGAAATGTATTGTTGCGTAAAGCACAGTATCAGCTGTCTGATGATGAAGATTGGTCATTACATGTGGCAAGGTTGATGATAGCCGGTAAAATACAGAATTATCGTAATATCCTGAGACGCTTCATCCGTGATTATGGAGAACAGGAAGACATCAATATGACTGTAGCGGTGCTGGAAAGTGCCAAACGTGATGCGTTGTCGGCTAAGGATAAGACAATGCTTATGGGATATGAAGGAATGGCCTCGAATGCTTATTTTGGGGTGTTGCCTATATTGATATTGAACCAAAAACAGGATTTCCCGTTCTGCGGCCGTAACCGTCGGCCGCCAAAAGATGCTGTAAATGCTATGTTGTCTTTCGCCTATACGTTGATAGCCAATGATTATATTGCTGCACTTGAAACAGTAGGACTGGATCCTTATGTCGGGTTTCTTCATATCTTACGGCCGGGACGTGCTTCTTTGGCGTTGGATATGATGGAAGAACTGCGTGCTTATCTTGGTGACCGTTTTGTCCTGTCGTTGATCAATAAGAGACAAATAACCTCTAAGGATTTTCTTTCTCAAGGTGACCAAGGAGTTGTTATGACTGACAAGGGCAAGAAGGTGTTTATATCTGCATGGCAAGCAAGGAAGCGTGAGGTGATGACGCATCCGTATCTCAATGAGAAAATAGAAATTGGACTTTTACCGTATGTTCAGTCGATGTTGATGGCAAGGTTTATAAGGCAAGATATTGATGATTATCCGGTTTTTTTAATAAAGTAAATAGAGAGCTTTATGTATATTCTTGTAACGTATGATGTAGATACAACCAATAAAGAGGGTGCTCGTCGATTGCGGAACGTGGCGAAGGCATGTGTTGACTATGGACAAAGAGTGCAGAATTCTGTTTTTGAATGTGAAGTGACAGAAGCGCAATATTGTATTTTGAAAGAACGAATTAAAAACATAATTAATGCTTCTTCAGATAGTATTAGATTTTACGCCTTAAGTAAAAATGAACATAAACGAGTGGAAGTGCTAGGTGTTGAAACTGCTTATAAGGTTGATGACGCACTTATAATATAAGATTTTGCGGATGTGAAGTGGTACAAAAAACATCGCACTTTCGCATGTCTTGATAATCAGTAAGTTAAACGCCTGTGAACGAAATGGCATTGCAGCTTCTTATGCGAAAATAAGATAATCGCATATTTCATAGCTTAATCCATTGGTTTACAAGGTGTAATTGGATATACAGTCGCACCCTACGTGGGTGCGTGGATTGAAACAACGAAGCGGACAAGCCGGAGGGGTTTGCCATCCGTCGCACCCTACGTGGGTGCGTGGATTGAAACGTATGATAAATTATGTACGTACACAATTAGGCGACGTCGCACCCTACGTGGGTGCGTGGATTGAAACCTTGTAACGTCACGTCGTTGAACTTGATGTAGTAAAGTCGCACCCTACGTGGGTGCGTGGATTGAAACTCCTCGAGTGTGGTGCGTAAATCGTCTAAAGACTGTCGCACCCTACGTGGGTGCGTGGATTGAAACTCGATAAAGCCGTTGGCGGTGTGGTTGGCGAACAGTCGCACCCTACGTGGGTGCGTGGATTGAAACTTGGAGGGAATCTCTTGGGGCTGGCCGATAGAGGCGTCGCACCCTACGTGGGTGCGTGGATTGAAACAGAGGCATGCCCAACAGCTTAGCCGCCTCTTTTGGTCGCACCCTACGTGGGTGCGTGGATTGAAACTGTCCAAGGCGCTAGCGCCGGCGCAAGCTGTCGTGTCGCACCCTACGTGGGTGCGTGGATTGAAACTGTATAAAGCAAATAAAACATACACATTTTTTGTGTCGCACCCTACGTGGGTGCGTGGATTGAAACGGGTGGCCGTCCGTGTGGCCGTGTGCGCGCACAGTCGCACCCTACGTGGGTGCGTGGATTGAAACCAAGGTATCATCTATGGCGCGCAGTCTCAGAACTGTCGCACCCTACGTGGGTGCGTGGATTGAAACGTACTTCGGTATCCGCCTCACGAAACTCGCAATGGGTCGCACCCTACGTGGGTGCGTGGATTGAAACTGGTTTATCATGTAGTAAAACAAAGCAACGCACATGTCGCACCCTACGTGGGTGCGTGGATTGAAACACGTGGAACGTGTTGCGGTGTGCTTGTTACACGGTCGCACCCTACGTGGGTGCGTGGATTGAAACTGTCGAAATGCTTTTACCACTACCCACACCCGAAGTCGCACCCTACGTGGGTGCGTGGATTGAAACCGGCTACGCTGCAGCAGGCGATCTTACTCATTGCGTCGCACCCTACGTGGGTGCGTGGATTGAAACCACCTTATGAAACTTCCGCCCAGTGTCTGGTCTGGTCGCACCCTACGTGGGTGCGTGGATTGAAACTTAAGTCTATCGAGAATACACGTTCCCAGTCGAAGTCGCACCCTACGTGGGTGCGTGGATTGAAACTATCCTTGGGGTATCTTTGTGACGGCATACGCACGTCGCACCCTACGTGGGTGCGTGGATTGAAACTTGGCTGTCCACTCTTAAGTCTACCAATCAGGCGTCGCACCCTACGTGGGTGCGTGGATTGAAACGTCTCCTCAGTATGTGTATAATCCGCTTGTCAAGTCGCACCCTACGTGGGTGCGTGGATTGAAACTTTAATCCGGCTGCTTCTGCTGTTGGCTCTGTTTGTCGCACCCTACGTGGGTGCGTGGATTGAAACGACCATGCAGGCAGGTCAAGTTCAACCGGTTAAGTCGCACCCTACGTGGGTGCGTGGATTGAAACAAGTCCCCATGAGCTTCCCAGTTTTACCGAAATGGTCGCACCCTACGTGGGTGCGTGGATTGAAACACATCTGGTAAATAAATCCATTTTGATCCATTAGGTCGCACCCTACGTGGGTGCGTGGATTGAAACCTTTGCAGGTATACTTTCGGGTAAACCGTCGTAGGTCGCACCCTACGTGGGTGCGTGGATTGAAACACCGAGATGGGACTAAAGCAAATACCAGTGATGGTCGCACCCTACGTGGGTGCGTGGATTGAAACGCTTCCCGGATACAGCGTTACTTCGATATAATTGTGTCGCACCCTACGTGGGTGCGTGGATTGAAACCAATAAATGGTGTCGTAACGCCTTTCCCAAAGCGTCGCACCCTACGTGGGTGCGTGGATTGAAACAGCAGACAGCTGCTCAGAATGGTATCAGCATTGAGTCGCACCCTACGTGGGTGCGTGGATTGAAACCTTACCGCCTCTCGGAGCGTCATTGCCCCAAGAGTCGCACCCTACGTGGGTGCGTGGATTGAAACTATTTAAGGATATCAAGCAGAATTATCCGGTCTAGTCGCACCCTACGTGGGTGCGTGGATTGAAACAGCGCAAAGGGTGTTAGTGAGGCGCAGCTGCTGGAGTCGCACCCTACGTGGGTGCGTGGATTGAAACTCCTATGCCTTACAAGCGGGAAGGAGATCACAGTCGCACCCTACGTGGGTGCGTGGATTGAAACCTCCGCCCTCCTGCGCGATATTGGCCAGCGATGAGTCGCACCCTACGTGGGTGCGTGGATTGAAACTTAAATGGCCGTAATAACAAGTCCTGGAAAGCAAGTCGCACCCTACGTGGGTGCGTGGATTGAAACCAAGGAATAAATTAGGCTGTTGTCCTCATCCTTTGTCGCACCCTACGTGGGTGCGTGGATTGAAACAGCACCTGTCTTGTCGTTGTACAACTTAAGCAGGTCGCACCCTACGTGGGTGCGTGGATTGAAACGCTGTAATAATCGCCGGTAGCACTCCACGGGCCAGTCGCACCCTACGTGGGTGCGTGGATTGAAACTTAATCAAACTCATGATAGTAAAAATTAGTTATGTCGCACCCTACGTGGGTGCGTGGATTGAAACGTATCTGTCAATAAGTCAATGATCGCCTGTCACGGTCGCACCCTACGTGGGTGCGTGGATTGAAACTTTTAGTTGCGTAAGATACAGATATCCGTCCGCAGTCGCACCCTACGTGGGTGCGTGGATTGAAACTCCGACAAGGGCGTGGATGTTATCAAGGAGGGTAGTCGCACCCTACGTGGGTGCGTGGATTGAAACCTTATCTCCTCGGATAGGCGCTTCTCCTCATCGCGTCGCACCCTACGTGGGTGCGTGGATTGAAACATTCCCTACTTTCAATGTCTTTCGTCCGGCTGCCGTCGCACCCTACGTGGGTGCGTGGATTGAAACCGATCTGATCGACGGCCTCGTCTCCTAAATCATCGTCGCACCCTACGTGGGTGCGTGGATTGAAACCGTCTATCCCGACTTTTCCAAGTTGCAGCCAATAGTCGCACCCTACGTGGGTGCGTGGATTGAAACTGTTTTGATAACCAGAATTTGCAGATGATTACCGTCGCACCCTACGTGGGTGCGTGGATTGAAACAGGATAGATGACAATAATACAAAATTTGTCTATGTCGCACCCTACGTGGGTGCGTGGATTGAAACAAAGGAATTGGAAAACATTTTGCAGACGCAAGGAGTCGCACCCTACGTGGGTGCGTGGATTGAAACGGCTCAAGCTGCAGGAGTTAACTTGTCAAATAAGGTCGCACCCTACGTGGGTGCGTGGATTGAAACAAGTATCTTGTGGACATTGCCTTGCTTGTCGTGTGTCGCACCCTACGTGGGTGCGTGGATTGAAACAAATTATAAATATACAAAGAAATACCTACAAGAAGTCGCACCCTACGTGGGTGCGTGGATTGAAACTTACTGGACTTCGAAGCAGGTTAAATCTTATAAGTCGCACCCTACGTGGGTGCGTGGATTGAAACACCGAGTATGCCTGATTTATGGCCTGCTGTAGCGTCGCACCCTACGTGGGTGCGTGGATTGAAACTTTAATCCGGCTGCTTCTGCCGTTGGCTCTGTTGTCGCACCCTACGTGGGTGCGTGGATTGAAACCCATTAGATCCGACAGATGCCTTACAAGTCATTGACGTCGCACCCTACGTGGGTGCGTGGATTGAAACCCTGTCAAAGGGCTTCGGCATTTCCATTGATCAGGTCGCACCCTACGTGGGTGCGTGGATTGAAACTCATGCAGAAGGTCTAAAGACAAATGCAAAGGCGTCGCACCCTACGTGGGTGCGTGGATTGAAACAATGAGATTGTAGCGGTCGCGACACTGGAGATAGTCGCACCCTACGTGGGTGCGTGGATTGAAACCTTTGCTGTATCGTTAGGTATTTTGATATCATAGGTCGCACCCTACGTGGGTGCGTGGATTGAAACTCGGTTAGCTTACCGCCATAGGTGCGTATCTTTGTCGCACCCTACGTGGGTGCGTGGATTGAAACAGCAATAAAGCAGCAAAAACAAAGCAAAGATTATGGTCGCACCCTACGTGGGTGCGTGGATTGAAACCACAATTCCGCTTTCGTTTCACCAAGAACGACACGTCACACCCTACGTGGGTGCGTGGATTGAAACAGATATACTCGGTTAGGGTTAGTAGCATAGCCAGTCGCACTCTATGTGGGTGCGTGGATTGAAACTGGGGAAATGTCATAATGCCAACCATCTATAATGCGTCGCATCCTACATGGGTGCGTGGATTGAAACACCAACAGCGAGGAAATGAAGAATAAGCTTGCACAGTCCACCCTACGTGGGCGCGTGGATTGAACTTTTTGTTTCTTACAAGCCACAAATGACTTTATGCGAGTAACTATTGTTTTTGTTTATATAGCTAAATTAGGAAAAGACATGGATAGCATAGAAAGGCCGCGTGTCAAGGTGGATAGAGCCCTTGACACGCGGCCTTAATGTTTACGGAATTATGTTTTTGGATCGGTGGGAGGCTGGGGCCTCTGCGATCATTGGATCTCTACGCTGATCTTGTTGAGGTCCTGGTCCGCACTGGACGTGCCGACCATGATGTCGTACCTGCCCGGTACGACCCTCATCGTGTTGGTCTCCACGTCCCAGCCTTCAAACGACTTGCGCGGGAAGTCGATCTCCACGGTCTTGGTCTCTCCGGCGTTGAGGCTGACACGTGCGAAGCCGCGCAGGGATTTCAGCGGTCCGGCGGTGTCGGCGGTGTTGCGCATATAGGCCTGGACGATCTCCACGCCGTCCCGTTTTCCCGTATTGCTGACCTTGACGGTGATCTTGCCGCTGGTGGCATCGTATGCCGGCGTGCCGACCTTAAAGGAGGTGTAGCTCAGACCATAGCCGAAGGGGAACAAGGGCGCGCCCTTGAAATAGCGGTAGGTGCGGTTGGCCATGTCGTAGTCGTCGAACGGAGGCAGTTGGCTGTCGTCCTTATAGAAGGTGACAGGAAGCTTGCCGCCGGGGTTGTAGTCGCCGAAAAGGACGTCGGCCACGGCCGTGCCTCCCTGCTCGCCGGGATACCAGGCCTGCAGGATGGCATCGCAGGTCTGCAGCTCGGGGGTAAGGGCCACGGCGCTGCCGCTGCAGTTGACCAGCACGACTTTCTTGCCGGCCTCATGGAGCGCCTTGAGGAGATCGCGCTGGACGGCAGGCAGCTCAATGCTGGTGCGGTCACCGTTGTCGAAGCCCACCTCCGTGACCTTAGCTTCCTCGCGCTCGAGATTGGGAGATATGCCGCCGATGAACACCACGGTGCCGGCATCCCTGACCGCGTTCGTCACCTCGGGGATGGTGAGCTGCCTGATCCTGGACACGTCAAAGCCCAGGGAGGCGCCGGTGCCGAACTGGACGTAATCCAACCGGATGTCATAGGTGGTGCCGGCCTTGACCTTGAGCTGGGTCTCCTCGAGCCGCACCTCATCCATATTGTGCTTCACGGCAAGCGTGTCGCCGTTGACGATCAGGCGCATCCTGCCGTCGTTGAGGCATCGTATGGATAACGTCTCGGTCTTCCTGGCCGTGAACTTGCCGTCGAACCTTGCGGAGAAGCCGGTGAGCGCTACCCCCGGGGCAAAGACGGTGTTGCCGCCTGTGTCGAATTGCGGATGGCTCGAATAGCTGCCTTCGTAGACGGGCGTGCCTTCCATCCTGGAGTTGTTCCAGAAGCGTGCGCTCATGCCGGCCTTGCCGTCACGCCCGGTCATCTGTCCGAAGATGCTTTCATTCTCGGTCATCGTGGTAATGTCGCATCCCTTCACATAGCGGACGCCGGGGCCCAGCTTGTTGCGGATGCCTTCCAGCACAGTTACCGTATGGGTGGGCTGACCGTAATAGATGCCCCACATCATTGTGGAGTCGGCGGCATTGGGACCCATGACGACGATCTTGGACGCGTCTTTCTCCAAGGGCAACGTGTTGTTCTTGTTGTGCAGTAGCACCATCTGCTCGCGTGCCATGGTCAGCGCCAGGTCCTTGTGGGCCTGGCAGGCGATGACGCTCTCGGGTATGCGGGTCCATTCGACGAGGGAGTCGGGATCGAAATCACCCAGCTCGAACCTTGCCTCGAGCAGCTTCGTGACGCTACGGTCGATCTGCTCCTCCGTGATGGCGCCGGCCTTGACGGCCTCGGGTAGTGTCTGATAGTTGCTGCCACATTCAAGGTCAGTACCGCTGAGGACGGCCTTGGCGGAGGCTGTCCTGGCATCGGGCGAGACACCATGGGCTCCCGGCATCCAGAAGTCGCTGATGGCTCCGCAGTCGCTCACCACCAGTCCCCGGAAGCCCCACTCGTCGCGGAGGATCTGGCGCAGCAGTTTGTTGCTGCCGCAGCAGGGCTCGCCCTCGAAGCGCTGATAGGCGCACATCACCTCCTTGACGCCGCCGATCTGCACGAGGTCCTTGAAGGCAGGGAGGTAGGTCTCCCACAGGTCGCGGGGAGACAGGTCCTCGATGTTGAAATGGTGGCGGGTCTTTTCCGGTCCGCTGTGGACGGCAAAGTGCTTGGCACAGGCATAGAGCTTCGCATACTTATGTCCGGCAGGACCTTGCAGACCCCGCACGACGGCCAGGCCCATGCGTGAGTTCATGTAAGGGTCCTCACCATACGTCTCCTGGCCACGGCCCCACCGGGGATCGCGGAAGATGTTGATGTTGGGCGTCCAGAACGACAGGCCCTGGTAGCGGCCGACGCTGCCTTTCCTGCGCTGCGCCGTGTTCTTGGCACGGGCCTCGTCGCTGACGGCGGTATAGATACGTTCGAGCAGGGCATCGTCAAAAGAGGCGGCCATACCGATACATGAGGGAAAGACCGTGCTAAAGCCGTTGCGCCCTACGCCGTGCAGGGCCTCGCTCCACCATGCGAACTGGGGTATCCCCAGACGGGGGATGGCGTTCGACTGGTCCTGCATCAGACTGGCTTTCTCTTCCAGCGTGAGGCGGCCGCACAGATCGGTGGCACGTTCCTTGGCGGACAGGTTCGGATTCTGGTAGGGCAGCGTCTGTGCTCCGCCGGCTACGGCATATAGGATGGCTGCGATAATCAATAGTTTTCGTTGTTTCATTATTTTAGGTATGTATTGTTTTGCGGTTGTCTCCGGTCATTCGGTCGGCCGGATGCCGGGAGACGGACTCCCGGGTTGAGGCTGGTGGGAAGACGGCCGGGCTGTGGGGGAGGGCCGTGGAGGGTTAGGATTAGTCGTGGCACAGTCGGCGTACCGCCGGCCGTGGCTGTGGGCATGGATCGCTGTTCAGCAGAGGAGGCCGTGCGCTGACGGACCAGCCTACCGTCATTCGGCGATCTCCACCTGCTTGGGCGCTCCGATGGTGAGCCGTTGCAGGTCATAATAGGAGCCGTTGTAGACATTGAGGTCGACATACCCGCCTATGCCGGGCAATGTGCCGGCATCGGTGTGCTGCCAGAATTTCCAACGTCCCTTGAACTGCATCTTGTCGACATAGTAGTGGGCAATCCAATAAGGATAGTCGTCGAAGACAGGTGCGGAGAGATACTGCTCCTTAAATTTATAATAGGTATAGATGATGGGCTTCACGCCGTAGCGGTCCTCGACGATGTGGAGCCATGTGAGCACGTCGGTCTGGAAATCCTCCACGCTCTGATCCTTCGGCTTGTGCTCGATGTCGAGGACAGGAGGCAGGTCGCCTTTCTCCAGATGGACCTTGTCGAGGAAATGGTATGCCTGTGAGCGGGCGGAGGAATGTATGCTCCAGAAATGATAGGCTCCGCGTACGAAGCCGTATTCACGGGCCTGATAGAAATTGACCTCGAATTTGGGATCGAGGCGCGTGCTGCCCTCCGTCGACTTGACGATGACGAACTGGATGGGAAAGCCGTGGATCCTGGCCTTCGACCGCACGTCGTCCCAATGGATGTCGCCTTGGTAATGGGAGACGTCGATGCCATGGATCTCATAGCCGTCAGGATATTTGGCGTCGCCGTAGAGCGCGCGCCAACGGAACCCTGTCGGGGAGACGAAAAAGAAATAGAAGATCCAGATGTAGCCTACGATGACGAGCAACCCACCGAGCATCCAGGCCCATCGGGGGCCATGCTGCAGGAAAGGCAGATGGAGAAAAGCAACTGTATGCGGGGTGCGTCGTGTGCGCCGTCGTGTCCTACGTTTAGTCATCTATTGCGTTGATATTAAAGAAGGGCATTCTGTCCTTCGACGGAATGCCCTTTTATCTATTCTTGAGAATTTACTTCTGTCCGTTCTCCAGAGCCAGTGTGATGGTGGTGCGGTCGCAAACCTCTGCGGGACCCCAGTACTGGATAGGACCGGGATAAACGAAGCAGGTGTCCTTAGCCCACTGGTCACGATGCTCAGCGAACTTCTTGAAGGGTGCGCCGTCAAGCTCTACGAGGGCCTTACGGATCACAGGCTTCATCTCGCCGTTACGACGCTCCATGTTCATCATCATGGTGATGGGCACACCACCGGCCTTCCACTCATCGGTAGGAGCAGAGAGGTTCTTGACGATGGCCATGTAACCGGTCTTGCCGTTGGCGATCAGGTTAGCGGCGCTTACACCCAGGGCGTAGCAGTAGTCGGCATCGAAGTTAGAAGGAGCAGCGCAGCGGCCCTCATAACCGAAGAAGTGGTGCTGGGCAGCGAACTTGCCCTCGTACTTGCCTTCCTTCTTCCACTCAGCCAGCTTGGCAGCTACCATGTCGGAGAGCAGCTTCTCGGTCTCGATGAGGGATACCTGTACGTTTCCGTGAGGATCGCGGTCGAGAGACAGCTGACGGGCCACCTCGGTAGGCAGGGTCTCGAAGGTAGCGGCGTTCTCCTTGCTCAGGTGAGCGAGGATGTACTCGCGCTGTGCCTGTGCGTCGAGATCCTTATAGTCTGCACCGTGAGCAGCGAGCAGGTCGTTGAGCTCGTCGATGAGACGGCCGATGGCGGGGATGAACTCGATCAGGCCCTCGGGGATCAGCACGACACCGAAGTTGTCACCACGGCTGGCGCGGTCGGCAACGGCAGTGGCGATCTGCTCTACGATCTGGTTGAGGGTCATGTCCTTCTGCTCAACCTCCTCAGATACGATGCAGATGTTGGGCTGTGTCTGCAGGGCGCACTCCAGGGCGATGTGAGAAGCCGAACGGCCCATCAGCTTGATGAAGTGCCAGTACTTGCGGGCAGAGTTGGCGTCGCGCTCGATGTTGCCGATCAGCTCGGAGTAAACCTTCGTAGCGGTGTCGAAACCGAAAGAAGTCTCAATCTGGTCGTTCTTCAGGTCACCGTCGATGGTCTTCGGGCAGCCGATCACCTGTACGCCATAGTTCTTGGCAGCGTAGTACTCGGCGAGCACGCAGGCGTTGGTGTTAGAGTCGTCACCACCGATGATCACGATGGCCTTGATGCCCAGCTCACGGATGATCTCCAGACCGCTCTCGAACTGGTCAACCTTCTCCAGCTTCGTACGGCCGGAACCGATCATGTCGAAGCCACCGGTGTTGCGGTACTCGTCAACGAACTCGGGAGTCAGCTCGATGTACTTGTGGTCTACCAGACCGCCAGGACCCATCAGGAAGCCGTACACCTTGTTGTTGGGGTTGAGCTTTTTCACAGCATCGAAGATACCGCAGATCACGTTGTGACCGCCAGGAGCCTGGCCGCCGGAGAGGATAATGCCGACGTTGCCGTCCATCGTCATGGCTGTGTCGCCGGGAACGAACTCGATCAGGGGCATGCCATACGTGTTGGGGAACAATTTCTTGATCTCATCCTGATCACCTACACTCTGAGTGGGTGCGCCTTCTTTCACCTTTACGGCATTCTGAAGGCCCTTCGGAAGCTTCGGCTCATACTGAGCACGGGCCTTCTGCAAAAGACTCTTTTCCATGTTTCTTAGTTAATCTATATGTTATTTAGAAATGATTTTCGTTGCTTGCAAAATTACTCTTTTTCTATGATATAAGGAAGAAAAAAAACGGAAAAGCGTAAATACCATGATTTTTTTTCGGTCAGATCGATGCGTTTCCACTTTTTTTCTCTATCTTTGACCATCAATTACTATCATCCGGCTCCCTGCTCTTTGACGGACTTTATTCCGCAGGGGAAGAGAGAAGGAGCCAACTCATTTATAAAAACAACAAAGCAATGGCAAACAAAAGAGATTTGAAGAAAAGCATCAATTACATTTGTCGTGATCTGTTCGCAGAAGGAGTGGCTGCTTATCTGTATGGACCGGCCAAGTCGGAAGAGCAATATAACGCGATGCTTTCGACCCTCCTCGTCGTACGTAACGATTTCGTTCATCGTATCTCACACCCTGAGCCGGGCATGAAGCCCCGCGTGTATTTCAATACGCTGAAGCGTGACTTTGAACAGCAGGTGAACGATTTCATCGATCAGATCAGCAGCATCTGACCGACGCGTGAGAGTGACCGGTGGTCAGAGGATGATCACTGTAAAGTATCTTAATATGATTCAACAACTTTGTAGATGGATATTGTACCGGGTGATGGGGTGGCGGTCGGATGTGACAGAGCCTCATCCCGGTAAGTTTATTATCTGTCTCGCGCCCCATACCAGTAACTGGGACTTCGTATTGGGCCAGCTCTATGCCAAGGCGGAAGGCATGAAGACCAACTTCCTGATGAAGAAGGAGTGGTTCTTCTGGCCCTTAGGACCGATTTTCCGCCGCATGGGAGGCATCCCGGTGTGGCGCTCGGAGCATAACAGCCTCACCGACGTGCTCGCCGAGGAGGCAAAGAAGGCTTCTACGTTCTGTCTGGCGATCACACCGGAAGGAACACGCTCTTACAACCCGGATTGGAAACTGGGATTCTATTTTATTGCCTTGAAGGCAGGAATACCAATCCTGCTCTATGGCGTGGACTATAAGCGCAAGCTCATCCAGTGTACTAAAACGATAATTCCCAACGGCGACATAGAGAAACAGATAACGGAGATAAAACATTATTACAAAGATTTCAAAGGCCGGCGCCCTGAGAAATTTACTACGGGAGAATAAATTCATGACAGTGAAAGGAAAAGATGTCCGGTTCCTGCTGCTTGTCCTGCTTGCCGGCTTTTCTTCCCTGCCCATGGCGGCAAGGGAGAAACGCATCGTGGGCAAACTGTGGGGATCGATAGATTATGATGGTGCCCCTTGGGTGGAGAATGTGTCCAAGCCTGTAAAGTTCAAGAAGGGACTTTACGACCGTCATCTCACCGTCTGGGCCTCGCACGGCCGCTACTACGACAATAAGAAGGGCGTGTGGAAATGGCAGCGTCCTAACCTGTTCTGCACTACGGAAGATCTCTTCACCCAGACGATCGTCTATCCTTATCTCCTGCCGATGCTGGAGAATGCGGGCGCGGTGGTGTTCACTCCGCGCGAGCGTGACTGGCAGACGGAAGAATATATCGTTGATCCCGATGGAGGACTGAACTCTACGGCTGACGACTATAAGGAATACAGCGAGATGGGGCCATGGCAGTCGACGGGCAGGCCGGGATTCGCCGCGCATGGCGGAAGCTATGTCGACGGGCAGAATCCGTTTACGGACGGCCGGTGCCGCATGCTGGAGGCATCGAAGAAAGCCGACAAGGCGTTTGTCAAGTATCAGCCGACGTTTCGCAAGGCCGGCCGCTACGCCGTGTATGTAAGCTACCAGACCGTGCCGGGGAGCGTGGACGACGCCCACTATACGGTGTTCCACCGTGGACAGGCCACTGAGCTGCGTGTCAATCAACAGATGGGTGGCGGCACATGGGTCTATCTCGGAACATTTGATTTTGATGCCGGCAACAATATCTATAATTGCGTGATGCTGACCAACCAGAGCCGCCGCCGCGGCGTGGTGACCGCTGATGCCGTCCGTTTTGGCGGTGGCATGGGCAACATAGAGCGCGGCGGCGTGACGAGCGGCCTGCCCCGTTCGCTCGAAGGCGCACGCTATTGGGCACAGTGGGCCGGCGCTCCTTATACGGTCTACGGCGGACGCGGCGGACAGGACGATTATGCCGACGACATCAACACCCGCTCGAAGATGCTCAACTGGCTTGCCGGCGGCTCGGAGTATGTGCCGACAAGGGACGGACTAGGTGTCCCCATGGAACTGTCGCTGGCCATACACAGTGATGCCGGCTACCATCCGAACGGCAAGGACATATGGGGATCGCTGGCTATCTGTACGACAAACTTCAACAACGGACAGCTGGCTAGCGGCGTCACGCGGCAGGCATCAAAGAAGCTGGCAAGTGCATTATTGGACAACGTGACGGCTGACCTGCAGAAAGAGTACGGCCGCTGGGCCAAGCGCTATCTGTGGGACAGGAACTATTCGGAAACACGAAAGCCGGAGGTGCCGTCGGCCATTCTCGAGACGGTCTCTCACCAGAGCTTCCCGGACATGCTGATGGCGCAGGATCCCAACTTCCGCTTCTCCCTTGCCCGGTCGGTGTATAAGACACTGCTGCGCTATGTCTGTCAGATGCACGGTGAGAAAGCCGTCGTGGCACCGCTCGCCCCACAGGGATTGCGCGTGGAGATAGTAGGCAAGGATCAGGTGCGTGTGTCATGGCGGCCGCAAGTGGACAAGCTGGAGGAATCGGCAGAGCCGGATGCCTATATCCTCTATACCGCTTCCGGACATACAGACTTTGACAACGGGGAGAAGGTGAAGGGTACGTCGAAAAAGCTCAAGATAGCGCCGGGCGTACAGTATAACTTCCGTGTGACGGCTGTCAACAAAGGAGGAGAGAGCTTCCCGTCGGAGGTAGTGAGCGTATATTTGCAGCCGGGCGCCGCACGCACAGTGCTGGTGGTGAACGGCTTCAACCGTCTGTCGGCACCGGAGGTGGTGGACGATGTGGCCCAACAGGGATTTCTGTTACAGGAAGATGCGGGCGTCAGCGACGGCCTCATGGCCGGATGGGCCGGAGAGCAGGAGTGCTTTGACCGCTCACGCATGGGACGTGAGGGTCCCGGCGGACTGGGCTATGGCGGTAACGAGATGGCCGGACATTTTATCATGGGCAATACCTTCGACTATGCGGAGACACATGTCGCAGCCATCGCGGCTGCCCGCCGTTACAATGTCGTGACAGCCTCGGCCGATGCCGTCGAGCAGGGCTACGTGAGAATGACCGACTATGCGGCCGTGGATCTTTATACGGGATTGAACCGCATGATGCCCTATTCGCTGAAATATTATAAGGCGTTCACACCGACCCTTCAACGCTTGCTCCGTGCCTACACCCTGGCGGGAGGCCGCCTGCTCGTGAGCGGAGCCTATGTAGGCAGCGACATGCTGAGCGATGACGGGAAGCGGTTCCTCTCGGAGATCTGCCATGCGTCTTTCGACGGACAGCTGCGCTCTGACGCGTTCACATCCGTGACAGGACTGGGACAGACTTTCGACTTCTACCGGACGCTCAATCCCGACCATTATGCGGCAACCCATGTCGATGCCCTCAGCCCTGTCGGCACGGCCATCTGTCCCATGGTCTATGGCGATGGAATGGGAGCCGCCGTGGCTTACAGCGGCCGTGACTGCCGTACCTTCACAATGGCATTCCCGTTTGAGTGCATCACCAGTGAAACGGTACGCAATACGCTGATGGCGGGAATCCTCAACTATCTGTTGGAGTAGGGGGCGTCAGCGTGAGGACGCTTATAAAAGAATAGCATTTTATCAACCCATAAAAAGAAATTGACTATGAAGATACAAGCCAATCATTCCGGAACACGGAGCATAGAGGTGAGCGAGAAGCACCTCGAGACACTCGATAAGTATGCACTCCTGCGCAACCTCGTTGACAGCAACGGCATCATCGACGAATTGGTGCTGGACAAGTTGAAGTTCAATGTGCGCTCCATGCTCGAGTCGGAGGCAGGCAAGGACAAGGATCTGCTGGATCTCTGCCTGGACGTGATCTATAATCAGAACATGAAAGCCTTTGGCCTCCATCAGCTCGTCCTCCTTTACATTGACTGGAAGGGAAAGCATCAGGACGAAGTAACCTCTGACGACGATCCGAATGAGGTTGCTGACTGATTTCTTACCCACTACGCGGAAGGAGTGTGACCTGCGCGGGTGGAAGGAGCTGGATATCATCATCTTTTCCGGTGACGCCTATGTGGACCACCCCTCGTTCTCACAGGCCGTCATCGGACGCGTGCTTGAGGCAGCGGGATACAAGGTGGCCATCGTGCCCCAGCCGGACTGGCACGGCGACTACCGTGACTTTAAGAAGCTCGGCCGGCCGCGCCTGTTCTTCGCGGTGTCGCCCGGTAACATGGACTCGATGGTGAACCGCTATACGGCTAACCGCCGACTGCGGTCGGACGATGCCTATTCGCCCGACGGACGTCATGACATGCGCCCTGACTATCCGACGATAGTCTATACGGCCATCCTCAAGAAGCTCTTCCCTGACGTGCCCGTCGTCCTGGGCGGCATAGAAGCCTCCATGCGGCGCTTCTCCCATTATGATTATTGGAAGGACAAGGTGCTGAAGTCGATCCTGGTGGAGAGCGGCGCCGACTTCCTCGTCTATGGAATGGGAGAGAGGAACACCGTGGCCCTGGCCAATGAGATGGCCGAGGGACGATCCATCACCGAGATCACGGACATACCCCAGACCGTCTTCCTGAAACGGCGCGATGAGATCCCCGGAGGAATCACGCCGGACGATATCGTGCTCCATTCGCACGAGGAGTGCCTGGAAAACAAGAAAGCCGAGGCCGAGAATTTCCGCCATATAGAAGAGGAGGCCAACAAGATGCACGCCCAGCGGCTGTTGCAGGAGGTGGACGGAAAGTTCGTAGTCTGCAACCCGATGTATCCGCCGATGACTACGGCAGAGCTGGATGCGGTGTATGACCTGCCCTATACGCGTGAGCCGCATCCCAAATATAAGGACAAGACGATACCGGCTTACGAGATGATCAAGTTCTCCGTGAACATCCACCGCGGATGTTTCGGCGGTTGCGCCTTCTGCACGATCTCTGCCCATCAAGGCAAGTTCATCTCCTGCCGGTCGAAGGAGAGCATCTTGCGGGAGGTGAAGGAGATCGTGAAGATGCCGGGATTCAAGGGATATATCTCCGACCTGGGCGGTCCGTCGGCAAACATGTACGGCATGGGCGGACGCAACAAGAATGCGTGCGAGCACTGCAAACGCCCCTCGTGCATCCATCCTGCCGTGTGTCCCAATCTCAATACGGACCACTCCAAGCTGTTGGAGATCTATCGTGCCGTCGACGCACTGCCCGAAGTGAAGAAGAGTTTCATTGGCAGTGGCGTGCGTTATGACCTGCTGCTCCACCAGTCGAAGGATGAGAAGAGCAATGCGGCTGCGCGTCAATACACGCGTGAGCTGATCACGAAGCATGTGAGCGGACGCCTCAAGGTGGCGCCTGAGCATACTTCCGACCGTGTGCTCCATTTCATGCGGAAACCGTCGTTTAAGCTCTTCTACGACTTTAAGCGGATATTCGACCGCATCAACAGGGAGGAGGGACTGCGGCAGCAGATCATTCCCTATTTCATCTCCTCACACCCCGGATGCACGGAGGAAGACATGGCCGAGCTGGCAGCGATCACAAAGGATCTGGACTTCCATCTCGAACAGGTGCAGGACTTTACCCCCACGCCCATGACCGTAAGTACGGAAGCGTGGTACACGGGGTATGATCCTTATACCCTCGAGCCGGTGTTCTCGGCAAAGACACAGCGCGAGAAACTGGCCCAGCGGGAGTTCTTCTTCTGGTACAAGCCGGAGGAACGGAGACACATCGAGTCGGAGCTCCGGCGCATCGGCCGCGCGGACCTCATCTCACGACTCTACAGCGGTCCGGCCTATCACGGCCGCGTGCATTACGATCCGAAGGCCGTGGGATCGTCTCCCGGATATAAGAAGCAGAAGGGAAGAGGACAACGGCCCGACGACCGGAAGAACGGACCGAGGAAAGGACGCAGACGATGAAAATCATAGAACAGTTCATACAAGGCAAGCACTTGCCGGAGACTTGTGAGGACGGCCTCGTGGTGACGGACGACTTCGTGGCCGTCGTTGATGGCAGCACGTCGAAATCGCCGGTACAGCTGCGTGACGACATGCGCAATGGCCGTTACTGCATGCTCGAGGTGAGCGAGTTTATCAAAACGATGCCGGCGGATATCTCACTGGATGATTTCTGTGAGGGCGTGACGGCTCATGTCCGACGTCTCTATGGAGGCGGGGAGGAGATCTACCTTCGCCATCCGGAGCGCCGGCTCTGCTGCTCGGCGGTGATCTATAGCCGCCACTACAATGCGATCTGGATGGTGGGCGACTGCCAGTGCATGACCGGCGGTAGGGTCCATACGAACGACAAGCCTCAGGAGGAGGAACAGGGACGGCGCCGTGCCGCACTGTTCGGGCAGGCCTGCAAGGACCATCCCGACATGCTGGATCATGAGCATTGCTATCCCGGCACGGAGATCCCCGCCATCCGTCATGACTATGCGAGGGACCAGATCGTCCCCTTCATCGTCGATACGATGAAGGGTGAGAATGTCACCTACACCGTGATAGACGGCTTTCCCATCTATCGCGAGGGCATAAAGGTGGTGGCACCGGATGCGGATACCCATGAGGTGGTGCTGGCATCAGACGGCTATCCCTTCCTCTATCCCACGCTGGAGGCTACGGAGGATGCGCTCAAGGCACTTCTGGTCAGCGATCCCTATTGCATTGACCGCTATAAGTCGGCGAAGGGACTGATGCTGGGCAATCATTCCTTTGACGACCGTACGTATATCCGCTTTACGATATAGTGAGGCCGGAGACGTTCGGATCAGAACAAGTTTTAGTTATTGATAAGATCATAGAATGTATGAAGCAGCAACGAATACTCTTTATCGATCGTGACGGCACGCTCATAGAAGAGCCGGAGGACGAGCAGATCGACTCCTTTGCGAAGCTGAAGTTTCGGGACGGCGTGTTCCGCAATCTCGGATTCATAGCCTCCCATCTCGATTTCAAGTTCGTGATGGTGAGCAATCAGGATGGGCTGGGCACCGCCTCCTTCCCCGAGGACACCTTCTGGCCGGTTCACAACTTTATACTCCAGACATTGGAGGGAGAGGGCATCCATTTCGACGACCAGCTCATCGACCGCCATTTCCCCGAGGACAATTCGCCCATGCGCAAGCCGGGGACAGGGATGCTGAAGGAATATATCGGCAATCCGCAATATGATCTTCAGCACAGTTATGTCATCGGCGACAGGGAGACGGACGCCCAACTGGCTGCCAATCTGGGCTGCGGGGCGCTCATACTGGACAAGGACGGCATGACCTGGGACAAGATAGCCCAAGTGCTTTTTGCCGGCGAGCGTATCGCTGAGGTGCACCGCGTGACGAAAGAGACGGATGTGTATGTGAAGATCAATCTTGACGGATCGGGAAAGACCGACGTGGACACCGGTCTGGGCTTCTTCGACCACATGCTGGACCAGATCGGCAAGCATGGCATGATGGACCTGACAATCCATACGAAGGGCGACCTCCACGTGGATGAGCATCATACGATAGAAGATACGGCGCTCGCCTTGGGCGAGTGTCTGCTGAGCGCCCTCGGTGACAAGCGCGGCATCGAGCGCTATGGCTATTGTCTGCCCATGGATGACTGCCTGTGTCAGGTGGCTCTCGACTTTGGCGGACGGCCCTGGCTGGTATGGGATGCGGAGTTCAAGCGTGAGAAGATCGGAGAGATGCCCACGGAGATGTTCTTTCATTTCTTCAAGAGCCTGAGCGATGCTGCGAAGATGAATCTCAACATCAAGGCCGAGGGCACCAATGAGCATCATAAGATCGAGGGCATCTTCAAGGCACTGGCCCGTTCGCTCAAGATGGCGGTCCGTTGTGATATTTTCCATTTTGAACTTCCTTCCACGAAAGGAGCCTTATAATTGTATCTTCTTGTTGATGTCGATTCGGCTTTTTGTGAGTTTGAGCGCAAACGGCGCCCTGAACTTATTGGTAAGCCCGTAGTGGTGACTGCGGGTGAGGCTGCCGTCGTAGCGATCTCGCGGGAGGCGAAGGCGCTGGGCATCCGTCGTGGGGAGCCACTCTTCAAGTTGAGGGAGCGGCTGCCGGCCGACTCGCAGATCTGCTTCCTTCCCGCCGACCACCGATGGTATCACGAGGCATCTTCCGAGCTCATGAGCTACCTGCGCAGTCAGGCTCCGGCGTTCTGGCAGTATAGTGTCGATGAGGCTTTCATGGATATGACGGGCGTGAGGGTGGACTTGAAGCAATGGGGAGAGCAGCTCTATGAGAATGTGCGCGATAAGATCCACGTCAGCGTGAGTATCGGGATAGCCCCGACAAAGACGTTGGCCAAGATCGCGGCCCATTTCGCCAAGCATTATGAAGGATACCATCACTGCTGTGTGATCGACACCGAGGAGAAACGCCGCAAGGCCTTGCAGGGTACGGCGATTAAGGACGTATGGGGGATAGGCCGGCAGTATGTCGGGCGCATGCAACGCCTGGGCATCGGTACGGCGTATGATCTCGCCCAGCGTTCTGTCAGCTGGCTGCGTCTGCAGGGAGCGTCGAAGGCGATCCTTGACACCCGCAATGAGCTGTGTGGCATCGACAGCATCCCCATGCGTGATCCCGGTCCTAAGAAGAGCATCTCCAGCACACGCACCTTCTCGAAGATGACCTCGTCCTTGGACGATCTGAGTGTCTATGTGAGCGAGTTCGCTGCCGACTGCGCGGCGGATCTGCGCCGGCAGCACAGCGTGGCGTGTGCCATCAGTGTCTTCATTGCTACGAATCCCTACCGGGAGGACCTGCCACAATACGCTCAGTCGTTGCGACTGAAGCTGGAAACACCTACTAATCTTACTAATGAGCTATCCGTACATGCCCTCCATTTGTTAAAGAAAATATTCCGCGAAGGCTACCGGTATAAACGGGCCGGCGTCGTCGTAGACCATCTCATCAGCGATGAGGGAGTGCAGGCGAGTCTGTTTGATTTTGATGCCCGGAAGCATGAGAAGAACCGGAAAGTAAATGAGGTGGTGGACAGGATCAACCGAAAATTAGGGGAAGTATCGATCAAGTTGGGTAATCAAATCGACAAAAAGGACAGAAAATAAGACATTTTTCTGAGGGAACGGAATTTTTTGCACACTCTTTCTCAGTGTGCGCATTTACTGCCACTTGGTCTTTTAATTATCTTTAAAAACGTAAATGCTCTTTCTTGAATTTCAGTGCTTATCCGTAACTTTGCAAAGAAAGAATAAAAAACGATAGTACTATGTTTGAAAACCTAAGTGATCGCCTCGAACGTTCTTTCAAGATCTTGAAGGGCGAGGGTAAGATTACTGAGATAAATGTGGCCGAGACGCTGAAGGACGTACGCCGCGCGTTGCTCGATGCCGATGTGAATTATAAAGTTGCCAAGCAGTTCACCGATACGGTGAAGGAGAAAGCTTTGGGTATGCATGTGCTCACGGCTGTGAAGCCAAGCCAGCTGATGGTGAAGATCGTACACGACGAGCTCGCCAAGCTGATGGGCGGTGAGGCAGCGGAGCTTCATCTGAGCGGAAAGCCTGCCATCGTGCTGATGTCGGGTCTGCAAGGATCGGGTAAGACCACGTTTAGTGGTAAGCTGGCCAACATGCTCAAGACCAAGCAGCATAAGAATCCCTTACTTGTGGCCTGTGACGTCTATCGTCCCGCCGCTATCGAGCAGTTGCGGGTAGTCGGTGAGCAGATCGGCGTACCTGTCTATACGGAAGAGGGTGAGAAGAACGTCAACAAGATCGCCCTTGACGCCATACAGGAAGCAAAAGCCAAGAGTCACGATGTGGTGATCATCGATACCGCCGGCCGTCTGGCCATCGACGAGCAGATGATGAATGAGATCGCTTCGTTGAAGGAGACCGTACATCCTGACGAGACGCTCTTCGTCGTCGACTCCATGACGGGTCAGGATGCCGTCAACACAGCCAAGGAATTCAACGACCGTCTCGATTTTGACGGAGTCGTGCTTACGAAGCTGGACGGTGATACCCGTGGCGGTGCCGCTCTCTCCATCCGTACGGTAGTGACCAAGCCCATCAAGTTTGTCGGAACGGGCGAGAAGATGGAGGCTATCGACGTGTTCCACCCCGACCGTATGGCCGACCGTATCCTCGGCATGGGTGATATCGTCTCGCTGGTGGAACGTGCACAGGAGCAGTTTGATGAGGAAGAGGCCCGGAAGCTGCAGAAGAAGATCCAGAAGAACAAGTTTGACTTTAATGACTTCCTGCGTCAGATCGAGCAGATCAAGAAGATGGGTAACATCAAGGACCTCGCTTCGATGATCCCTGGAGTAGGTAAGGCCATAAAGGATGTCGATATCGATAATAACGCCTTCAATGGCATTGAGGCCATTATCCGCTCGATGACGCCGAAAGAGCGCACCAATCCGGAGATCCTTAACCAGAGCCGCAAGATGCGTATCGCCAAGGGCTCGGGCACTTCGATCCAGGAGGTCAACCGTCTGCTGAAGCAGTTTGACCAGACCCGTAAGATGATGAAGATGGTCACGGGATCGCAAATGGCCGGAATGATGCAACGTATGAAGGGCATGAAAGGCATGCCTGGAATGCCTAAGTTGTAAGAGTGAGAAAAACAAACCGGGCATTCTTCCTCAACATCCAAGAACCGGGAGAGTGCCGGGCTACCTGGGAGATCCTAGGATGACAAGATAATAAAACGATATATAATGCAACTGATAGACGGAAAAGCGACGGCTGCAGCTATTAAGGCCCAGATCGCCGAAGAAGTGAAACAGATTGTTGCCGCCGGTGGCAAGCAGCCTCATTTGGCTGCCGTACTGGTAGGTCACGACGGAGGTTCTGAGACCTACGTGAAGAATAAGGTTATCGCCTGCGAGCAGTGTGGATTCAAGTCTACCCTCATTCGTTATGAAGATGACGTGACGGAAGAGGAGCTTCTCGCTTGTGTAGATAAGCTGAACAAGGACGACGATGTGGACGGTTTCATCGTTCAGTTGCCTTTGCCTAAGCATATCGACGAGCAGAAGGTGATCATGGCTATTGATTATCGTAAGGATGTCGACGGCTTCCATCCTATCAATGTAGGACGCATGGCGATCGGACTTCCTTGCTTCATCTCTGCAACGCCGCTGGGCATCCTTACCTTGTTGCGTTATTATAATATCCCCACCTCAGGTAAGAAGTGTGTCGTGCTCGGTCGTAGTAACATTGTAGGTAAGCCTATGGCGCAGCTGATGATGCAGAAGCAGTACGGTGATGCCACGGTGACCGTATGTCATTCACATACTCCTAATATCAAAGAGGAATGTGCACAGGCCGATATCATCATTGCCGCTATCGGACAGCCCAATTTCGTGACGGCAGACATGGTGAAGGAAGGTGCCGTGGTGATCGACGTTGGTACGACGCGCGTGCCCGACGCTACGAAGAAGAAAGGCTTCCGTCTCAATGGTGACGTGAAGTTTGATGAGGTAGCTCCCAAGTGCTCTTTCATCACTCCTGTCCCCGGAGGCGTCGGTCCTATGACGATCTGCTCGTTGATGAAGAATACTTTGGCAGCAGGTAAGAAAGAATATTATAAATAAATCTGTTCGTTCCACAATCTTGGGATGCGACAGTTTTCCCGGAGAATCCAGGAAAATGACAACTGAAGGAAAGAAAACAGCCCGCGAGTGGTATCTTGCAGGTAATGCCTGCCGCCAACAGGGAAATTGGCAGGAAGCTCTACACTGCTATATGGAGGCTATCGATCTCGATGCCTCCTCACCGGCAGTGGAAGCTAAACAGATGTTGGAAAATATCTTGAACTTTTATAATAAGGACGCTTATAATCCTTGACAATAAATGTCGGACGGTTTACAAGAGTACCTAAATCAAAAACACTATGGTAAAGATTAAAGGCGCTATCGTCGTCAATAGCGACCGCTGCAAAGGCTGTCAGCTTTGTGTAGTGGCTTGCCCGAAGAAGGTGATAGCTTTAGCCCCCAAACGGGTCAATCTGCATGGATACCCCTACGTGGAACCCGCTAGACCGGACGATTGCATCGGATGTGCTTCGTGTGCTATCGTTTGTCCCGACGGTTGTATCACTGTGTATCGTAAAAAAATGGAAGACTGAAGTATGAAAGAACAAGAAGTAACCTTGATGAAAGGCAACGAGGCCATTGCACACGCTGCCATTCGTTGTGGAGCCGATGCATTCTTCGGTTATCCAATCACACCTCAAAGTGAGATTATTGAGACGCTCGCTGCGCTTAAGCCCTGGGAAACCACAGGTATGGTGGTGCTGCAGGCGGAGAGCGAAGTGGCCTCGATCAATATGGTTTATGGTGGAGCCGGTGCCGGAAAGCGCTGTTTCACCACATCGTCCTCTCCAGGCATCGCTCTGATGCAGGAAGGCATCAGCTACATGGCCGGAGCTGAGATCCCCGGAGTGATCGTCAATGTCATGCGCGGCGGTCCCGGACTGGGTACGATCCAGCCTTCGCAGGCGGATTATTTCCAGGCTACACGCGGCGGCGGAAACGGAGATTACAATGTCATCGTACTCGCACCGAATTCTGTACAGGAGATGGCCGACTTTGTTGACCTGGCTTTTAACCTGGCATTCAAATACCGTAACCCGACGATGATTCTCTCGGATGGCGTGATCGGACAGATG
>ULSH01056311.1_pt1 | contig 44485 bp, 37 predicted proteins | sample 1956151 | NCBI WGS metagenome assembly ULSH01 (sample SAMEA4835702, study PRJEB28245) | human gut metagenome | biome: gut microbiome; material: fecal sample | place: Denmark | collected 2008 | reverse complement strand
TTTGGCACGCCGGGGACATCGGCGACATTGCCCTGTTGCTGCGGCTGCAAGCCATAGGCCCGATGGTGCGTGCCGTACGCGGCAATATCGACCATGGCGATGTGGCACGCGTTTGCCCCGAGTTGCTGCAATTCGAGGTGGAAGGCGTACACGTGGTGCTTACCCATATCGGCGGGTATCCGGGACACTATACATCCGGGATGTATGCGCTGCTGCGTCGCACGCGTCCGCAACTGATGGTGGACGGCCATAGCCACATCTTACGCGTGATGTATGACAAAAGCCTCGGGGTGCTGCATATCAATCCCGGCGCAGCAGGTACGCAGGGATGGCAGCAGGTACGTACACTGGTACGCCTCACTATCGACGGCATCGACATCCGCGACTTGCAGGTCATCGAATTAGGCAAGAAAATCATCTGAGAAATACCGAACATCAACAACGAATAGGATAAATGAAACTGTACGGCATATTGGCCATAACCGCTTTGGTCACGATACTTATAACCTCGTGCAAAACCACCGAGAAGAACTACCGCACCGCCTATGAGCGTACAATGACGGCGCAGGATACCACGCACCTCGAATTTGAACAAACCATCTACGGACGCTATCGCCGCGATATGCGTGTCTCCGAGTCAATTGTCGGCGGCGATACCGTGGCCACACGCATCCAACGCGTGTTCATCACCCCGGGCGACAGCGTGCCGAACAAGCTCAAGACCTATAATCTCATTATAGGGCAATTCAAACAGCTGTTTAACGCCAATTCCATGCGCCAACGCCTGCGTGATATGGGCTATACGGACGCCTTTGTGGTGCAAACCGCCGAGCCGTACTATTATGTCGTGGCTCAGGACTATGATGATCAGGCTCAGGCTGTGGCCGCCCTCAAGCGCATGCGAGCCAATCCGCCTTTCCGCCTCCGCGACCCGCTGCCCTTTCTCCTCCGCCCTGCCCGCTAAAAATATCAAGCGCAAGGCATGATTTCACGAAAATAGGGCCTCGCGGCATTATCAAAGACGAAAAATCTCGCTTTTAGATGTTGGCTATACAGGTTATACTATTTTTGGCGGTTATCGGCTGCCGAAGCTGACACGCAGTCCGATGTTGAGGTTGAAATTCAAAGGCTTTTCGCTGTATATGGTTTCGATGTTCGAGCCATTGTCAAAGTAGTAACTTAGACCTGGTTCGGCGTATATGCCCACCATCGACGAGATGTTGTATTGCACTCCGGCGCCGGCGTTTACTGACCATTGCAACGGGCGGATGCTGATGCTTTCGTGCCCGTCATCGCGCGTTTGGCCGTTGATGACATAAGATTTTTTTAGCGTTCCCGATACGCATTTGTCGGCCTCGAATCCGGCGCCGACATATATATCGAAATTTTTCCACGACATGGCACGTACGCGCACGCCCACGGGAATGCCTACATAATGCAGGCTTTGTTCTCCGGCAAAATAATACGAGTCGCTGCCTTCGTGAATGTCGGCTGAGAGGTATGAGTATGCAATGCCGGTCTCTACTGACACCCGGTCATTGATGCGGTAGGCTATGGAAGCTCCGGCATGAACCGGCAGGCGATGGCGTACGCGGCGGTCGGCAAGATGGCCTTTATTCGTTACGAGCATCCCCATATATGGGTCATCCTTCCAATTGGCATCACCCGGGTCAATACCCATCAGACCGAAAGATGTATATCGTTGCATAGACGTGCCGCCTGTGCCGGCTGTGGTGTATAAGGATGCGGCCAGACGACCTGAGTCATAAGCCTCTTGCTGTTGTTGCCTATCGCGCTGTCGGCTGTTGTAGGTGACTGTCTTGTCTTGCTTTACCTCGTGGCTTATGGGCGGTAGTGAGTGCGTAAAAGCCTCGGAAGCGGATTCATTTGAGTCGACGGGATGCACATTCAGGCTTTCGCCGTCGGATTTGATTTGCATCGACGATGTACCCTCGACGCCCTCGACAATTACCGGTTTTGCCTCGGCAAGGGTTGCATATGGTGTATGTTCGAACTCCGAAGCTCGTATTTCGGCCGCCGAATTATTACCCGGGTCGGCATCGGCACTCGTGACGGCAGGTGCATTGTTCGCGGATGCCTGTGCTCGAGTGTTTGGATTGCTTTCGCTATGTACAACCAAGGAGCTGTCCGGTTGTAAGATATATATGCCGAGGCCGATGGCCGCTACTACAACGGCGGCCGCTGCATAACGTCCTGCGCGTATCCATAGCTTCTTCTGTTGTCGGCGCCCGACAGCCGAATCGATAGCGGACCACAAATCTTGTGGCACCTCGGCTTCGTAATCGGACATTTTGTCGCGTATGTCTTTGAGCTGGTCTTCTTTCATGAGACGGAATTTTGTGCGGTTCGGTATTTGTTGATTTTGGAAGCGAGCAAGGCTTTGGCTCGGTGCAATTGTGAGGCGGAGGTACTTTCGGAGATGCCGAGCAGTGCGGCTATTTCCTTATGCGACCGTTGTTCGAGGACATAGAGGTTGAACACGGCCCTATACCCGTCCGGCAACTCGCGTATCATCTTGTGTATCACTGCGGCCGGGACTTGTTCCGTGTCCGGGTCTTCGTCTGCAAGGTTTTCCTGTTGGGGTGACAGCGGGACAAATACGGTCTTGCTGTCGCGTAGGTGCTTGAGTGCCTGATTGACCACGATGCGCGTCAGCCAGCCTTTGAACGATCCACTGCCGCGGTACTCAAACGACCCGGCTGCATCGTAAATGCGAATAAATGCCTCTTGGAGTACGTCTTTGACATCATCGTCATCGGCAATGTAACGGGTGCATACGGCAGTAAGGTAGCGTGCATATGCATCGTAAACCGCACGCAAAGCCGCGCGGTCGCCTTGATGCAGGCGCAGAGCCATTTGCTGTTCGTTGTCGGGTGTCGTGCCGCTGCCGGGCATATTGGAGGTAAAGTCGAAGTTAAGTCTCGCTTTTGACGGTGAGAGCGGGTCGCGGAATTTTCGCGACCCGCCCAACCGTTCGTCTCGGACGAGCTAATGAATATTACTCTACATATAAACTATAAGCCATGCCTTTGGGTGTGGAGGATGTTGTTCTCTTTTTTAGCTCGAAAGTGGCGGACTTGCTGCCGGAGAATGACATCCATTTCAGTGTGAATTTTGCCGTGCCCTTGTCCCCGAAGTCCAGTCCGTTGAGGTTGAAGGCAATGAGCGCATCGCCCATCACGCCGTCTACGTCTTTGTGCGCGTTGTGTCTCAGCTCGAGCACGTAAGGATCTTTGGCATCGGTGTCGGTTACGAGGTTGAGAGAGTGCTTGATGCCTCGTTTGCCCCAGATGGTGCGGAAACGCAGTGTCAGGTATCCGTCTTCGGCCACAGTCACCCAGTCGCGCACTATCTCGACAGGGTCTTTGCCGTATTTTTCGTCATCAGCGGCTGCACTGCCCAAGGTTTTTTCGGGCATCTTGGTGCGTATGCTGTCTATCCATACCACTTTGACTCGTCGTTCGGCGGCTCGGCTGTCTTCGTCTATGTAGTTGACAAGCGCACGCACTTCCTTGTCGCCGTAGGGTGACCGGCTCATATTGGTGGGAATAAGTACGGTGGCATCATCGAGATTCATGACAAAGCTTCCTCCGTCTTGCGGCACCACGGTGACCAGTGCCGCAAGACGGTCGCGGATGTCATCGTCGTCGTTTAAACAGGATTGAAGCCCAAAGGGCAGAACCATCGCGATGGCAAATGTAAGATATTTGAACTTGTTCAAATTCGTAATTGCTTTATGTCGGTTGGTATTAAGCTTTTCTGACGTGTAAATCCCGTATCGGGCGCAATCTTGCATCCGAATACCGAAAAAATCGTAAATTTGCATCACCGGCCAGTGTACAAAGATATGAAAAAGTCTTGGAATATAGCCTATACTTGGAAGTATGTCGTTGTGGTAGCGTTGATTATGCTCTTTGTCGATGAGTGTCGCGCTCAGGACGAAACACGTCCCTACCATTGGCGAGGCTATATGCAGATGGGGCTGAATACGGACGGATGGGAAGCGCATTTCGGCATTGCATGGATGTCGACACCATACACCGGCGTAGCCGCCTCCATAGGCTTTGCCGGCGAAGTTAGACCATTTTATGCTTGGGGCGCGGACTATTATGATACGCATGACCCGGACGAATACTGTACTCGTTTTGTTTTCAAACCTTCGGTGATACTGCGCACGCCCACACTTTTTCGCATTCCGAGCATCGGCGGCGATTTCCGCTTGGTTTTTATGCCGGGTCTGACAATAGCTCCTCCGGCCATCGGTAGTCACAACTCGGACTGGGCGTATTGGCGAGCCGAAGGCGGCTTATTGATGAATTTTGACCGCTTCGGACTTTCGCTGACCTATTCGTACTCGAGTTTCAAGCTCTTCGACGGCAATCCCCAAGGCTTTACGGATTATAATCCGAAGTATAAGACGCACTCGGTATGTCTCAATTTCAGTATGGCCTTTTGATGTTACTGTAGTCCGATAATCACTTGCTGTAATACACTTAAAAATAATCTGTTGGCTGTAAACTCAGTAAATTGTGAGCCTTTTGTTCAGCGAATTGTGAGTGATTTATTAAGTGAATTGTGGACAAAAGAGCCTAATCGCAAGTTAATCTTTGAGGCAGCCGATAGGGATAACGTATACTCCGTCTTTACGTTGGTATGCGTATTTGCCCACTCCGATGATAACGGCCAAAAACGATGGCGTGGGCATCTTGTCTGTATCAATTTTATCTGCAAGGGCTTTCAGGCTGCAAGCTCCTTCCTCGATTCGTTCGCTGCCACCTAATTTTACTTCGAGTAATGCATATCTGCCGTTGCGAAGATGTATCACAGCGTCACATTCTAAGCCGCTACTATCCCTATAATGGTACAACTTGCCGTCCAAAGCCTCCGCATAAATGCGCATGTCGCGTACTACAAGGTCCTCAAAAAACAGCCCGAAGGTTTGTAAATCATTGATTAAGTCATTAGGCCCAAGACCGAGTGCCGCAGTGCCGATGCTTGGGTCTACAAAATGTCGGGTGTCACTCGTGCGGATTGCAGCTTTGCTCCTGATGTTGGGATTCCATGCTTCGAGATCTTCGATGACATATAGCTTTTTTAATGCCTTGACATAGTCCATAATGGTGTTTTCGTCCAAGGTGCCGGTGTCATTTGCAATCATATCCTTTCGGATAGTTGTTATCGGCACTTGCTGCGAAATATTACGGGCGTATGAGCGCAGTAGCAAGTGCGCACGCTCGGTGTTGCGTCTTACATTATCCACTCGTTTAATATCGTAATTTACCACTGAATCGTAGTAGTCAATCGCTTGATCGAGAGATACATCAGAAGATATGATTGTAGCCCAGGGCCAGCCCCCGCGACAGGTTAGATATGCAATATCGTCCAATCCGAGGCCGTTTTGCTTGACGTCAAAATTGCTTTTTTCGAAAAGGCTTTTAAGGCTTATGGAACCATTGGATTCACCGGATTCGTACAAGCTCATAGGACGCATTTTGAGGTGCGAAAAGCGCCCCGTGCCGCTGTGAACCGTTTCGTATGCTTCGGGCAATACGGACGAACCTGTCAGGATGAATTGTGACGGTTCGTTACGAAGGTCTACCTCGTTGCGAATGCAGTCCCATATCGGGGGCAGGGCTTGCCATTCGTCTATAAGCCTTGGCGTTTTGCCTTCGAGCAATTCTTTAGGCTCCAATTCAATCATTTGTGCGCTTTGCGACAATACGGCCGAATTGCCCAAATCGAGGACACTTTTAGCCAACTGCTTGGCTGTGGTCGTTTTGCCACACCATTTTGGTCCTTCGATGAGCACAGCTCCTTTCCCTCGGACTTTGCGCTCCAAAATCTTGTCTGCTATACGCGGCTTATACTTCGTCATATCATTTCTGTTTTATGTGTGCAAAGTTATGCTTTTTTATCTTGTAAATCAAATTTTTCCGGGAATTTTCAGTGAATTGTGAGCCTTTTGTTCAGCGAATTGTGAGTGATTTGTTCAGTGAATTGTGAGCAATTTGTTCGGCGAATTGTGAGTATGAGGCAGAAAAACGGGTATACCGGGCGCAAAAACAGAGGAGGACGTCGGTGGGCGTCCTCCTCGTTGGATGTCGTAATATTGTGTGTATAAGGTCGATAATATTGTCAGATTGCGAAGAAAAGTGCTGTGGTGATGGCCACGCAGCTCAGAACGGTACCGACAGCGGCGGACGAGGTGGCTGCGTGTGCGGAGGTGGCTGCGGCGTGCGCTGATGTGTGTGTCGTGGCGTCTGTGGCCGTCTGTGCTGCGGTGGCTACGGTAGCGGTGTCTGTCGGAATAGAATCGGTGACGGTAACGGTCTCCATAATGCCACGATTGTATTCGATGCAATGCGCGGTGTGTACTGCATCAAGGTAATTGAACATCAGGATGGCGGCGACAATTAGGATAAATTCGACGATGCACAGCGTGATGATGGAGGTACGCGAAGGGCCTTTGACTTTGAATAGTGCCACGCAGGCACCCCAAACGACCAGAAAGCAGGGAATGATGATGGCAAGTAGAACCGAAAGGATAGCCAGACCGGCGAGGTATTCGTTGCCTATAGCTTTTCCCTCGAAGTTGATGTCAAAATTAGACAACACCCATTCGGGCGAGGTGAAGACACCCATAATCATAAGAAACAGAGCGCATACGGCAGCAATGGCGCATCCGATACCGATGCTTCCGGCAATAAATCCGGCAAATGCTGCGATGGCGCGCCCGAGTATCGAGAAGAAAGAATTGTTGATACCCTTGGCGGCGCGGTTGGCCGTATCACGCACGGTTTACCGATGGTGGCGGCGGTGACCGGCATCCCGACCATACGCAACTTTTGTTCGGCTGTCTGAGCCGGTGGTATTATTATCCAGGCAATAATATACGCCAGTACGCATGGCCATACGGTGGTGAGCAGCGCAATTATGACGGCGCATAGGCGTACTGTAGTGGCACTCCATCCGTTGTATTTGGCAAGTCCGGAAAGCACGCCGCCGAATACGCAGTCTTCGACATCGCGGAACAGCTTGCGGCTTTCGCGTGCCTGTGCCTGAGAAGGGAAGGGTGGAGGTGTAGATGGCGGAGTGTTCTCCGCATCCTCTGTGTCAGATGTCGCGGCAGCCTCAGCGCCTATTTGCTCGGGGCGGCCGATGATGTCGATGACGGAGTTGATGTCGCGGATGCTGACCACTGATGTGGGACACATTTCGGCCAAATGTTCGGACACGCGAGCTTCGATATCGCTGACTATTTCGTCCGAGTCGTCCCCATTACCAAAGGCTGTGCCCAGTTGCTTGAGGTAGGATTGAAGCAGGTCGTATGCGTCCTCATCTATATTGAAGATACGACCGTCTATGTTTACTGAGAATGACTTTTTCATATGTTTTTGCTTCTAAGGATTTCGATGGATGTTGCTATTTCCGACCATGCGGTAGTGAGTGCTGCCAATATATCGCGTCCCCGGTCGGTGAGAGTGTAATATTTGCGTGGTGGCCCCGAAGGTGATTCTTCCCAGCGGTAGGTGAGGATGTCATCGTTTTTCAGACGCGTCAGCAGTGGATACAAGGTACCTTCGACCACTATGAGGTGCGCATCTTTGAGACCTTGGATTATCTCGCCGGCGTATGCGTCGCCACCTTGCAGCAACAGGAGTATGCTATATTCCAGCATGCCTTTGCGCATCTGCGCCTTCATGTTGTCTGTGCTTGTTGCCATGAGTGTGGAGTGTTTAAATATATTATGACGATGCAAAATTAGGCATTTGTATAATACCTTGCAATACATAGTGCTTAAAAATAACATAAATTAACACAAAAGCGGTGGCGCTTTTTCAAACGTCACCGCCTTTGTGTGTCTATTAATCAGGATATTATGCCTTGTCTGCAGTCAGATACGCGTGCATTTGTGCCGCTGCGCGTCGTCCGTCGCCCATGGCGAGGATAACCGTTGCGCCGCCGCGCACGATGTCGCCGCCGGCAAAGATGGTAGGTATCGATGACTGAAGTCCGTCGTTGCCGTCTTCGCCGCTGTTGGCGCCTACGGCTATGGTTCCGCGGCGTGTGGTATCCAATGCCGGTATGCTGTGCGGAATCAGAGGGTTGGGCGAAACTCCGACGCTTACAATGACCTCGTCCACGGGCATTTCGACGAGTGGCTTGTCTGTGTCCGGCTCGGGGCTGCGGCGTCCGCCGGCATCGGGCAGGCCGAGTCGCATAGGCTGCAGTACCATAGAGGTGACTTGGCCGTGCTCATCGCCGCGATATTCCACGGGATTGTGCAGGGTCATGAATTCGACACCTTCCTGTCGGGCATGGTGTATTTCCTCGGCGCGTGCGGGCATTTCTTCGAGACCTCGGCGGTAGACAATAACAGCGCGTTTGGCGCCCATGCGCAGGGCTGTGCGCACCGAGTCCATGGCCGTATTGCCGCCGCCGATGACTGCTACGGTGTGTCCGTGTCGTACGGGGGTGGCATATCCGGGACGACCGGCTCCCATGAGATTGATGCGCGTGAGGTATTCATTGGAGGACATGATGCCGATGAGGTTCTCGCCGGGTATGCCCATGAAGCGAGGTAATCCGGCGCCGCTGGCCACAAAGAGTCCGACGAAGCCTTGAGCCTTGAGGTCGTCGTAGCTTAGGGTTTTGCCTATGACGGTGTTTTTGTGGAATTCGACTCCGGCGGCCCGGAGGTTGTCTATTTCGTAGTCGACGATTTCGTTGGGAAGGCGGAATTCGGGGATGCCGTATTTGAGTACGCCGCCTATTTCGTGTAGCGCCTCAAAGACTGTAACGCGGTATCCCAGAGCGGCCATAGCGCCGGCGAAAGATAGTCCCGAGGGTCCCGAGCCGGCCACGGCTATACGCGGCGCATCGGTAGCCGGTTTTGTAGTTTTGTGTTCACTCTTGTCATTGCGGCGTGCGGCATCGGAAGCGAAGCGTTCGAGCCACCCGATAGCTATGGGTTCCTTCTTCATCTTGTGGTAGATGCATCGCGATTCGCATTGACGCTCTTGCGGGCATACACGGCCGCAGACGGCGGGAAGTGCCGAGGTGTCGCGCAGCACGCGGGCGGCATCATCGAAGTGCCCGCGTTGGATGTTCTTGATAAAGGAGGGTATATTGATGTTGACCGGACAGCCGGTGACACATGTAGGGTTGGGACAGTCGAGGCAGCGCGAGGCTTCCACAAGAGCCTGCTCGGCGGTAAGACCTTGAGCCACCTCCTCGCTATTGGTGATGCGGTAGGCCGGGTCGAGTTCGGTCATGCGTGCACGGGGGATGGCAGTGCGCTGTGGAGTGGCTATTGCTTTGCGCAGCTCGGCGCGCCAGGCGGCGTCGCGATCGGTCAGCTGCTGTATACTTTCTTTGTTGTCTGACATGACAGTATGTTTCGGGTATTTCAGTGAGACATTTGGGGGCGGGCGTATCAGTCGTAGGCGTGCAGGCGCATCAGCATCTCGTCAAAGTCTACCTGATGCGCATCGAATTCGGGGCCGTCGACGCACACAAATCGCGTCTTGCCGCCCACGGTGACGCGGCAGGCGCCGCACATGCCCGTACCATCCACCATGATGGTGTTGAGCGAACATATTGTGGGTACATTGTATTGTGCCGTAAGTTTTGAGACAAATTTCATCATTATGGCCGGGCCTATGGTGACCACCTGATTTACGTGTTCGCGGTCAAGCACCGACTGTACGCCGGCGGTGACCAGACCTTTGGTGCCGTAGCTGCCGTCATCGGTCATGATGATGGTCTCATCCGAATGTTGTGCCACTTGTTCTTCGAGGATGATAAGGTCGCGAGTGCGAGCTGCCAATACCGAGATGACGCGGTTGCCCGCTTCCTTCATAGCCTTGATGATGGGCAGCAGGGGAGCCACGCCCACACCGCCGCCGCAGCATACCACGGTGCCGAAATTCTCGATATGCGTTGCCTTGCCAAGCGGTCCCACCACATCGGTGAAGCTGTCGCCGACTTCAAGGCCACAGATGGCATGGGTGCTGAAGCCGACATCCTGCACCACCAGCGTGATGGTGCCTGCCAAGACGTCCGCGTCGGCTATGGTCAGGGGTATGCGCTCGCCCTTGTCGCCGCAGCGTACGATGACGAAGTGCCCCGGACGGCGCGCTCGCGCTATCTCCGGAGACTGGACCACCAACTTCACGACTTTGGGGCTGAAATACTCTTTGCTTACGATTTTGTACATAGTGTTGAGTGTATATTTATACTGCCGAAGCGTGTGCCCCGGCTATCGGATGCAAAATTATCAAAAAAACACAGACGACACGAATAAAGACCGAGAAAAAATGATTATTTTTGTAGCGATATACAACACCTTTCCTCATCATATGAACATCTAAGGCAGCAAATATGTCCGCAAATACTACAAAACATGCAGCCGAACCGCTGCAAATCAACGAAATATTCAATGCCGCACGCGTGCTCAACGGAGTGGCACGCCATACGGTGCCGGTACATGCACCCAACTTCAAGCCCGGTGTCGATCTGTGGCTCAAGCCCGAATGTCTGCAGATGACAGGGTCGTTCAAGCTGCGCGGTGCCTATTACAAGATTTCGCAACTCAGCGATGAGGAAAAGGCGCGTGGCGTCATTGCCTGCTCGGCCGGCAACCATGCGCAAGGTGTTGCTCTGGGCGCAACGCACAACGGCATTAAATCGCTGATATGCTTGCCTGCCGGCGCTCCCATATCCAAGGTGGAGGCCACCAAGGGATATGGAGCGGAAGTGTGCCTCGTGCCGGGTGTCTACGATGACGCCTATGCCAAGGCTCTCGAACTTAAAGAACAATACGGCTACACCTTTGTACACCCCTTTGACGACCCGCTGGTGATTGCAGGACAGGGTACTATCGGTCTCGAAATACTCGAAGACCTCCCGGATGTCGAAGCTGTGGTAGTGCCCATAGGCGGCGGTGGCCTGATCTCGGGCGTGGCTTTTGCCATCAAGACCCTGCGCCCGGGCATCAAAGTCTACGGTGTACAGGCCGAAGGCGCCCCATCGATGTACCGATCGCTGCAAGAAGGACATTCCGTACACCTGTCCGGCGTGGCCACCATTGCCGACGGCATCTGCGTCAAAGAGCCGGGCGTCAACACTTTCGCCTTCTGTCAGAAATATGTGGATGAGGTCGTAACCGTCAGTGATGACGAAGTGGCTGCGGCCATACTCGCCCTTATCGAAAAGCAAAAACTGGTCAGCGAGGGCGCCGGAGCCGTCAGCGTTGCCGCCGTGATGTTTGACAAGCTGCCCGTTCAAGGAAAGAAAGTTTGCTGCCTCGTATCGGGCGGCAATATTGACGTCAATATGCTCAACCGCGTCATCACTCGCGGCCTGGTCAAGAGCGGTCGTTTCTACACCGCCATCATCAACCTTGCCGACAAACCCGGCCAACTTTCGGGCGTGTGCGGCATCATTGCCCAACTCGGCGGTAACATCATATCCGTCACGCACGAACGCCTCGATGCATCGGTCGAAATCAATGGCTGCACACTGCGCATTGACATGGAAACGCGCAACATCGAGCATATCGAGCAGGTGCGCCAAGGCCTTCGCGATGCCGGATATAAGGTGCTCAACTGATTTCTGAACATCCAAAAAATACTTAACGCCAAACTCTAATTTTCACCAAACTCTAATTTTTCTGTTATGGACTGCAAGAAATTTTCCTCGACAATCCCGGCGCTGCTTATCGCAGCCGGTATCGTTATCAGCGGCTTTGCGCTCAAAGCCGGCATCGACAACTTTGCGTTTCGTGATCGCGAAGTAAGCGTGCGTGGCCTGGCCGAACGGACAGTCAAGGCCGACAACGCATCTTGGAGCGTGAGCTACACCATCACCGGCGATGATCTTCAGGAACTGTATGCCCAACTCAAAAGCAAAAACGCAAAAGTAAAATCCTTTGTCAGAGAATGTGGTATCGATGATGCTGACATCACCTACGGAACTCCCTCGGTATACGAGCCTCAGGCCGAACGCTACGGCGAAACCAACCGCAACTACCGCTATGCACTTACGGGTACGGTCAATGTCAACACCTCCAAGGTAGACGAAGTCTACTCCATGGTCGACAAGCAGGGCGTACTGCTGGCACGCGGCATTCCATTCTCGGGCACGTATGTCAACTACACTTTCAACGGCCTCAACAAAATCAAGCCCGAGATGATAGCCGAGGCCACCAAGAACGCTCGCGAAGCTGCCGCCCAATTCGCTAAGGATAGCGAGTCCACCCTCGGCAAAATCAAGACCGCCAACCAAGGTCAGTTCTCTATCGACGACCTCGATTCAGGCAAGCCCTATATGAAGAACGTCCGCGTGGTCTCCACCGTTGTCTACTACCTCGAGGACTAACCACCGCCGCTCACGGATACACATCCGTGATGTCCTCTAAACAAATCTTACCATCGGGGAAGCAAGCCCATCTTGCTTTCTCGATGGTCTTATTCTCCGAAATATGTTTTGCAGCATATAGCATCGAAGTAATAGCATAAAACGCACACAATTATAAATATAAATTTGGAATAATCGAAAATATAATATTGTGTATTGAACAAAAATCATTAATTTTGCCGTGGATTTCCTAACGGAACATCCGGACATACTAAACATAGAAGCGTTTGTGCTTTATCCGGCCAAGGAAAATCGCCAAAATTACTCCAGTCGAAGGATACAGCAGCCCCAAATGCTCATGCGTGTCGTCTATCCCACCCCGGACGATGGGGGAGATATACAGACTGGCGTGGGGTGGGCTGATTGTTTCGACTAAGGCGTTTGGCGATGCCTCCTTGACAACATTCAGCGCAATAGTCCCACGCCTCTCATATTTACATCAATCATCTTGCACTGTGTCAGGGACTTGCATTGTGCTCTATATGCCCTATGCCTAAAAATGACATGCAATGGAGTTCGGCAACACCCGGGTTGCTGATTATCCAACAAAAAAATACAGCTTAATGCATTTACTTTTAGTGGACCTACGGTATATTAGATAAAGTAATCATTCAGAGTATGGCAAAGAATATCATAAAGAATTGGATAAAACATATAATGAGTAAAAAAAGGCGCAATGCGAATAATCGGAGGTATATATCGTCCGGTAGCAAAATAGAACCGAAGAATAAGAAAGGAATAGAAATAATACAATCAACAGATAAACCTGTAAAGCAGAAAGTCAAAGAAAGAAATAGCGCTGTTGAAACAAGCAAACAACTTGTTCCTTCGGATGTCGCTTATATATATGCGAGTGAGGTGTCGTTTATTGCGAAGTGTATAAATGATTATCCAAATATTGAAACCGGTGGCCAACTATTCGGCTCATGGACTGCGTCTGGCGCGCCAAGAATAATTTATGCAATTGGTCCGGGGCGTAATGCGAATCATGAAGAGGCTTTTTTTAATCAAGATGTGGAATATTTGGAGCTGATAGGGGCAAAGCTTAAAGAGTTCGGGTTACAGCATATTGGCGAATGGCATTCTCATCATAAACTTGGAATAGAAAGCCCAAGTGGGCATGATGCACATATAATGCAAAATGGCATTGTATCGCTGGAATTACATCGTATGTGTTTATGTATTGGTGTTATAAAACGAGAGGGTGTAATCATAAACCCATTTAACTTTGCAGAAGGATCTCAATATGTCGAAGCAAAATGGCAAGTTATTAAAGAGAATAATAGGCTTCGTGGCGTGATAGATAGCCAGTTAAAAGATGTATTGATAATGCCCGATTCTAAGAATGAAAGTGTTGTCTACCCTATCTTGGAGAATAAAACACAACAGAAAATTTATAGTCTCGGATGGTTTGCAGACGAAGATAATAGGATGGAATTTAAGCGTATAGTAGAAACTATATGCAAAAAAATTAATGGCGCGAAAGTAAAGCCATGCGTATTGCAAGATGGGACTATATGCATAGGAGTGAAAATTTCAGGTTGCGAAGATAATATTCTTTTCCCAAACACTTTTCCGGATGGCGAAATCAATATCGAACGTGTGACTAAATACGAGGAATCGAGAATTTACGATATAGGATGTATCCAACCCGAAGATGGTGAAGATGTTTCTCAAACAGTCTGGAAAATGTATAGCGACTTTCTGAAAAAGATGATTGAATCAAATAATCAACATAAAAAAGAAAATGGACAATAATCGGTTTGAACTTGAAAAAGAAGTTCTAAGAAAGAAACTGCCGTCAAATTTCTATAGATTTGATGATATTGGAACAGATAAAGCGTGTCTGTCGGCTGCTGCAAGGACAAATAATGACAAGTTATACACGATGAAAATCGAGCTTAAGGACTTCCCTGAAAAACCACCTCGTGTGTTCGTTACAGAGGAACTTATGGACAACGATGGGATGGCTTTACAATGTTGTCATGAGATGCATTGCTATGGGACGGAAGAAGGTAGAACGCAGTTGTGTCACTATCCTGATGGAGCATGGACACCGCGAGTTTCGCTGTATAAGGTGTATATAAAATGCCGTCTTTGGCTAGAACTTTATGAAATATACAAAGAGACTGGAAAAACAATAGATCAACTAATCACAGAAATCAATAAACAAGATGGTAACAATTAATCGTGTAATGAACGAACCCGTAATCAGAACCGGTGCGGCTAATGCTACGACAAACAAAATTTATGACTTGGTGTATGATCCGGAAACAGGGAACTTTAAACAGGTTGAATCTGGAACAGCGCAAGAAGGTGACACTGTAACCCGACTCACAAAAGACGGCTTCGCGAGTGTATGAAGACTATATATGTAGACAAGGAAGATGTAAAATCCTTCCTTTGTAAAGACAATAAACAGCATCTGGGATACTCGTATGAGTGGGAAAATGAGGGCGTTGTACACATAAGGACAGAGAAGGAATCGCATGCTTTTGGCTTGGCATCTACGGCTTTATGGACTAAGACAATAGAGCCAAATGAAGTACAAGATGTCTCATATATTGTATGCGTCAAGAGTGAAGATGATGTAAAAGTTTATGACAATACAAGTGAGGAATGGTGTGTGGTTTCTTTTATACCGGCGCAGACAGAGATGTATTCACGATCCAAAGGAATATTGGAAGTGGATGTGCTGAGTCAAAAGCGTGTGATGATAGTCGGCCTTGGCAGCTTCGGCTCTCAAATTGCAATTGAGTTGGCAAAAGCTGGAGTAGGACAATTCGCTTTGTTTGATTTCGATAGAGTCGAATTGCATAATCTTGCTAGGCATACATGTGGCATAAAAGATTTAGGCCGTTTAAAAACGGATGCGATAAAGGACGCAATTCTTGGAAAAAACAAGTATGCAGTAGTTGAGACATTCCCTGTAAATATCATCGAGAACAAGGATCAGATGGAGACACAGGTGGCCAAGTCCGATGTGGTTATCTGTGCAACAGATAACAATCCGAGCCGTTTTCTCTTATCCAAAAGTTTGTGTGAGCATAATAAATTCGGACTTTTTGGTCGTGCTGTAACGAGGGCTGAAGGCGGTGATGTTTTCCGATATAATCCTAATGGAGGGCCATGTTATGAATGTTTGGTTGAATCGGCTATTTACTCAGCATCGGCAGAGGAAGTGACAGATAGGAGCCAATTACCTGCGTATGTTTCGCCGGAGGATGCAGATGCTATCGTTCAAGTAGGTCTATCGTCAGATATTGAGCCTATTTGTAACCTAATCGTTAAATTAGCCTTAATAGAGTTGGCAAAAGGAAAGCAATCAGGTATAGAACTGCTTGAGAAGGAGCTTACATACGATTATTATATGTGGGCAAATAGAAGGGAACGCAATTATGGTAATTGGGCAGCATTTAATAATGCGGCAAACAAACCTACTATACTTCGATGGTATGGAACCTATATAGCAAAAAACGAAGATTGTCCTATTTGTTCGTCCTTACAAATTCTGGATGAGGGATCGAATATAGAGGAGATTATAGGTCGCATCAATAAGGACTAACTATATGATTATAGAGCGAGATGCAATAAATGGACAATGCCTGAGCGATACGACAAAATCGGTTGTCGGCCGAGCGCGATCTTTGGTCATAGAATCCGCGTATTCAGAGGTGACGCCATCTATACTATTTGTCGCACTTGTCAGAGAGTCGAAGGATGTTGTTCGTTTTTTGTTGGATCAAGTCGGTGCCGACTATAATGCGTTTTGTCTTAGGGTCGGTGAGTCTTTACGTACAGAAAACCATACAGAAACATCGCAACTTACTTTTTCAATTGAAAGTTATGCAGCAATAGAAAAAGCAAAACGCCATGCGCAACATTGTAATAATGGGATAGTAACGCCGGCTATATTGCTTTGGGGTTTATTTTCTGCGAATAATAGACTTTCTCCAATCTTTAGAGAATTTCGCGTAACGGAAGATTTAATGAGACAGGCTGTTCGCGAGTATATGTCCGGAAGCAGTACGGTTACGAGAGATAGTCATAGGGAATTATCATTGGACAATCTGAAAAAGTATGCATTGAATATGTGTGAACTTGCGGCAGAAGGTGTAATAGAACCTGTCGTCGGCAGAGATGATGAAATCCGTCGTATTCTACAGATACTTTCTCGCAAGACAAAAAACAATCCATTATTGTTGGGCGAACCGGGAACTGGTAAAACGGCAATAATAGAAGGCTTGGCTCATAGGCTAAATAGAGGGGACGTGCCTGACGACCTCAAACAACTTCAGATATATTCGCTTAATGTGTCTTCACTTATAGATGGCGCTTCAGTACAAGGTGAATTTGAAACCCGATTGAATTCGGTTATAGCAGAGATTAAGGAAGCGGTAAATGTCGTTGTCTTTATTGACGAGATACATTTATTAATGGGCGCAGGCCGGGGAAGTGGCGCTCTTGATGCTGCAAATATTTTGAAACCGGAATTGGCTAGAGGGGCAATTAAGGTTATCGGTGCAACCACATATGATGAATATAATAAGTTTCTAGAGTCTGATTCGGCGTTTATTAGACGGTTTCAACGCGTTTATGTAGATGAACCATCTGTGAATGACGCAATAACGATTCTTAGAGGCATAAAATCTCGATTTGAAGCTCATCATAGAATTCGGATTTTGGACGAAGCCGTTAAGGCTGCTGTTACATTGTCCTCCAAATACATAACGGATCGATTTTTACCGGATAAAGCAATCGATATTTTGGATGAAACAGCCTCAAGAATGCGCCTTGTTCGTTCATCTGTCCCAGTTGAATTGGATGATTTGAATCGACAGATAGTTTTTAAGGAAGTCGAACGAGAAACGTTATTACAAGAAAATGATACAACAGAAAGAATCTCTGCTTTAAATAGTGAAATATTGCAGTTAAAGGAACAAAAGAATCTCCTTAATGCCAAATGGCTCAACGAGCGAAGGCAGTTTGAGTCAATACAGCGTCGTCAAGATGATATTGAGCGATTGCAAAGACAGCGAGAACAAGCTGAAATTTCCGCTCGATACGATGAAATCGCACGGTTAGATGGCGAAATTGAATCTTTGCAAGCGGAGATGGCTGCGATGATTGATGATATGGAAACATCTGATTCGCGTTTGCTGAAATTGGCAGTCGATGAGGAAGAAGTAATGGGAACAATAACCTTGGCAACAGGCATACCGATCAGCTCGTTATCTATTGACGATGTAAGAAGTTTGTCTGGAATAGAGTCTGCTTTGTCTAATAATGTAAAAGGTCAGCCGGAAGCGATTCGGCGAGTATGCAATGTGATAAGACGATCACGCCTTGGCTTAGGTAATGAGGACGCTCCCATTGGTTCGTTCCTATTTATGGGAACGACCGGAGTTGGCAAGACGGAGTTGGCTAAGACTTTGGCTGAATATTTGTTTGGCAGCAAAAGGTCGCTTATTAGATTGGATATGAGCGAATATCAGCAGGAGTATTCTGTATCTAGACTGTTTGGCGCGCCTCCTGGATATATCGGATTTGACCAAGGTGGCCAATTGACAGAAGCCGTTAGACGTAAGCCATATTCAGTAATATTACTTGATGAAATTGAGAAGGCACATCCAAAAATATGCGAAACCTTATTGCAGGTTTTGGATGATGGCCGAATGACCGATGGTAAAGGACGGACAATTGATTTCAAGAATACAGTTATTATTATGACTTCAAATCTGGGCGCCGACGTAATTGCTCAAACGGAAGACAAACAATCAGTTGAATTATATCATCTTTTGACTGAGGTGTTAAAAAGAAAAACATCGCCTGAGTTTATTAATAGAATTAATGATATAGTCATTTTCAATACGTTGTCATCTGATGTCCTATCTACAATAGCAACCAAATTGATGATTGAGTATATTGAGAAGTTGCGTGAAAAGGGTTTGGAAATAACGGTAAGTGATGATGCTATTTGTCATATAGTACAATGCTCCGATATAAACATGGGGGCAAGACCGATTAAGCATGAGATAGAACGTGCAATTGTCGATGGCGTGATTAATCGTTTGCTGGATGCTAGCATTCAACGAGATAAGGCTATCTATGTGGATTTCGTTGATGGCACCTATTTATATACAAATATTAATGAACCATGCCTTTAATATATAATGAAGCAACAGGTGATTTCGATTATGTCGCGATCCTACCGAATATAAAGACTTTTAAGATTGCGTCAGGCCGTTTCGCATATGAGGGAGATATGGTAGAACTCGCTTGGTCGGTTGAGAATGCTACTCGAATCTATCTTGATGGGGAAGAAGTGAGCGGTAGTAATCGAAAGCTCTTAAATATTAGTACTGCCGGCACTAAAACGTTCGTATTAACTGCCGAAAATGAGGATGGTTCGACTAATAAAGATGTCTCTCTGGTTGTGTATAAACGTCCTTTGATAAATGTGCATGCATCGCCGACTACATTACATATGGGGCGGACAGAACAGACAACGATTTCTTGGTCGATTTCTGATGGTATAAGAGCACAATTGTGCTATGGTAATGAAAGAGTAAACATCCCAATGACTGGAAGTCGGTCTTTTAGTCAAACGGAAGATACGACCTATAGCATCGTAGTAGTTGGAAACGATGGCAGTCGTTCTTTTTATAGACCGGTGTCAGTACTTGCGAGAGAAGAGGCAACTGTAGAATTTACCATAAGCAGGAGATATACGTTCCCTAATATTTCGGTCCAATTATCGTGGAATGTCAAAGGCGCATCAAGAGTCTCGATAGATGGATTTGGTACGCAGCCGTTAAAGGGAGAATTGACAGTATCGCCATGTGAGAATACGACCTATGTATTGCGCTATTATGATGCGTTTGGAGTTCATACATGTTCGAGGGCAATTCATATTCTGCCGATACCGCAGATAAAGACGGTGATGGTGCCGGCACCGGATTTGACGGTGCGGATGCCGTTGCAGGTGACGATGTCGCGAGCTATGGTAGATGTCAAGATTCCGGATATTGGCGTTGACACTGTGGATATAACGGCTCCGATGGCTCATGTATGTACCGACATTGGGGCTGGAATAAAGATACGAACTTTTAGCCCTATTGGGCTGAAAACAATCGGACGTGCGTTTGGCAGATTGTACAACAGAATAATTAAACATAACAAAATAACTAACAATGAGTAACGAAGAGCAAGAAGCTATCTTTGATAGTTCCAAAGAAATTAAATGGGGCGGCTGGCTCAACGAGTTTCTGTGGGTCTGCGCCGGTGTCAATCGAAAGGTTCTGCGCCAATGCCCTACAGACTATGCCAAGTACGCAGGCATAGGCGGCACGATTCTTTTTACGGCACTGATGGCGTGTCTGTCGGGCGGCTATGCGCTGTCCTTTGTGTTTGATAATGATGCTGTCGGTGTCGCTTTCGGCATATTCTGGGGTATGCTTATTTTCAACCTTGACCGCTTTATCGTCAATACGATGTACTCCGATGGCAAGGTAACCATCAGCGCTCGCGAACTTAAGGCCGGACTCCCTCGTATCATCATGGCCATATTCTTGGGTATCGTAATATCTTACCCCCTGGAGCTTAGATTGTTCGATGACGAAATTAAAATCGAGATTTCGGACATGAAGGAACAGCTGCTAAATGATAGGGTAGCAGTAGATAAAGCAAAAATAGATTCACTGCAACACTTGGCTCAAGCATTAAGGGACAATCCTCCCACATTAAATAGAAATGACATTGTTTTGGGAAACGAACAGCTGGTAGAGCTCAGTAAGAGTCTGGCAGATGAAACAGCACATCTCGATCAAGCCCAACAGAAGGTAAATGAATTGACCAGTTCTATACGCACATTAAAGTCGAACAATGCTGATGGTAAAAACGACAATATACTTACCTCAAAAAGCGAGAAACTGAAGAAAAGTACCATAGATCGCGACCGTCACCGGAACAATGTTTATGATCTCCAGCTCCAGATGAGTCGTCTACAACCTCAGATTACAGCCAAAATCAATGAAAAACAGGCAAAAATAGATAGTGAGATTAACCGTGTAATGGCGGAGAGTGATACATTAAAGCGGAAAACCGAGGATGCTAAAGCCAATTATAAAGAAGAACTTAAGAAATTCAAAGGTCTTCAAGCGCAAATGTTGGCGTTCAGCGAGATAAAGGACAAACATATGTCCACTCAAATAGCATCCATCTTGATAATGTTGTTGTTTATTATCATCGAAACGGCGCCGACATTCTTCAAGATGATGATTGCGTCCGGACCATATGACGACCTACTGAGAGCGGAGATGCATCGTGTGCGCGTGCTGTCTGACAAGCGAATATCGGACATCAACGACGAAGTGAATACGTCTGTCGAAATTTCCGTAGCGAAGAACAAGGAACGCCTTGAAGCCGAGATGGCCGCGAATAAGGAGGTGCTCACACAAGTAGCCGTAGCCCAAGCTCGTTTGATTGAATATGCTATCAAGGAGTGGGAAAAAGTGGAGCGAACCAAAATAGGAAAGGATCCCTCGGCCTATATTCGAGGCTTCGAGCCAACGGTAGAGGTATCTTCCAACAGAGCAAAGAAAGGTAAAAAGCACAGAGGCCGCAAGGTCGAACAGAGTGTGCCTACAGAAATTCATGGCCGGGAGTCTGAGACATCGACAGAGCCGGAGGCTGTGGACGAACCTGAAAATACGACAGAACCGCAACCGGGCAATGAATAAGACGCGGAAGCAATAAAAGATAGAAGGGAGGATGCGCCAATGGCGTGTTCTCCCTTGCATTAAGAAAAGGTGAATGTCGGGGGTGGGGTGGTGGTTATTCGCGGAAAATGAGTACCTTTGTAGGAGAAGCGGAAGCCAACAGGCGCTATTGGCCGGGGCTGATCGTTTTGTGAAATTGTAATGACGTAATTAAAACCCTAAAAACGACTTATATAAACCGAAAAATATGGGAATAAAGGCATCTTTTGGCGGCGGAATTGTGGCCGCAGTGATGGCGGCAACGGCGCTGTCGTCAACGGTGTGTGCCGATGCACAGACTACCGAATTGAAGTATGACTGGGGCGTGTGCGACACGCTGGCGATGTATAACGTCGGCCCCGGTATCACGTATTCTAAGCTGGTGTACCATGACAAGCCGCTGATAATATGGCTTGTGGAGGTTGACCTGACCAATCAGTACAATAGCGTGGAGCAGGCGCCGAGCCGTATGGCGGTGCCGGATACGAAGCGTTGGACGGTGCCAACGTTTCAGACGGAGTTGTCTAAGCCCGGACATAATGTGTGCGTGGCTTGGAACCATGATTTCTTTTCGTACGACGATGGCATTGCCATTGGCCTGAATATCCATAACGGCCAGCCTAATTACACGAAATTCAGCCGCTCGACGCTGGCTTTCGATGACAAGAAACATGCCGAGGTGTTCCGCGCTAACATCAGTCCTTATATTGTGATTGGCGATGAGCGGGCGTATATCGATTTCTTCAATCGCGCGGCTGTGTCTTACAGGGGCAGTTGTGTGCTGTATAATATGTTCAATGCATCGACGCTGACCGAGGCCGGTCGCTATATCGCCTTGCAACCCATCGATAAATGGGCTGTAAATCGTCCTGAGGGTACGCGATGCCGCGTGACGGCGATTTCGGACGAGCCGATACAGACGAGTGCGGACACGTATGTGCTGTATCTCCGCAACGAGAAACTGCACGCGCTGGACAATGCTGCTATGGGCGATATCGCCACTGTGTATCAGACTTTTGATGCCCCGCTGTGGGGCGTCATCCCCGAGAATATCATGGAAGGATTTCACGGCTATGTGAGCATAGTTCATGGCGGAGTGCTGCATAAGGGCGAGTATGACGATTTTGAGAACGGGAGCGGCTACCCCAACGGCCGCTCTTACGAGCTGTCGTCGCGCACCATGGCCGGCATCAATAAGGAAGGCAATCGTCTGTATGTGGCTGTCAACGAGGCTGGTTCGGGCAAAAGCGAAGCTATAAACTGCATCGAGATGGCCGCATTCCTCGTGGAGCATGGAGCTAACGACGTGGTCAATTTTGACAGCGGTGGCAGCGCCGCCATCTCGCTGGACGGCGAGATGCTCAATTACCCGATGCGCGGCGGGTCGATACGTCCTGTGGCCGATGCCATGCTGGCTGTGTCTACGGCGCCCGAGGATGACGTTGCAGCGTCTATAGGTTTCACCAATCGTCGCCGCCGTATGCCGATGCTTGGCGCAACGCCCTTAGGGGTAATGGCTTACAATATGTATGGCGACATCGTGTCCAAGGACGTCACCAAGGATTGTTCTTTCGAGTGTGTCCCTGCCGAACTGGGCTACGTGGATGCCGATGGCGTGCTGCATGCGTCCGATAATGCCGTTTCGGGCAAGATTGTGGCCACATACAACGCCTCCGGCAAGACCTTGACGGCCGAGATGCCTGTGTTTTTGGCTCAAATAGACGGTGTGAAGCCCGCCAAAAGCGCTTTGCTTATAGACAAGTATCGTCGTCAGATTTTGGGCTTGCGCGGCGTCTGTGGCGGCATCAATATCGATGTAGATCCATCGGCTTTCGAGTGGACGGCATCGCCCGAGGGTGTTGTCGAAATCGATGACAAGGGATACGTCACCGGTAAAGCCAATGGCACGACAACTATCACCGGAAGATACAATGGTTTGGAAGTCAATGTGGAAGTGACTGTCGAAATCCCCGAAAGCGATATAGATATCACGCGTTTCGATGACGGCACTGTCTTCGGGATGAAGTATGCGTCGACGCTAATCAAGAATTTCTCAGCCGTTACCACCGATCTCCCCGAGGGCTGGGATCGAGGCATTTCACTCACTTTTGATCTCAAGAGCAATCGCAATCCTCTGGTGACTTTCAATCCCGGAGCTTCGATACGACTGTATTCGCTGCCTAATAGCCTGACGCTTACGATGAATGACCGCGACAATATCGTGAAAGAAATCAAGATGGATTTCGTAGACGCCGAGGGCACACGCTTCAACCTCACCAATGCCGTAGTTTCGGGACAGCAAGATTATGTCTTCAAATTTGAGGAAAGCGACGGAACCGAGATGTTGACGCCCCGTTATCCGCTGACTTTCGAGAAGATGTACTTCACCATGGTCAAGAAAAACGTCACCGGCGCACGCCTGGACTTGCGCTCGATTACCGCCAATTATCCGGGTATGGGTGCCGCGGACGACATCACAACCGATGCTCGTGATGGCGGCGCAATGGTTGTCCGCCGACAGGGCGACAATATTGCGATAGAACTTGAAGGTGCGAATGTAGGCATGTCCAAGGTTCGTGTGTCCACCATCTCCGGTGCCATTGCGCTGTCGGCCGATGCCGATTTCTCGTCTGGTACGGCGGGCGTCTATGCTCCCGCACTCGCCCCGGGCATCTATCTCGTCACGGTATATTCGGATGCTTTGGCGCGTCCGCTGACAGCCAAGCTCATTGTTCGCTAAAGACCAATCTGATATAACTGATGCCCGTGGGCGAACGATGTAACGTTTCCCTCGGGCATCGACATTTCCAAATATTTGCCGCCTATGCCAGCCAATAAAAACGCGATGACCAGATACAAGTTGCTTGACGACCTGTTGAGCAACCGCTATCACGATTACTCGATTGCCGATATGACCGAGTACGTCAACGAACGCCTTGCCGAGTATGGCGATGGGTACAGCGTCAGCCGTCGTGCCATCGAAAAGGACATCAAGTACTTGGAGGAAGGACCTTTCGGTGCAGACATTGAGCGCTATACTGTCGATGCTGTCAGCCGCGATGGTCGGACGACGGTCAAGAAACGATGCCTACGATATAGCGAAGAGGGATTTTCGATATTCAAGCAGGAGATGAGCGCTGATGAGAAGTTGATTCTTCGGGATACTTTGCGTGTCATAGGACAGTTTGACGGACTCCCCAATTTCGACAAACTGGAGGGACTGCGCCGGCGACTTAATGCCACCGGTGATGACCGCGAAATTATATCCTTTACGCGCAATCCGTTGGATGCCTCAAATATACTCGGTGTACTGTTCACGGCTATATCACAGCAAGTTGTCGTCGAATTCAAGCACTATCAATTTGACCATCCGGATGACAAGCGGACATTTCGCGTCAACCCAATTTTGCTCAAGGAATACAATTGCCGGTGGTTTCTTGTGGGATCAATCGTCGACAAAGGCAATCTGTATACCTTTGCCCTTGACCGAATCTTGGACTTGAAAATGCTTCCCGAAGCGCAATATCAGCCCTACGACGGCGACCTGAGCGAGCGTTTCGATGACATCATCGGAATGACGGACTATAAGCGTAATCCGGTACTGGATATTGTTTTCTGGGCAAATAATATCGCCACTGAATATATCCGCAGCAAGCCTATGCACATCTCGCAGAAGATGCTATGCGGCGAAAGAGATGCCGAATTGCGCCGCCGCTATCCGACACTCGTCGGCGGGCGGTTTTTCTGCATCAGGTGCAAGAAAAACTACGAGCTTATACGCGAGCTTATGTCCTTCAAGTATGACCTTATTGTGCTTAGCCCCAATGAAATACAAGATGAAATTGTTCAGACACTCGACAAGATGGTAGCGCGGTATAAAGATTTGTAAAGCATGCGAACATAGAGTTCGCGGCCACTCCATAACTTTGCATCGTCATCGGGACGTTCCCGGTGGCGATGTTTCTTTTGTCTAACCAAATAACCAAAAGATTATATGAGCAAGGTCAAGGAATACACGCAATACAGAAATGTCACTGTGGTAGAGCTGTGTAATGGTGAATGGGGCGTCGTTGATGTAGCCAAAAGGCAGGTTATCGTGCCATTCGGCAAGTACGATTGGATAAGCGAATTTGACTACGGCCTCGCCCGTGTCCGAAAAGGAAAAGATAATTATTGGGATACTCCTAATGGCAACAAATGGGGCATCATCAATATGGAAGGCGAGGAAGTTGTCCCTGTCGAATATGACAAAATCTGGAATTTCGCGGGAAAGCGACGTTGGAGCACCAACGCCGAGAAGGACGGCGAAATAACAGATCTGAAATTGTGGCCGTTCAGCGAGGAACTCAACGAAATAGCCGAAGAATATTCGCGACGTATAGCCGAAATGGAAGAACGTGAATACGATAGAGCCTTATTGGACGACTTCTCGAACTATACGGTGGGCGACTACAGCGGCATTTATGATGATTGGGGTGATGACCGATGGGCTGAAAGCCAATATGACGCCTACATGGATGGCGAATATGTGCCGGACGATTAGTAATAACTCAAAAGTCCATTTACACTTTGCACCCCAAAGGTATATAAAGGCAGAACATCAAAGATTACGTAAACAAAAACTGAACTGAAATAACGATATGAAAGTTAAGACAATTTTTGACCTCAGTGCAGACGAAGCCCTCGATTTCCTGATGCAGAACGACAGGTATGTCACGACCGAGATGCCGGAGTATCTCAATTTTGACCCCGTACTGGCGTTTGCACGCGAGCATATTGCCGATACCTCCATCGACAAATGTTTGAAGGACATCAACCCCGAGAATATGTCCGATGCCAATTATGACATTATGCTCAATAAGGACGGCCGTTATGCAGTGCGCGTGCTGTCGCTGTCCAATCCGTTCCTGTATTATTTGCTGGCACGCGAGATTTGCACCCCGGAGCACTGGGCTGCGATACTTGACGACTTCAAGGTCTTTGGCTCCGCGCCGCATATTCAAGCCGTAGGCATCCCCGTCATCCCGGCCGATAAGGAGAATTTCCATAAGGCCACAACCATTCTGAACTGGTGGAATCGCTTCGAACAGATGGCCGTCAAGCTGTCGCTGGACTATCGCTATATGTTTGTCACGGATATTACCAATTGCTACGGCACTATCGAATTGCAGACGGTCGAAAAAGCTCTTAGCCGCAAGGGCACGGCATCCGAAGTCGACGTCAAGACGGACATTGTGCGTATCCTGACCATGCTTCGCCAAGGTCGCAACATCGGACTGCCGCAAGGCAGCACCTTGTACGACATCGTTGCCGAGATTGTCCTGGGTTACGCGGACATGCTGCTGCGCGAGGCTTTGGAACGTGACGGTATTACCGAAGGCTACGAAATCCTGCGCTATCGTGACGACTACAAGGTTTTTGCAAACGACAAAGACTTGCTGGAACGCATATCGTACACGCTGCAACACGTGCTCGAAGGTCTCAATCTGCGTCTCAATAGCGCCAAGACTCGCATCACCGACTCGATAAAGCCCGACAAGCTGGCGTATATCTACAACACCCCGATATACAACAACAAAAAGCAATGCGACTTCGATGGTATACAGAAACAGCTGCTTTTCATCCTACAATTCGGTCGCCAATACCCCAACTGCGGCCAAATGCGAATGTTGCTGTCGAAACTCTCCACGTGGATTGAGGAGTATATCGAGAATGTGGCGAAGAATCAAAAATCCAAAGCCAAGCCGAAAGTTGAAGCCAAGCCCGGAGAGGAAGATGCCGAGGACAAGAAGACACAGAAGCGTCCGGGCACTATCATCGAGGACATTATGGCCATGTCGGCCATAGCCGCGCAGATTGCCGCCGAGAACCTCAACAGTGCACATTACGCCCTCAAAGTTATCAGCCAAATGCTTTCGACCATCAGCGACGAGCAAGTCGAGAACGGCGAGCAGGCGTCCAAAGACGAGATTGTCACCAAGGTACTCAACCGTCTCGGCTCGATGCAAAACAGCGATTACCTCAAAATCTGGCTGCAGAACCTTGCCGTCAAAGCCGAATACAAGGGCGATTACAGCTTCGCCGATGGGAAAGGCAACGGCCTGTGCCACCTTGTCAGCGGCGCTGATGCCAACCTATGGAACAACAGCTTCCTCGCTCCCGCATATCTCGAAGGCTTCGATGCCACCGCCGTAGTCGATGACGCCGTCCTGCACAACGACACCCCCGTGATGCAGTTCAAGCACCGCTTCAGCTACGACGCCGATGCCGTTGACGAAATAGATGAAGATAAAGATAACGACAAACCATATGTCGTAATGACTTTCTGACATAGTAGCATCTCCTCGGTGTCTTGCCCGGATTGACGCATAGGGCCTTCACTCAAACCTCATCAATCACCACCCTCTCTCCGGCAAGACACCCGTATGGGCGCGATTTCCGCGCCCGTACAAAAGAGGGGAGGATAAAATAATTGTAGATTTTAGAAAAATAGCTAATTTTGTAAAATAGATCATTGACAGAGTGGTGATAGTGGAGCGTACATTTGAATCCTCGTCAGATGTGAGTTAGCTCCTGCAAATTAATGTAGATTCGTCTGATGTCTTAACTCGTTTACGAGTTGAGAAGAATAATGTCCTTCACATTATCATGTGGTATGTGACAGTTATATGTTTAATGAAAGATACATATGTAAGGTCACTCTCCCCCAATACATGGCTTTCAACCATACATAAAGAAATTTGCTTCATTACACCACCTGCCTTTGTTCTCTTTAGTTATGGATAAGCAAACAATAGTAGATAAAGCGCACAAAATGACAACTGTGCATGATTTGTTGGATCTTCTCAATGACATCAAACTCGGTTTCCTCGGAGTGAATGATTGGGAAGGAACGACAGCTAAACCGTTTTCAATTGGACAAATCAACTATTATTGTAATCCAAACCATGAAAAGCATCGATTCCATTCCTTTAAAATAAAAAAGAAAAGTGGGAAATTGCGTAGTATTGATGCTCCTCAAAAGAGTAGTTATAAGAGTATCCTTCAGTGTATCAACGCTCTACTTCAAGCCATATATACGCCATCAAAATATGCAATGGGTTTTGCACTGGGTAAATCCGTAAGAGATAATGCAGAGAGGCACTTAAATCAAAATTACGTATTGAATATAGATCTACGAGATTTCTTTCCGAGTGTAGATCAAGCACGCGTATGGAAAAGATTATAGTTGCCCCCATTTAACTTTACCCCGAAGATATCCGGCATTATAGCCGGACTGTGTTCTATACGAATTACACGTGAGAATGCCCTTGATAGGTATGTGCTGCCACAAGGTGCTCCAACGTCTCCTATAATCACAAATATGATATGTGATAAACTGGACCATAGACTTGCCGGTTTGGCAAAGCGGTTTGGCCTTACGTATACAAGGTATGCTGATGATATCACATTCAGCTCGAAACATTATGTTTACCAACGGAAAGGCCCGTTTTTCATGGAACTTTATCGCATAGTTGAAGACCAACGGTTCTCGATAAACGAAGATAAAACCAGGTTGCAGAAACGAGGCTCCAGACAAGAAGTGACAGGTGTAGTCGTTAGTGATAGAACAAATGTTGCAAAAGAATATGTACGTGACATACGCAATCTTTTATATATTTGGAGTCGATATGGGTACGATGTAGCATACAATAAGTTCTTGCCTAAGTATAGAACGGAGAAAGGTCATGTAAAAAAAGGTGTCCCGGATATGGCTAATGTTATTGACGGGAAGCTGATGTACCTTAAAATGATAAAATCAGCAGATGATAAGGTATATATAAAACTAAGAGAGAAATTTGACCAACTATGCGCAACTTTGACTGATGCAAACAAGACAAGTGAGAAAGGAGTAACATATGTGGAGACTATAGCGGTTTTGGACTTTGAACGCAAGTTCGATACAGTCGTTAAGTTCGTTCATGAGTCAGATAAACCGGATGGAGAGAAAAAGGAGACATCTCATTCACTTCTTGGCTCTCAAAAGCATAGGTATGCGATTTTTGAACTTGGCGGAAGAAAACAGGTCGCTTCGGTTAATAAAGGATTAAAAGTACAAGATGAATCAAGAAAAGATTTATTGTCAATATCTAATTGTCGAGACGCTAAAAACAAACCATTTTGGCTAATCCATCGGACGGACAAAGTACTTGTTTCTCCGCAAACACCAGTGGATATTAACAAATTGAATGATGAATTAGATGCATTATTGAAAAATGAGTATTAGGGCCGAGCATAAAGTTATATTAGATAAAATTGTTCGTTTGTGCCAGCAAGAAGCCGACTTTAAGAAAGAATTGCTGAATCGGGTTGTGCAAAATCCGTTGCTCTTATCTGATAACGATCAACGAATGGATGAAATATATGAGTACTGTATAGAACGAATTATAAAGCAACAAGCGCAGGATTTTTATATGAACTTCCCTTTTGGAATAGAAGAACTAACATACGATTTTTGCCGAATGGAAACATTTAGGCGTAAGGGTAATTTTATTGATTTTTGTATGGCGACATATCAACAGATTGAGTTCGTTGTAAATACCATTTGCAGAGATTCGCAATTAGATATGGCTGTAAATCGAATGTGGGGATTGTCGTCAGTCGTAAATGATGGCTTAATAAGTGATCGATGTGAGAAGAAAAGGGATGGCAGTAAGCAGAAAACAATAGCAGAGCTCTTGCTGTTTAGAGATAAAAACGGCAAAATAATAATACCAGATAGTATTATGGATTTATCTGCAATTTGTAAAACGCGTGTGGCCGTATATTTCGTAGGCTATAAGGCTTCACTAACAAATAAAAAATTTAACTCATATTGTGATATAGATTCGTGCTTGAGAGATTTGTATCGGTGTCGTAATCTAAATCATAGGGGAGGGTTGTTGGACGAGAAGCAGCAACAAATTCTAAAAGAGAAAAGCAGTTATTGCTATAAATTTATGTGGGCGTTGGGTCAATTTATGGATATGATTAGAGATAATTATGCGTCAATTAATGAGTTGATTAAATACGCAGGAACAATTAAATAAAAAAGTACAATTATGATTTTTGAAATTCATCCGCATGAGGGCTTCCTCAATACTAAGTATCAATTAAGGACAGATTCTGCCAACTCAATAAATGTTCATGTGAAGCGAGTTGGCAATGAAAACGGCAAAGCTGATGACCTTGTTTATGAGAAAGACTTGATATGCAGTGTCGCCGATGGTATTAAGTTCGACGTCTCGGGCAAATATGAAGTCTCCGTAAAATCGGATATGGACGATGCTGTTCATACTGTAATTGTAAAGGATGCAATTATGTTTGGAGGCGGAAGTTTCAAGAAAGCGTATGTCTTTGACGAAACTCCATGGTGTTTTATCGTGATGAAAGATCGTACGTACTTCTATAACCGCGAAACTAAGGAGTCGTTTGTCGAAAGTATTTCTCCGGATAATATAGAAATCGTATCATCGGATGTCGTAATGCTTTCAAACAATCAACGGGTTAAAGAAGATGATAGAATTACGGACTACACATTATTTTCTCTGAAGTGTATGCTTCCAATTCTAAGCGTTAGTAAAGTTCTTTATCTATCTTCATCGAATGTTATATCGGAAATAAAATATGGAGACAGAATCACAATAAAGCACTATACGTACTCGTTAGATCTCACGCTTGAGGAAAGACAAGAGGACTGCGAAGCATATTCGGTAGATAAAGAGCATGGAGTTATCTACCTTTTCAAAGGACGTTGGATCTCGAAATATGCGTTAGATACCTTTGAGATGGAGAAATCGAATTATGTAGGTGAAGATTTCGTGGAATTCGTGCAGGCTCATTATTATGTCTCATTAGCTGAAGGTCGCAATGTCCGGGTACAAGATGCGGATTCGAGGCAAGTTATATCCGATGTAAAATTCGATTGCGCAGTGTTATCTGTTTGCAATAAGGATTTAGGCTCTCAATATGTTAACGATATAATCCAGAATACCGTAAAGCACAAGAAAGACAATGGAATCAACGTCTCTTGGGCAATAGAATATGTTTCAATTAGGAGTATTGTTGTCATTGACGGATCTGCGTTTTACTTGTATGATCATAATGTCGTGTCGGCAGAATGGCGTTTGAAACAATCAAAAAGTTATGTCCGAAAGGATGATGCAATAATCTATGAGGCTAATAGAATAGATGGATCCCTAATGCAAATAGACAACACTCCGTGTATAAAGGACGATAGAGGGACGATGTATTTCTTTAACAAGAATGGGAAACCTGAAGCCAAGGCGCTTTATTCTTATGGTTCTGTCCACTTAATTCGCAAAGACGATGGTTTGTATGATGTCAAGGGTTGCTGTGTATTAAAAGGTGACTTTAAATTAAGTTATTTTGAGGAGTATGGATTAATCATAGATGAACGCAATTTGACATTTAGACGTGTTGTGAATGGCTCGATTACTGACGCAAAACCTTACACTGGGTCTTGGCGCAGGAATATATATAATGTTTGGCGCAGGGAATGCGGTGATGAGGGATATTATTACAGAGATACATTGACTTGTAATGGAAAGGTCGTGTTCCTTGAGGGTGTATATGTTTCCAAATCAAACACACAGGAGAACTTGATGTCGATATGCCCGAACAATGGATGGGGAATTGCGGTGAGAGGAGAAGAACTAAGTATTGTTAAGTATACAGATGAGGATCATTATGAACCGGAACGAATTCTCAATGATGAGTATGATTCGGCTCATTTTGAGAATGTTCTTTTCTCGGAGGATGGGTCTTTCTTTGTCTCATCTCTAGATGGTCATAGTGTAATGGTCGATACTCGAACAGGAGAGCAAACAGAATTTGAACAGTGTTCGTATGTATCTCATTATAACGGATACCGACCGATGTTGTTAAAGGATAACTTCCGAAAAGCAAAGTTGGTAGATCCTCTGACTAACAATATAATCGATGAAGCGCATTTGAACGAGTATCGCTTCATGTCTCCAGATGGAAAACTATATGCAAAAACGAGCTTGGCCGAGTACACCCGATATTATAATAGGGCAGAGAAAAAATACATAACCAAGGAAGAATTGCAATTATTCAAGGAAAAGTACGATTTCCCTTATGGATGCACAAAAGAACAGAAAAACGAAATATCGAAAATACGTGCTGTATATATAGAGTCTCATAGAGATTTCTTTGAAAAGAGAAGCGCAATGGATATGGACAGGTTCAGCGTTATGGTAATCTACGATGAAGGATATGCAAGAATCTGCCGTACTATTGACGATTCAACGTATAGGGAGTTCAAGATTGGGACGCCGTTGCAATTTGTAAACTATGTCGCGTTCTCGAATGATGGACGATATGTCGCCATTGCGGGCAGAAGTTCTTCTAGTGGCGAATTTATACTATACGATATGCAGGAGCAGAAAGAAATGAACCCCAAGTTTGATGAACGCTATATTCTTGCAGTATGGACTGCTTCCTTCTCTATCAAAGGACAATACGCACTGTATACAAGTAGTCCGGATACATATATAGGTAATGTGGAGGATGAGTCTGATTTGACCAAAATCGAGGGGAAAAGCTTCTTGACATTTAGCCCTGATGGAACTTGGGTTGCATTGTCCGAACAAGGATATATCCCATATGGGGTAAAAAGAATCGATGGCATTTGGGGACATCGCCCATCTTGTGTTGTTGATATCCGTAAATCATCCTCGCCGGAAACACAGATTACGCAATATGACGATCTCTCAGATGACGGAATCGCCGATGCCTGCAAAGGGAAGACTGTAGCATCTGTCTCGTTTTCAAAGGATAACAAGAAAATAATGATGGTGGGAAAAGATGGCGTTGTCATAATTCGCAATCTCCATCTGGACAGATAGTCGGATGACCATAAAAACATTGGGGGTTGCGATTTATTATTTGTGGTCGGATGGTATATAGAAGTGAATGGCGGCACGAGACCAAGCCGTTTATCGTGAATTGCGAAACTTAGCTGAGTCTATCGAGCCGGATTGACTTGCGGATCTTCGACGCTAATTATCAATCACTTTAACTGTCCGATCCAGACGTATATGCCGGGATGTGGCTGCGGCCGCGTCCCGGCATTATGCAATCTATCAGGGGAAACATCGTGAAAGGATAAAGGGTAGGGCATCGCGTAGGATGAAGACGGGGCATTGCGTAGGACGAAGACGAGGCTTCGGATTGCTTTTTGTACTTCGTTTTTTGGTGAGGCTGAGATTTTTTTCGGGGAATCGGATTTACTTTTGGGCTGCTTGCGGTATATATATGTGGAGGGCGGCTGGAAGTCGGCCGACGCCAAAACGAACAATATATATGAAAGTAAACGTAAAGTATTCACATCAAGATATATGAAGTAAACATAAAGTATTCATCTCAAACAAGTTATAGATATGAACAAGACATTCAGAAAAGTGATGGGCCTCGATAAAAAGGTGTCGGGGATGAGTCTTGAAAAGGACTTCGAATTCGATGCTACGGCTGTCGCGCGGGCTCGCAAGGAGGGCAAGCGCTGTTTCTTCGACCTTATCGTCTTGGACGAGAGCGGCTCGATGTGCTCGATATACAAGCAGGCACTTGACGGCGTCAACGAGACGTTGAGCACCATCCGGCAGTCGCAGACCGAGGATGATACGCAGCGTCATTTTATGTCGCTGGTGGCTTTTGACAGCAGCCACCTCCGCTTTATTTACAACGGCACTCCGGCTGAGGAGACGAAGAATATCACTACCGAGCAGTACCGCCCGGGGGAGTGCACGCCGCTGTACGATGCTATGGGAGTGACCATTAACGACCTGCGCACTCGCGTGGCGAACGAGGATATCGTGATGGTGACCGTCATCACCGATGGCGAGGAAAACTCGTCGCAGGAGTATACCTCGGCGACGGTCAAGGCGCTCGTGGATGAGTTGCGCCTCAAAGGCTGGACTTTTACCTATCTCGGTGCCAATCAGGATGTTGAATCTGTTGCAACCGGCCTCAATATCGACAATTATATGGACTTTGACGCCTCGGAGGAAGGCGCGGAAGACATGTGGAAGCAGGAATGTAGGATGCGTAAGAGGTACTATGGCTTGATGTCCAGCCTGCCAGAGGATGCTCTCTGTTGCGCCGAGTCCAAGCGCGTGCGCAACTACTTCAAGGGCTGGAAGAGAAAGAAATAGTGTGATTGCCCGAGGCCGCGGCTGATGCCGACCTCGCCGCTAGTCCCCAAAATATGATACGCGGGACTTGCCCGCGCATCTGTTTCGGCAAAGTGGTTGCGCCCCGACGGAATGTCCGCCGGGGCGCAATTTATGTGTCTTTGGGAGTGCTATTTACGGGTGAGAAGTATGGATTTCTCGGTGGCGGTCGCCGCGCCGTCAAGCATTTCGAGCAACTGCGGCCATAGATGCAGCGGTACGGTGGGAATCTTGACGCGCCACATGCTTATAATCCGGATGTCGCCTTCGGCGGTGACGGCGGCTTGTACGGCAAATTGGCCGATGGGCTTGTTGACGTTGGACGCGAAGTCGCGCAGCGAGGTCTCGTCTACCGTATATCCTTCGGGAACGTGTATGGTGACTGTGCGCGAGAATTGGCGTGCCGTGGGCATCATAGCGTCCAGCAGCGGCGTGCGTTCCGGCCCGGTGACTTTCTCAAAGCTGCCTATCAGCTTGCCTGCGTGTAGACTCAGGTCGGCGCCTAAGGGCGAGACGATGTCCGAAAGATGGCACTCGGCCTCCAGCTCGAGACCTTTGGAACCGGGCAGGATGCCGCGATCCGATACCTTGTAGGATAGCACCGAATCGGGCTGAGTGCCCAGGATAAATGCGCGTTCCTTGGACACAATGCCGCGCACTTCGTTTTCGCGCTCCACGGCGTCATATTCCTTGTCTACGTATTTCTTGCTGATGCCGAGGTATTCTTCGACATTGGCTATCCACTCGTTGGTATTGGTGAGTTTGCCCGCCAATTCTTTGCATCCGCCGGTGTAGGTGGCCGTGCCCTTGACTGAGGCTGTGCCCATGTCCGGGTCGAGGTCTATGGTGGCGTTAGAGATGATGCGATTGCCGATGTGCTTATGGTCTTCGACGGTGAATTCGGCGGGAATCGTGCGTTTGTTTATGTCCTTTCGCGGTCCCATGAGGGCGTATCCTTTCTCGCCTTGATATGCAGCGGGGTCCTCGCCGGGCATATAGCACATCTGCGGCTTGGCGAAGTATACGCTGTCGCCGATGACGTTTACAAACGAGAAGTCGTACCATGCCGAAGGTTCGGTGGTGGGGACATCGTTGCGTGGATTGATGACTCCGATACCTGTGCCGGCTTCATCGTATGCTTTCAGTTTGTCCAAGCAGTCAGCCATATACAACGTTTTCCACATTCCGTAGTAGTTGGGCGTGTCATCGTCATCATCGATGGCGTCGCAGTATTGCAGGGCTAGCCACAACACGTCCACAATTTGGCGTTGGGTCATGCCCGGGTGGGCCTTGATGTAGTTCTTGGCAATTTTGACGGCCTTGCCCGGAAGCGAAGACTCGTATTCGGCGTCATGCAGCACTTCGCCCACTTCGCGATAGTACTTGCCCGGCAGGATGTTGACGTAAAATCCGGCATTGCGCGAGGACAGTGCGTGGTATTCGAGGGACGAGTTGTTGAGCGTCTGCAGGCGTATGAACGGCAGCTGGCGGGTGGGCATTACGAACAGGGTGAAGTCTACAGCGGGAATATTGATTACGTGTATATCAGCGCAGTAGTTTTCCTTTTTGTCGCGAGTGACCTTGAGCGTGGGCGTGCCGTTGTAGGTGCGATACTCGGTGGTGAGATACGGTGACATCTTCATTGACACTACGCGGTTCAGTATCGGATAGCGGTCATAGAATTTGATGTCTATAGGGTCGAGACTGAATTCCTCGGCCATTTCTTCGTCATAGAAAAAGTACTCGAGAATGTCGCCCACGGCCAGCCCCGGAATTGCAATCTTGTACTTGCGCCCCTTGTCTGCCTTTTTGCCGTGCGCCACTTCGATGGCGTTGTCCGGCACGTCTATTTCGACCACTGTCCCATCGGGCTTGTGTATACGTGCACCAAAGACGTCCTTGGCTTCGTAAAGCTGCAGCCCGCGATACTTAATACTCTCCTTGACTCCGAATTCGGTATCGCCATAGTCTTCTACGGCCTTTTGGTCCAGCAATTTGACCATAGTGCGGCGCAGGTGGCGACGCAGTGTGCGGTTGGTCCTTCCCGAAGCTTTGTATATTGTGTTCTGAATTTGTTGTTCGGTGCTTATTTGGTCTAACCGCATCATTATCACCGCCGAGGCTTTGTCTGCAATACTGTCGGGTATGGGAATGTCTGCGCGGAACAGGGTGTCAGGCTCGCCCCAGATGCGCTTGGCTGTTTGTCTGTACAATTTGGCATCGATGCCGGCGTATGCTGTGGCTGTCGCCATAAGGGCTAATGCAAGTAGCAGAATACGAGATGGTTTCATGATGGTTGGTCTGTTTTGGGTGTCGTAGGGGGTGTCTTATGGGTTAATTGGTTGATATTCTCGGCCTAAGGCGTTGTCGGTCTCTGAAAAAGGTCATTGCGCATTGATGCGGCTCAGCGAAAGCGGAGTGGTTAGGATGCGCCGTGCCTTGCGTGCCGCCTCGTTCCATGCCTCCATATCTGCGCGGCTGATGTATGGCGTCTTCCATTTGAAGGATGCCCGACAGCGGACGTTGTCGTTGTCCGGAACGTACTCTATGCTTAGGTCGTACCAATGCGTGGATATCTCGGCGGGAGTGGCGTACTCCGCTGTGTATCCGCTCGGTACGGAGATAGTGATGTCGGCTGCGGCATCATCGGCCAATGGAATTTTGGCATCGTAGCGTCTCTTGGGCAGGTCGAAAAGCGGAAGGCTAATGCCGCGCAACGGCGATACATTTATATATAGCTTGGCGCCGCCGGAAGCGGAGATGACTGCGCCATCGTCGGTGTACGTTGCTTGGATGCCTATGATGGCACCGTCGGCACTATGCATCGCGTTGAGGCTGTCGAGATGGCAACTACGGCTGCCGCCGGTGAGTATGCCTTCCAGATATATGTCTCGACGCGATGTTTGTATGGCATCGGTGATAGATGACAGGTATGGAATCTGGCTGCCTGAAGCTGCGAGTGCCAGTCGTCCGCAAAGTGTACGCATATCTTCGGCCACGGATGCAGTGCCGGTCAGCATCGTGGCTCCGTGCGACTTGGGGTCATCGGGAACGCGGAGCAGCATCCCGTCCTGCCCGTTTTCGATAAGTGCCTGTGCTCCGGCTATGGATGGCGGCACAAAGCCGTCGGGGGCATTACGTACGGTCCCGTCAAGATAAATGACGGTATCCGGCAGTATGGCCGCGGCTATCATGTGGTTGCCGCAGCCCAGCGACGGCATCGTGTCCCAATCGCCGATTACGTCGTCGCGTGTGCCTATCCATACCATACGACCGTCGATGCCTACGGCACGCAACATCGCGCGTATCAGGCATGCACTGCCTTTACAATCGCTGTAGCGTTTGGCCAGAACATCGTCCGGACGGTCGGGGCTGAAGGCGTATTTGCCGTTTTCGATGGCTACGTATCTTATATTGCGTCGTACCCACCGAGCTATGGTGTCAATTTTGGCTTTGATTTCGTTGCCCGGGATGTCGGCTGTCAGTTGTCGCGCAAGGTCGGCAGCCGCGGGCGCTTCATCGATTTTCGGGTCTACCAGCGAGTGCAGATAGCGGTGCAGGTCGTGCCAATTGCCGGCCATGCCGGATATGGCCAGTACCGGGACTACGGCCAAGGGCGAGGGGATGTATTTCTCTTCGGTAAAAGCCGGAATATCCTTGGCTGTCAGTGTGTAGATCTTGGCGCCTTTGTCTGAGATGATGCTGTCAAGGTGTGCCGTTGCGGGCAGGCGTAGTGCCTTTACGGATATCTGAGATGCCAATGCCGGCGGTATCTCAATGGCCCAGCGACCTTCGCGAACCGGGACATTGGGGCGATGATGACTTTTGTGAATTGCATCGGGTCTTTGTAGGTGCGCTTGACGACGGCTTCGATGGTCTTGCCTGCACGGATTTTCAAGGGCAGTACGCATACGCGTGCGCCTGAGTGAAAAAGGTCGTCGTCTTCCCATGCTCGGTATATCGGGGTCGCTCCGGGAGCCTTGGCCCGGTCAATCGAAATGCTCTCGTCGTAGAATGCCGCCCAGATGTCGGAGGCATTGGCTCGTGTGGCGGTGTAGGTGCGCTTTTCTTCGGCGCGTACGCATATCGCTGCGCTGCTGCAATCGGCTTCGATGGTGTATGCAGCTTCCAGCTTGGTGATAATGACGTTGTTTTCGGGCGCAATCGCGCGTGCCGCCGTGATGATGGCGAGACCGGCACAGGTGATGATAACGCGAAGTGTTGCGATGTTCATGGTCGAGGGTATTGGCTTGTGATGGCAAATTTAAGCTATATCTTCGAATGTGCAAAGTTTTTTTTGTGCTTTTTTTTGCGCGGTTCCACGGCTCTTTTATTTAACATCCAAATACAGGCGCCGAGGAGGGAGTATCGTAAGGGAGAATTACGTGGGGGGCAAAATTGCCTGCCCGGTAGGGGAGCAATACATTGCGCCCGTGTAGTAGGATGGTAATGTAATGGTTTCGTGTGTATTATGTTGTATTTTTCACTGTCACTGCGGACGCAATATATTGCGTCCCTACAATATTCAGTATTACGAGACAGTGCCTTAACGGGTGCATCTCGGATTAGTCGCGCCGATATGTATAGTGGCCGTACAAGAAAAAAGTGGTAAATTTGTAGGGCGAAACGCGCCGGGACGTACTCCGACGCGCTTCGAACGATATGCGCTTGCGAGGTGATTTTCGGGTTACGCTTGCGAAAACTTGATTACGCTTCGGATTACGCGATTACGATATACACGCTTTCGTATGAAACAACGTATCAAAATATTTTTGGCCGTATGGGCTGCGATGTTGTTGGTGATGGCGGTGGCTCATCCGCTATGGATGGCCGTTGAGCCGCAATACACGTGGGGCGATTTGACCGATGTCCCGGCGGTGCTATGGCACGGCTTGACCATGGATTTGTCTATGTCGGCGTATTTCGTGGCGCCGGTGTTGCTGCTTGTGGTGGCTTCGATATGGGTCGTGCGGCCTTGGATGTCAAAGGCTTTGCGTGTCTATCTGTGGTCAATTTCGGCCATTATTGCCGTGGGCTATGTGCTTGATGCGGTGCTGTATCCCTATTGGGGCTTCCGCCTGGATGTGACGCCGTGGTTTTATTTTGTGACATCCCCGTCCTCGGCGCTGGCCAGCCTGCCGTGGTATGCCGAGGTGGGCGTGGCGGCGCTGATGGCCGTTCTGACATTGGCGATAGGTCTCTGGATGCGCCTCGTGGTGCGGCGTGTCAGACTGCCGGAGCAATCTTGTCAGCCCTTACGTCGCCGCATTTGGATGACGATGGTGTGGCTGATGGTGTGCGGCGTTATGATTATACCCATACGCGGCGGCATCACTGTGTCCACAATGTCGCCCGCCCGTGCGTTCTTCAGCGAGGATATGCGGCTGAACCATGCAGCAATCAATCCGCTGTTCAGTTTCCTGTACTCGTTCAGCCATACGGATGACCTTGGCAGCCAATTCCGATATATGGACACGAAAGAGGCATCGGCCGAAGTCGATGCGCTATTTCATCGTCCTGCGGTGCATACAGATAGTGTCGCACCGTCCTACGGGCTGTCGCTGAAGGTGGCCCGCCCGGACGTTTATGTCGTCATTCTCGAAAGTTTTTCGGCCGAACTGATGCCGAGTCTCGGAGGTAAAGCCGTAGCTGTCAATCTGGACAGCATCGCATGTACGGGTGCACTATGGACGCGGTTCTATGCCGAGAGCTTCCGCACCGATCGCGCCCTTACCGCCATCTTGGGCGGTTATCCGGCCCAGCCCTCGACATCGCTGCTGCGCTATATCAACAAGTTTGACAAGATACCCACGCTGTCTACGGTGCTGGCTGCCAAAGGATACCGCACGGCCTATTACTATGGCGGCGATTTGGATTTTACCAACGTCAGGGCATATTTGCACGCCACGGGCTTTGCCCGACCGGTGGGTGATACCGATTTTCCGGTGGGCGAGCGTCTGAGCAAGTGGGGCGTACACGATGGCCCTGTCTTTGACCGGGCGTTGAGTGATATTATGGGCCGTAAGGACAAAGTCCCGACGCTGACAGTCATACAAACTTCGAGCAGCCATGAGCCTTTCGAAGTGCCTTTTGACCGTTTTGCGCAGGACAAGCGTCTGAATGCCTTTGCGTATGCCGATGACTGCCTCGGCCGTTTTGTGCGGCGTCTGCATGCCTCCGGGGCGTGGGATCGTGCTTTAGTTGTGATTGTCCCCGACCATTGGGGTGCATGGCCGCAGGGGTTGGAGGACCGTATGCGCCGCCACCACGTGCCGCTGGTTATGACCGGAGGAGCATTGGCCGGGACGCCGGTGGTGGTCGACAAAATCGGCAGCCAAAGTGCCATAGCCACCACCATCCTCCACTTGATGGGGATACGGGATGCGCTGCCTTTCGGGCGCGACTTGCTGGACACCGGCACTGCCGGTTTCGGATATGTCTCCGAGCCGTCGTGGTTCGGGTTGGTAACCGAACGCGGTCTTTCGGTCGTGAGTACGGACACCGGAGCAACGTTGCAGGGCGACAGCGCGGATGTGCACGCGGCCAAGGCGTTGGTGCAGAGCATATACACTGACTTGTCAAAACGTTGAGACATGATGGACTTCCTGATGAGCATAGACCGGGCGCTGCTGCTTGCCATCAATGACATGCATACGGCGTATATGGACAATTTTATGATGCTGTTCTCCGGTCGCTGGGTATGGATACCCATGTATGCGGCCATTTTCGCCGCCGTGCTGTGGCGCTACGGGTGGCGGCGCGGCATCCTACTGTCGCTGGCCGTGGGGCTGGCCGTGGCCATTTCCGACCAGACCTGTGCATCATTGCTGCGCCCCATGGCCGAGCGTTTGCGTCCGGCCAATTTGGAGAATCCACTCAGTTCGATGGTGCATATCGTCGACGGATACCGTGGCGGACGATACGGCTTTCCATCGTGCCATGCCGCTAATACCTTTGTGCTCGCTGCTGCGGTGGCCATACTGCTGCGTCGACGCGGCGTCGTTGCCTTTGTATATGCTTGGGCCTTGATGACGTGCTACAGCCGTATATATCTGGGCGTTCACTATCCGGGCGACATTATTGTGGGGGCGATTGTGGGTACGGGTTCGGCGCTATTGTGTGTGCTCGTCGTCCGGCATTACACGCGTGCCATGGTCGGGCCCGACATTCCGGAGCGGTGGCGAAGCCTAACGCCCTCGCGCCTTGTCGTGGGCGTTGGTTTGGCCGTCATTATGGCTTTGGCTGTGGTTGCCGCCTTCTTGTGTGCCTCTTGACTGTCTTTGTCAACAGTCGCAGACAGCCTTTTCTTCCCCCGAGACATAAGTATAAAATATCAAAAGGGCCGACCCCTTGACGGGATTGGCCCTTTTGATGTTCAGTGTCGTGCCCTAAAGGATTATTCGGCAACAACTTCGAAGGGAATTTCTACGCTGACTTCTTTGTAGATATTCACAGTAGCAGTGTAATTGCCCACTTCCTTGACGGGTTGCTTGAGCGCGATGAGTTTGCGGTCGATTTCGTGTCCGGCTTCTTTGAGAGCCTCGGCAATCTGAGCTGCGTTGACCGAGCCGAAGATTGTGCCGGTCTCGCTGACCTTGGTAGCGATGGACAGCTTGACGTCCTTGAGAGCTTCGGCGAGAGCCTCGGCATCGGCTTTGAGCTGAGCCAACTTGTGTGCGCGTTGACGCAGATTCTCAGCGAGGACTTTCAGTGCGGAGGGCGTGGCGATGACACCGCGTCCGGTGGGAATCAGATAGTTGCGGCCATAGCCGTTCTTTACTTCAACAACGTCGTCCTTGTATCCAAGGCCTGCAACGTCTTCTTTAAGAATAAGTTTCATATCTTATATGGTCCTTGAATGGGGGTTGTTATTTCATAAGGTCGGTTACGTAGGGCAGCAGGGCCAGGTGACGGGCACGCTTAACGGCCTGAGCTACGCGACGCTGGAATTTCAGCGAAGTGCCGGTGATGCGACGGGGCAGGATCTTGCCTTGCTCGTTGAGGAATTTCTTGAGGAATTCGGGATCCTTGTAGTCGATGTACTTGATGCCTGCACGTTTGAAGCGGCAGTATTTTTTCTTCTTAACGTCTACCGACATGGGTGTCAAGTAGCGGATTTCGGATTGTGTCTGTGCCATTGTTTAGTCCTCCTTGGGTGCTTCGGCGGTTGTTGTTTCGGTGTTCTTTTTGCCACGGAGGCTGCGACGCTTGGCAGCGTACTCGGCGGCGTATTTGTCCTGACGGAAAGTGAGGAAGCGAACGACGCGTTCGTCACGACGGAAAGCTGTTTCGAGCTTCTTTACGACGTTGGTGGGGGCGTCAAACTCAATCAGGGTGTAGTAACCCGTGGACTTCTTGGCGATAGGATAAGCCAGCTTGCGCAGGCCCCATTCTTCGGTGTTCACAAGGTTGGCACCGGCGTCGGTGAGTACCTTGCTGAACTTTGCTACCGCTTCCTTCATCTGTTCATCAGACAAAACGGGAGTTAAAATGAAAACGGTTTCGTACTGCATTGTTTAATGTTAGTTGGGGTATGTGTTTAGTTTTTATTTGTCATGGTCCGCCTTGCAGGCGCTAATGCCTTCGGGTCAAACCGACTGCAAAGGTACGCATATTTTTCGGAATGGCAATACGTTGACCCAAAGAAAATTCTTTTCGTTGACTTTAGTCACTTCTTTAGTCACTTCGGGCTTGGTATTATCGCCGCTCGCAACAGCCGCAGCGAGACATTGCTCCTCTTCTTCGGCATACACATGGCCAACGCCTCAATACTTGCCGCCCGACAACTTGCCCGTGAAGAAAAAGCTCGAGCGAAAGAAATCAGGGCCTGATTATATCTGACCGATTTTTCCCCTTCTTCCGGCGACACATCGGAACGCTTAATCATACCATGTCCGCAAGAAAACGGTGCCACCCCCCCAAAAAAAAATTGCCGTTTTTCGAATCTAAGGCGACAGTCGAGCCAAAAATATTAAATATGGTCAATTGAGGACAATCTCAACCAGCCCATTAACTGAATATCCCTGATAAGGTGCGAATTTCATGCCGCAATCCTCAGTTCGGAATCATCTCGCTTTGGGAAAAGTCGCTCTATGGCCGGACACTGACCGACATTAAGAGCGACCCGGATATGATTGAGAAGTTTGCAGAGGGTATGAATACCCTTATCCGGCAAATTCTCGGTCATTCGCTCGCCACCGGCGACTGGTGCATCGTTACCTCGCCCAAGCATCGCCACAAGGAGCGCAACTTCGCCTCGCTTATCTCGGCTCGTTTAGGCTCGCTTCTCGGCATACCGTTCTACGAAGATATTGCCGAGTGCCACTCGAAACACCGTGTCGGAGCGGTTTTCGCTTTCGGAGCAGAGCCACCGAAAGAGAATAACATAATCGTATTCGACGATTTTGTTACCACCGGCGCGACGATGATCTCGATGCGAGAATTATTAAATCCACTCGGTAAAAACCTCGTATTCTTCGCAGGAATAAATAATAAGGTATGACTACCAGTTTACGTGAAATTTGCCGATTTCTTGTTCCCATTTAAGTTGATAGCCTGAGGCCGAACCCTCCCAACATTGGTATAATAGTGTTAAAGTTTTGCCCTTTATCGTAGCAATATTCTTAATGAGAAGGTTTCTATCGGGATCATCACTTTTATAGCTAAAAATGAATTTTCCATTAGACCATTGGATTTTTTCATAGTCTGTATAGAAAGTTCTGGGCCTTCCATCTTCATAGTTTACAGCCTTGTATTTGGCCGTCACCTTGTTTGTACCTACTTTTTCGATAACCAAGGTCTTTGTAACTTGTCCACTTTCACGCACCCATTCTCCAATGAATGGTTTCATGGCAGGGACATAATTTATTGTTTGTGCTTTGCTAATCAGAGCACAAAAACATACCAAGATAATTATTATTATATGTTTCATTCTGCAAAGTTACGAATTTTCCGTCTTTTATCTGCTATGATTGAGGAAGTAATTTTGTGGCAACCAAACGCTAACGTATTAGGTAGAGTCCAAAGGCAAATGCAATATTACGAAAAATGACT
>ULSH01009581.1_pt1 | contig 44854 bp, 39 predicted proteins | sample 1956151 | NCBI WGS metagenome assembly ULSH01 (sample SAMEA4835702, study PRJEB28245) | human gut metagenome | biome: gut microbiome; material: fecal sample | place: Denmark | collected 2008 | reverse complement strand
TGTAATCGTTGCAAAATGGGCTTGTGTGTGACGTAAGCTCGGCACTTATCTCGGCGTTCGCCTTGCGAACGCTCACTTCGAATAAACACATTACTTGTATAAGTTCAATATTTATATTTACAAAATGCGGCGGACAATTTATAATATACAAAAAACATGCAGGTGAATTATGGATTTTGCAAAGATAAAAAGCAATCTTGAAAATCGTGGTTTTATCGTTTCGTGTTTTGAAACGGCAAAGGACGCAAGCGAGTATCTCGACAGCCAAATAGACGGAAAAAGCGTCGGTTTTGGCGGATCGGTCACACTCGATCAAATGGGCGTGCTCAAAATGCTTGAAACGCACAACAATGTGCTGTATCGTTTTGACAATCCCGACGGCAAGTCGCCTGTGGACATCATGAAAGAAGCCCTGACAGCCGATGTTTTTCTCACGTCCGCAAACGGCGTTGCCGAGAGTGGCGAGATCATCAACATCGATGGCAACTGCAACAGAGTGGCAGGTGAGTTTTATGGGCACGAAAAGGTGTATTTTGTCATCGGCAAAAACAAGATCGCGCCCGACTATGACAAGGCACTTTGGCGCGCTCGCAACATTGCCGCGCCCAAGAATGCGCAACGCCTAAACAAAAACACGCCGTGCGCCGTGAAAGGCGACAGATGCTACGATTGTTCAAGTCCCGAGCGCATTTGCAAAGGTCTTGCCGTACTTTGGAAGAAACCCACCAATTGCCCCTATGAAATCGTTTTGATAAACGAAGATTTGGGATATTGAGCAATATTTGCTATACAAAATAAACTCGGTAAATTCGTTTTCGGACGCTAAGTTGCGCTCTCACACGATTTTGTCGGCAGAATTTATCAAATATCGGTGTCAATATACCGTTAGCTACAGAAAAAGGAGCGAAAATCGCTCCTTTTTAAGTTATTTTATGTTTTTTGATAAGTCAAAATCTCATTGCAAACTGTCGGCGTTTTCACTCTCGTCCGTATGTGATTGGGCGCAGTCTTCGGCGTGTTCCGTGTCGTTGTCGCTTGCTTTTGCGGTTGACGGATTGTCTGTCCGTTCGATTTGAACGTATGGTTGCGGGGCGGATTGTTCGTCCGCATCGATGTTTGTTTTTGCGGTTGCCGCTTTCTTTGCGCGAGCGTTTTTGACAAGTTTTTCAAATGCCATAGTGATTGGTTTGTCGATGAGAAGGCGCAATTGCTCGATCGCCATACAAACAAAGAACGTTGCCGCCACAAAACCGAGCATAATCAAGAATGACACGTTGGAATCGTAAAATTTGCTTGCGTGGAAGATGTTTTGATACATATATCCGCGCATTTCGTTGCTGTCGTGAATCAGATATATGCCAAACATCGTTGCGGATACGCCCGTAATAAATTTTGAAAAGCGCACGGAAGTGGGTTTCACGTCTTTGAGAGCGACAAGCAGAATGATTGCCGATGCCGAGCGCACGATAGAGCATTGTGCTGTGTCGCAAAAGTATCCCGCAACCAAAGTCGCGCTGTATGCGAGAATTGGCACAAACATCCACTTTTTCGGCACTTTCACGTCATATTTTCTCACGAACGCCGCAATAAAGTAGAGCATAATAAACCAAATCACGTTGTATCCGTCACCCATGGCAAGTTGCGGAAGTACGTGAACGTCGCCCGCGAGTATGCCGAGCACGATAAAGACTGCGCATGCCGCAAAGTGCGTCTTTTTGTCTATGCGCGCGATAACGACATTGAGCAGGGGAGATGCCAGCATCATAAATATGTATGCCGAGAAAAACCAGTATTTGCCGCATATCACGGGAAAAAGCGAAGACAAAAGCCAGTTCCAAGAGAAACTCTCTTTGCCGTATATGCACAAAAACACGACAAAAAGCGTCATGCTATATATCCACAATTGCGCGTAGAGTTTTGCAAGACGTTGCCATTTGAGTTTTTTTGACGTGCAAGTGAAGTACGCGCCTATGAGCACGAAAAGATTGACGGACGGATTGAACAAAGACGTCAATATTCTTCCGAATACGAAATTTGCGCCTGTCATGTTGTTTGCAAAACCGCCATGCCCCAAGAAGTGCGAGCTTACGATCAAAAACATCGCAACGATGCGCGCAATGTCAAAGGCGCAGTTGCGCGGTTGTTTCATTGTCGGCGCGGTGGCGGTTGAAAGTTGAATTGAGTTTTCCGTTTCCTGTTCCATAAAAACGATTATACAACTTATCGATGTGGCAAGCAAGCAAAACGCAATGCCACGCAAAGTTTGCAAGCAACAATGCAAAGTTTTAGCTCACAACAAAAAAAACAAGCGACGCAGGGTGCGACGCTTGTGCGGTTTTTTTGTGGTTTTCACGCAAAACGAGTGATTAGATGCGTGATTTTGATTGATAAAAGTCTTATTTTGCCAACGATTCGAGGATTTTCTCGCTCTTTTGTGCCACTTCTTTGAGTGCGCCGTCTTCAAAGGGGGAGTTTATGCCTGCCTCTTTGAGCATGTCGGTGAACAGTTCCGTTCCGCCTTTTGACGTGAATGTGAGATAGCGGTTGAATGCGTCTTGATAGTCGTCAAGTGACTTGAACAAGAATTGCAAAGCGTCCGATTGCGCAAGGCAGTAGTCGATATAGTAGAAGGGCGATTCATAGATGTGCATTTGATATTGCCATCTCGTGCCTTTGTCGAAGTAGCGCATGCCCTTGGTGTTGAGATAGGGGCGGAATTTCGCCTCGAGTTTGTTCCATTCTTCGTTGCGTTGCGCGGGGGTAAGCTCGGGATGCTCGTATACGACGTGTTGGAAAGCGTCCACGATCGTGCCGTAGGTCAGGAAGGACAGATTGTCGAAAAGGTGCTTGAATTTGTAGTCGTTTGCGCGCTCGGCAAAGAATTTGTCCATAAACTTCCAGCAGAAACATTCCATGCTCATAGAGTGCGTTTCGGCGGTTTCCATGCCCAAAGTCGCCTCGGGATCGTGGTTGTTTTTGAAGGAGAGATAGCTTGCAAATGCGTGACCTGCCTCGTGCGTCAACACGTCCACGTCGCCCGACGTTCCGTTGAAGTTGGCAAGGATGAAGGGTTGCTTGTATTTGGCAAATTCCGTGCAGTAGCCGCCACCCCATTTGCCTTCGCGCGACATAACGTCAAAAGCGTCGTTTTCTATCATCATATCGATGAAATCGCCCGTTTGCTTGCTCATCTCGTGGTACATTTCGCGACCTTTTTCAAACATTTGCTCGGCGTTGAGAACGGGGGCGGGATCGCCCGATGCAAAGCACACGCCGTAGTCGTAGAGTTTCATATCGTCAATGCCCATGCTCTTTGCGCGAGCGGTGCGGATGCGGCTGACAACGGGCACGATGTCGTTGAGCACGTTTTGGCGGAATTTTTCCACTTTTTCGCGGTCATAGCAAATTCTGCCCATGCGGTAGTAGCCAAGCTCGACAAAGTCTTTGTATCCCATCTTTTTTGCCATGCGGTCACGCACTTTTACAAGTCTGTCAAACGTGCCGTCAAGGATATCGCTGTTTTTCTCAAACACTTCGCCGAGCGCGTCATAGGCTTCTTTTCTCGTGTTGCGGTCCGCATCTTCCATATATCTGCGAAGTATGGTCAGCGGCATTTTCTCTCCGCGGAAATCGACGGTGAATTCGCTCATAAACTGCGAATATTCGTTGACGATCGCGCTCTCTTCTTGCAGATCGGGCACAATGCTCTCGTCAAGTGCTTTGAGCGAAACTTCATAGTTTTTGTACACAGTGACGGGCAGTCTTTTTTCGACTTCCGCGCGGAAGGGCGTTGACATCATCGCTTGCATATACGCAATTTGCACACCCGACAACAAGGGTGCGTTTTGTTCGTAGTATTCTTTCTCCGCCTTGTAGAATTCGTCTTTGGTGTTGCAAGACCAGCGCATATAGGACAATGCGCTCTCGGTGTTCAATTCTTCGGTGACGGAGAGCAGCTGTTTTCTTGCCGCAAGCACGTCATCGGCGGACTTTGCGTTTTTGATGCTATCGATGCAAAGCTCGTATGCTTTTTTCACGTCTTGGATGTCGCATCTTTGATATGGAATGTCGCAAACTTTCATAAAAACTCCTTTTATGTAGATGTATATTTATAACTATAAATCATTGATGAAATCATTATTTGCCAACATTGCCGATTTGTCAAGAAAAAAAGCGACTCATTTGAGCCGCTTTTTGAATATTGCCGTTTACGCTATCGTAAACATTGCCTCAAGACCTTTGTTGGGATGATATGTCCATGAAACCGTTATTCCGTTTGCGGTTACCTCTTGCCGTCCTTGCATTGCGGTTGTTTTCAGCATGCGCTGATAAATATAATCGGGGAGTTTCAATGCAGTTATTGCTGATTTCAGAATCTCAAGATATGTGGCGTTGTAATAATCGTCTATATCATAGGGATTTGTATCTACTTGAAGATAAGATTTATCACTTCCGAGTGTATAGCAAGAATTCCAGCCGAACTCTTTGTATAGGGTGTCATAAGCGGTATTCAACGGGTTACTTTTTGAATTTCCATGATTTGAATTGTTGTTTGAATTATCGTCGCAAGCGCAAAGAAGTAAGGATAATACGATAATCAAAATTGTTGCTACAATAATGATTTTTCTTTTGTTTTCCATATTTATTCTCCTTTCTTTTATTATAACACCATTTGGTGTAATGTCAATATTTTTACACCATTTGGCGTAAAATTTAAAAAAAGGAGAAAATTATGTATTCGGAAAGATTTTCTGAAAGGTTGAGAGAGTTGATTGGAGATAGAAGTATTCGTTCTGTCGCAAAAGAACTCGGTATTCCGCAACAAACTTTATCGCGATATGTGTTGAATCAACGAGAAATCGGAATTGAAAATTTGTGCAAAATCGCAAATTATTTTAATGAAGATTTGGATTATTTGACAGGTCGCAAAGAATATTGAACATTGGCGCACTCGTGCGCCTTTTTTTTCTAACTCTAGAGAAAAAATAAAAAACGCCGTTCTTATGAGCGACGTTTTTTTATTTTTAGTTAATTGATTATTTAGTCAAACCTTCTTGCACGGCAACCGCACATGCGACCGATTGTTATACACCAAAAAAGCACCTATGCAGGTGCTTTTGGGTTTTGGTTCTACTTTGCTACGCAAACAATTTAGCGTTGCTATGCGCACAACTTATTTTGTCAAACCTTCTTGCACGGCAACCGCGCAAGCAACGCATTTTATAGAACCAAAAAAGCATCCTTGCGGATGCTTTTGGGTTTTGGTTCTACTTTGCTACGCAAAGCAAATGCTCGTTCGCTTGTGCGGAACGATTATTTTGTAAGTCCCTCTTGTACTGCGACCGCACATGCGACCGAAGCACCAACCATCGGGTTGTTGCCCATGCCGATAAGTCCCATCATTTCGACGTGTGCAGGAACGGATGAAGATCCTGCAAATTGCGCGTCGGAGTGCATTCTGCCCATGGTGTCGGTCATGCCGTAAGATGCGGGACCTGCCGCCATGTTGTCCGGGTGAAGAGTTCTGCCCGTGCCACCGCCGGATGCGACGGAGAAGTATTTCTTGCCGTGGTCGACGCACCATTTCTTGTAAGTGCCTGCAACGGGGTGTTGGAAACGAGTCGGGTTGGTGGAGTTGCCGGTGATGGAGACGTCAACGTCTTCAAGACGCATGATTGCAACACCTTCGGTGACGTCGTCGCAACCGTACACTTTGACAGCGGCTCTTTCGCCGTTGGAGTAGGCTGTTTCTTTGACGACGGACACTTCGCCTTTGTAGTAGTCCATTTTGGTTTGGACATAAGTGAAGCCGTTGATACGGGAGATGATGAATGCGGCGTCTTTGCCGAGACCGTTGAGAATGACTTTAAGGGGAGTCTTTCTCACTTTGTTTGCGGTTCTTGCGATACCGATTGCGCCTTCTGCCGCAGCAAAGGATTCGTGACCTGCAAGGAATGCAAAGCACTTGGTGCTTTCTCTAAGGAGCATTGCGGCGAGATTGCCGTGTCCGAGACCGACTTGACGTTGTTCTGCAACAGAGCCGGGGATGCAGAAGGATTGAAGTCCTTCGCCGATTGCCTCTGCGGCGTCTGCAGCGTTGACGCAGTTTTTCTTGATTGCGATTGCGCAACCGACGGTGTATGCCCAAACAGCGTTTTCAAAGCAGATGGGTTGCACGCCTTTGACAATTGCTTCGCAATCAACGCCTTTTTCAAGGCAAATCGCTCTTGCGTCTTCAAGGTCTTTGATGCCGTATTGAGCAAGAACTTTGTTGATTTTGTCTATTCTTCTTTCATAACCTTCAAATGTGACACTCATAGTTGAATCTCCTTATTCATGGCGTGGATCGATCCACTTCACAGCGCCGTCTTCAGCTTTGAATCTGCCGTACGTGCCGGTGCATTTTGCAAGTGCTTCGTTTGCGTCCGTGCCTTTCTTGATCATTTCCATGAACACGCCGAGCTTGCAGAATTGATAGCCGATGATCTCGTCGTGTGCGTCGAGAGCAATCTTGGTGACGTAACCCTCAGCCATTTCGAGATAACGGGGTCCCTTTGCAACGGTGGAGTACATCGTGCCGACTTGGCTTCTCGTGCCTTTGCCAAGGTCTTCTAGACCTGCGCCGATGACGAGACCGCCTTCGGAGAATGCAGATTGCGTTCTGCCATAGACGATTTGCAAGAAGAGTTCACGCATAGCGGTGTTGATAGCGTCGCACACAAGGTCTGTGTTGAGAGCTTCGAGGATGGTCTTGCCGGTGAGAATTTCAGCCGCCATAGCCGCAGAGTGAGTCATGCCCGAGCAACCGATGGTTTCCACAAGAGCTTCTTGGATGACGCCGTCTTTGACGTTGAGCGTGAGCTTGCATGCGCCTTGTTGCGGAGCGCACCAGCCGATGCCGTGGGTGAGACCGCTGATGTCCTTAATCTCTTTGGCTTGAACCCATTTTCCTTCTTCGGGAATAGGAGCGGGGCCGTGATTCGGACCTTTTGCAACGCAACACATTTTTTCAACTTCACTTGAATATTGCATAGATAAATGTCTCCTTAAAGAGTTTATTTTATTTTGGTCGATGACATTTTATCATATAGATAAAGTTTTATCAAGAAAATACGGAAAAATATCTTTGACGATTTCAAATATAAACGATTTTGATGCCGTAAAGGGCGATATAGTGGAAAAACAAGTTGCCAAATAGTGCCGATAGTGGTACACTTATCTATACAAATACTATTCCAAAAGGATATAAATATGGCACAAAACATTATCGACCAACTTCGCGAACGCGGTTTGGTCAAACAAGTGGTTTTTGAAGAAGACCTGAAAAAGTTGCTTGACGAAGGCTCTCAATCCTTTTACATCGGTTTCGACCCGACTGCAGACAGCCTTCACGTTGGACACTTCATGCAAATGATCGTGGCAAAACGCTTGCAAGACGCAGGACATCGCCCCATCATTCTCATCGGCGGTGGCACGGCAATGGTCGGCGATCCGTCGGGACGCACGGATATGCGCTCTATGATGACGAAAGAGACCATTCAACACAACGTCGATTGTTTCAAAAAGCAAATGGCAAAATTCATCCGTTTTGACGGTGAAAATGCGGCGATTCTCGTCAACAACGCGGATTGGTTGCTCGATCTCAACTACATCGACTTCTTGCGCGAAGTCGGCGCAAACTTCTCGGTCAATCGTATGCTCACGGCGGAGTGCTACAAGCAACGTCTTGAAAAGGGCTTGACTTTCCTTGAATTCAACTACATGCTCATGCAGTCTTACGACTTTTTGGTGCTCAACAGAAAGTACGGTTGCGTGCTTCAATGCGGCGGTGACGATCAATGGTCAAATATGCTCTCGGGCGCGGACCTTATCCGCAGAAAAGAGCAAAAAGACGCTTTTGCAATCACTTTCGGATTGCTCACGACATCGGAAGGTATCAAAATGGGCAAAACCGCAAAAGGCGCGGTGTGGCTCGATCCCAACAAGACCGCTCCGTACGATTTCTTCCAATATTGGAGAAACATTGCGGACGCGGACGTGGAAAAGGTGTTCAGATTCCTGACTTTCTTGCCGCTTGACGAGATAAAGGAGCTTACGCAATACAATGACGAGCGCATGAACAAGGCAAAAGAACGCCTTGCATACGAGCTTACCAAAATGGTGCACGGCGAAAAAGAAGCGGACGACGCTTTGCAAAAGGCGCGCGCAGCGTTCTCGGGTGATAGCGAAAATATGCCGAGCGCGGTTATTCCCAAGGGTATGACGAGCGTTGCGGATATTCTCGTTGCGGTTGCAAAAGTGCCGTCAAAGGGCGAAGCGAAACGTCTTATTCAAGGCAGTGGCATCTCGGTTGACAACCAAAAAGTCACCGACATCATGGCGCAAATCACCGACAGCCAAATCGCAAACGGATTTGTCTTGCAAAAAGGCAAAAAGAATTTCTACAAGGTCAGCGTAGAGTGAAATCGTACAAATACGTAGACGGCGAATATGAGATAAAAACCGAGATTAAACGCTCGGTTTTTATCGCTAACGTCAAGGGCGAAGTGGACGGTGAAGGCGCGGAAGAATTTGTCAAATCAATCCGCAAAAAATACCCGGACGCAACGCACAACTGTTATGCGTACGTTGCGGACGAGCTTGGCAACGTCACTCGTTTCAGCGACGACGGAGAGCCGTCGGGCACGGCGGGGCAACCCATTCTCGACGTCATTCGCAAGCAAGGTCTTGTCAAGACGGCAATTGTCGTGACAAGATACTTCGGCGGAATAAAACTGGGAGCGGGCGGACTTGTCGGAGCGTATTCGCAGACGGCGGCAAGCGGTGTTGCTATGGGCAAAATATCCGTCAAGACCGAGTGTGTCGCGCTTGAAATATCCGCCGATTATCCGACTTTTGCAATCCTTGAAAAATTTATCCGCAAAGGCGATGCGATCATTGACGATATAACCTATTTTGATACAGTTAGATGCAGGGTTTTTGTCAAAACCGATGATGCAAAAGAGTTTGCGGACAAGATTTGCGAGCTGTCGGCAGCAAGAGCACACGTTGAGATTTTGAACGAAAAACGATTTGAAAAAGTCGCACAATAGCTTGCGATTTTCGGCTGTAAAATCCTTGTTTGCGATAAACAAATGTTTGCGATAAACAATAAAAATACTGCATTAGATACACGAAATCATAGTTTTTGGTGAAATATGTCCGAAGAAGTCAAAGAGTATCCGCTCGATGAAGAGAGAGCAAAAAAGGCTTATGACGCGCTTGTGAAATATCTTGCGCTTTCTGCTCGTTCCGAAAAAGAATGTAAGGAAAAACTCTACGGCAAGGGCTATCACAAAGACGAAGTGGAATTTGCAATAGCAAAAGCCAAAAAATACAACTACATCAACGATGAAGAATACGTGCGCACTTATCTTATGTTTAATGCAAACAGATACGGCGCAAAGAAAATCGCATACAAACTCGTCAACGAAAAAGGCGTTGACAAGAAACTTGTGGACAACGTGCTTCTTGACGTCAAGGACGATGAAAAAGAATATGAGCTTGCGCTGAAAATGGCGCAAAAGTATGCCAAATCTCGCAAAATCGTTGACAAAACGGGCGCGCAAAAAATCAGCGCGCATTTGTACGGCAAAGGCTTTGATTTTTCAATCATCAACAAGGTGATCGCCAATATGTTTGGCGATGTATATATCGATTGAAACGTTGTTTTTTACATCGTTTGCGATTTTACTCGATTGCCGAGTTTATAAAAATCTCCCTTCATCGGAGAGTGCGGCACGGAAGATGCGTTTGTTTGCAGGTTTTCATGTTTTATTGAAAATCGATATTCTAAACTGATATATTTTTTCTTTCAATACTAAGTTTCAAAAAATCCGAGAGATACGAGCAACGCTTCGTTGACCTTGGTCATCATATTGATCGGCAGTTCGCCGATTTTTTCTTTTAGCCGCTTTTTGTCGAGCGTGCGGATTTGCTCCAAAAGCACCACGCTGTCTTTGGGCAGACCGAATTTGCCTGCCGGCAGTTCGATATGTGTGGGCAGTTTTGCTTTTGCGAGCTGTGACGTGACTGCGGCGGCGATGATTGTGGGGCTATACTTGTTGCCCACGTTGTTCTGCACGATGAGAACGGGGCGCACGCCACCTTGCTCGCTCCCGACAACCGGTGATAAATCGGCATAATACAATTCGCCACGTTTGACCATATCCATACTCGCAAAAAATTATTGTCAACATTCGCTTTGTTTATGCATAAACTTTCAAAAACGAACGTCTATCGTATTTTATGCCACGCGCGCCAATAACCGTGAGAGATTATGACACAATCCTGCGTCGAGCGTGAAATACGGGGCGATTTTTGGGTGGGATATGAAGATTGGCATTGTCGGCTATGGCAATTTGGGCAAAGCGTTGGAAAAAATCGCAGTTGAAACCAATACGGAAATTGTCGGGATATTCACGAGGCGAGAGCCTTGCAATGTGATTTCGCCATACAAAAGCAAGGTGTATTCGTTTGTCGATGTGTGTGATTTCGCGGGCGCAATCGACGTGCTATTACTTTGCGTAGGCTCAAAAAGCGACCTTGTCGGCGTTGCGGAGCAAGTTGCAAACAAGTTCAACACAGTAGACTCGTTCGACACTCATGCCAAAATCCCCGAATATGCCGATTTTATGCGCCGCACGGTCACGGACAAGTTGAGTTATATCTCGATAGGATGGGACCCCGGGTTGTTTTCGCTCATGCGCGCGCTGTTTTCGGCAATTTTGCCAAGCGGCGAGCCAAGCACTTTTTGGGGCAAGGGTGTATCGCAAGGTCACGGCGAGGCGATACGGCGCATAAAAGGCGTGAAAAATGCGGTGCAGTACACCATTCCCAAGCAGAGCGCGATTGACGCGGTGATGAGCGGTCAAGGCAAAAATCTATCCGAGCGGGACAAACATCTTAGGAAATGTTTCGTTGTGCTCGAAGACGGCGCAAACGGCGATGAGATTGAAAAAACAATCAAAAATATGCCATACTATTTTGACGGATATGACACGAGCGTGCATTTTGTGTCGCAAGCGGAGTTTGAAAAAGAGCATACGGGAATGGCGCACGGCGGCTTTGTGCTTGAAAAAGGCGAGATTTGCGGCTATGATTGCGATTTGCAGTTCCGCTTGCAAGCAAAGTCCAATCCGCATTTTACGGCAAGCGTGCTGATGGCGTATGCAAAATCTTGCGTGAAAGAGTATCAAAATGGCGAGCGTGGTGTCAAAACCGTCCTTGACGTGCCGATTGCAAGCCTTTTGGACGGCAAAGCGATTGACAACGTAAGGCGGTTTGTCTAAAATATTGATTGCATGTGACGTACGCGAGTATAAGCGGCAATACGACCGATACGCGCGCTTGTTAAATGCAAAATGCGCCGATGTTTCGGCTGACAACGGAGATACGGATGAAGAATTACGATTATATATTGTTTGATCTTGACGGAACGCTGATTGACAGCAAACCTGGCATTGTGGAATGTATCCGCTTTGCACTCGACCACGAAGGCGTGCCGTACACAAGCGAGATTCTTGACAAGATGATCGGACCGCCTTTTAGGGTGAGCATGCACGATTTCTTGGGGCAGGACGAAAAGAGCATTGAAAAACTCATAAGTCTTTATCGCGGCGAATACGAGAAGTACGGCTGGCAACATTGCGTTGTTTTTGACGGAGTGAAGGATATGCTTGCCGCTCTCAAAAACGCAGGCAAGCGTCTTGCTGTTGCCACAAGCAAACCTATCAAATTTACAAACATGATTGTCAAAGGCTTTGACCTTGAAAAGTATTTTGACGTGGTTGGCGGCGCATCGAGCGACGCAAGCAAAGAGGCAAAGTGCGAGGTTATCGATGATGTTCTTTGCCGCCTTTCCGTCAAGGACAAATCCAAAGTCTTGATGGTGGGTGACAGAATGTACGACATTGACGGCGCGCATATTTGCGGCGTTGACGTGTGTGCGATCTTGTACGGATACGGCGACAGAAAAGAGTTTGAAGAACACGGGGCGGAGTATATCTTGTCTTCTCCGAAAGACGTTGTATCGCTTGTTCTTGAAAGATAAGCAAGCAATATAAAAGCAAAAAAATAGGTAGACTTGCCGCTAAAAAATCAATAAGATTGAACATAGCTTTGATAAACAAAGACAAGTTTTCACAATAAGAACGAAGAAGAACAAACAAGGTTTTTTGTGCTGCCAAGGCAAAAAGAAACCTTGTTTTTTTGTCTGTACATATCAAAATATGCGCATTTGGGCAAAATATCCTATGCGCAGTGAAGAAAACGAGAATTTTGCAAAATATCCGCAAAACATAGCAAATTGTTCTAATTTTCGGCTAATTTTGAAATAAATGTATTCTAAAATTCGTTGATTCTGAGAAGTCTTTCTAAAAATCGCCATTTTTTAGAATACTTTTCCGTTTTGTATTGCCGTATTGGCGCATGCGCAAATGCGCTTTTTCAAAACTTGTCTATCACGCAAAAGTCGCATACGGATTTTGCAAAAGATACGGTATATTCGCCTTTTTCAAGAGTGTGCTTTTCGCCGTCTTTGCAAAAGGTCAACGGGGCTTGAATTTGCATACTTGCCCTTTTGACTTTTTTGAAAATTATCGAGCCTTTGTCACGTTCTTTTTTCAGTCCCACAAAAAACGAGCGGAAGAAGGGGAAGAACATTTCGATGTAGCCGAGCGCGCCTTTGTGTTTTGGCGAGCGTATCAAAAGAAGATGACCGCTCTCGCTTTGTTTGTCGTACGCCTTGTTGAAACGAAAGCCGAAACATCTCGGAGATTTGACAAACATCACAAGCGAAAATTCGCCTTCAATTTTGTTGCCGTCAACATCAAGAGCCATGTTGATTCTGTGCGGACGATATTCTTTGAAAACTTTTGCAACGTATGCAAGCGCGCCGAATTTTTGTTTTTCTTTCACGTCCGAAGTGTAGCCTATTGGCGTAAACGAGCCTGCCGCAAACACGTATGAGAAAATCGTATCGCCGTTTTGCTCTCCTTTTTTGCCGCATTTGCCCACAACAATCGGCATTGCGTTGTTTTTGCAATCTTCGATTGAGTTTTTGCGGTTGTTCTTTGCCGTTTTTGAGCAATCTAACGTGCTCTTTTGTTTAAGATGAGTATATCTTTCGGCTTTTGCCTTGTCGTTGAGCGTGCCGACGGGGAAATAAAACACCTTGACGGGCATGTCTGCCGCAATTTGCAGTATGCTGCCAAGCGTGCCGTCGCCGCCGCACACGCATACGGCGTCATAGCCTTTCAGATCCACCGACTGATTGCAAGGAAGGGTGCAATGATCGTAGCAAAAATCGCCGCCAAGGACTTTTTGCACCTTGTCGAAGGAGATTTTTTTACTCGAACCGGCATTTTTGTTGATGATGATAAGACATTTTTTCATAGGCTTTGTCCCTATTATACACATTTTTGAGTATTTTGTGCAATTGCGCGGTTTTTATTGTTTACACGCGCGCAAAAGTTTGATATAATCACTATATATTATGTTGCGCATGCGCTTATGCGTATACGCGCTACGGAGAGAAAATTTATGGCAAAGAAAATCGGTCAAGTGGACTTCAAGGAAGTGTGGACTATCCCCAACATCATCACGTATTTCCGCATCATTTGCGTGCCTGTGTTTGTGACGCTCATGGCACTTGGCGGCATTAGAGACGATTTCACGTTGTTTTATGCCGCACTCGGCGTGTTCTTTTTTGCAAGCGCAAGCGATATGGTTGACGGTTGGATCGCAAGAAGATTCAATATGCAAAGCGGCATCGGCATGGTGCTCGATCCCATCGCGGACAAGCTCATGCACGTATCGGTGCTTGCCTGTCTGTCCTTCTGCACGGGCTTGACTCCGCTTGGCAAAAACCTTGTCGCGAACGGCACGCTTTCAAATCCGTGGTTTGTGCATTACGCATTTGTGATCTTGATTTTTGCAAAAGAGTTCATCCAAGCGATGATTGCGCTTTACGTTCTCAAAAAAGGCGCGACCGTCAAGGCGAATTGGCTTGGCAAAGTGTCGTCCTTCACGATCTCGGTTGGCGTGATTCTCGCATTCTTCCACAACTTCGTGCAATATGCTGACTGGGGAATTCTCGCCTGGGGCATCGCGCTCTCGTATGCGGCGGCATTCAGCTATCTTGTCGAGACATCAAAGCAAGTGAAGCTCATCAAGGAAGGTAAGATGCAAGCGGCAACGGCGGATTCTGTCAAAGAAGAAGACCAAAAGATCGTCCAAGAAAAGAAAGACGGCACGTACGAAGGCTGATTGGCAAAAAGCGAGCATAATTTCGCTGCGATAGATTGGGATATGCCGTGTAAACGCATGGCAAAACAGTCTTAAAACGCTCGCTGCATAGCAAAAAAGCGTATAGCCGTGTTTGCAAAAAATATGCGTAAAATCGGTCGCAAAGCGTAAATTTGTGCGCTTTGCGACTTTGCGATAAAGAAAAGACAAAGTGCGCCGTGACGGCGCAAGGAGAATTGACAATATGCAAGATATGGAAAAAACTTACAATCCCGAGTTTGAAAAACGCATCTACGATATGTGGATGAAAGGGAAGTTTTTCGAAGCGCATCCCAACGCCGAGAAAGAGCCTTTCACGGTGATGATGCCACCGCCAAACATCACGGGACAACTGCACATGGGACATGCGCTTGACGAAACCATTCAAGACGTTATCGTGCGTTTCAAGCGTATGAGCGGATACGAGACGCTTTGGATGCCCGGCACAGACCACGCGTCCATCGCCACCGAAGTCAAAGTGGTGGAGAAGATGCGCAAAGACGAAGGACTTTCCAAAAACGACGTTGGCAGAGAGGGATTTTTGGAGCGCGCGTGGGCGTGGAAAAACCAATACGGCGGAAGAATCGTCGAGCAACAAAAAGCACTCGGCATCTCTTGCGATTGGTCAAAATCCGCATTCACTATGGACGAAAACTGCTCAAACGCCGTGCTTGAAGCGTTTGTAAAATACTACAAAAAGGGCTTGATATATCGCGGAGATCGTATCATCAACTGGTGTCCGCATTGCCACACGGCTCTGAGCGACGCGGAAGTGGAGTATGAAGAGCAACAATCCAATCTTTGGTATTATCGCTATCCCGTTGTGGGAGAAGACGACGCGATCGTGATTGCGACCACTCGTCCCGAAACAATGCTCGGCGACACGGCGGTTGCCGTCAACCCCAAAGACGAAAAAATGGCAAAGTACGTCGGCAAAACCGTCAAATTGCCGCTCACGGACAGAGAAATCCCCGTTGTTGCGGACGATTATTGCGAGATCGGTTTCGGTACGGGCGCGGTGAAGATCACGCCTGCTCACGATCCCAACGACTTCGAACTGGGCTTGCGTCACAACTTGCCCGTCATTCAAGTTATCGGCGAAGACGGACTTATGAACGAGAACGCCGGCAAGTATCAAGGCATGGACAGACTTTCGGCAAGAAAGGCTATCGTTGAAGATCTCACGGCTCTCGGGCTTATGGTGAAGATCGAGCCGTACGCGCACAACGTCGGCACTTGCTATCGCTGCGGCGAAACGGTGGAATCGCTCGTGTCAAAGCAATGGTTTGTCAAGATGAAGCCGCTTGCAGAGCCTGCAATCAAGGCGGTGAAGGACAAGAAAACCGAGTTTATCCCCAAGAGATTTGAAAACACCTATTTCAACTGGATGGAGAACATTCGCGACTGGTGTATCTCTCGTCAGCTTTGGTGGGGACACAGAATACCCGCATACTATTGCGACGATTGCGGCGAAACGATAGTGTCAAAGACGAAAGTGGATGTTTGCCCCAAGTGCGGCGGCACGCATATCCGTCAAGACGAAGACGTGCTCGACACGTGGTTCAGCTCTGCGCTTTGGCCGTTCTCCACGCTCGGATTCCCCAAAAAGACGAAGAACCTCGAATATTTCTATCCCACCAACGTGCTTGTCACGGGATACGATATCATATTCTTCTGGGTTGCGAGAATGATGTTCAGCGGTCTTGAATTTATGCACGAAGTGCCGTTCAGCGAAGTGCTTATCCACGGTCTTGTGCGTGACGCTCAGGGCAGAAAGATGTCAAAGAGTCTCGGCAATGGCATCGATCCGCTTGAAATCATTGACAAATACGGCGCGGACGCATTGCGTTTCTCGCTTGCAACGGGCATCGCTCCCGGCAGTGACACAAGATTTACGGACGGCAAAATCGAGAGTTGCAGAAACTTTGTGAATAAACTTTGGAATGCGTCTCGTTTTGTGATTATGAACATCAAAGACGGCGATGATTTGTCCATGCCCGCTCGTTTCAACGGCGCGGACAAGTGGATTCTCACTCGCCTTAACGACGTCATCAAGGAAGTCACAATCAATCTCAACAAGTACGAATTGGGGCTTGCCGCCGCAAGACTTTACGATTTTGTGTGGAGCGAGTTCTGCGACTGGTATATCGAGATGAGCAAGACCATGCTTTACAGCGATGACAAAAAACAACACAATCACGCAATCGCAATGCTTGCCTATGTGTTGACCGAGATTCTCAAGCTCTTGCATCCGTTTATGCCTTTCGTCACCGAGGAGATTTACTCGAAGTTTGCGCCAAAGGGCAGCGTGCTTATGGTGCAACCTTGGCCTGCGTACAACAAGCACAGAGTGTTCCGCAAGGAAGAGGCAAGTTTTGAAGGTTTGCGCGAGATGATAGGTTCGATCCGCAACTTGCGCAACGAGATGAACGTTGTTCCGTCCAAGAAGATCAACGCTTTCATCATCGCAAAGGACGAGAAGTTTATCTCCACCGCAGTGCCGTATTTGCAAAAACTTGCGGGCGTGAACGAAGTGACGCTTGTCAAGGACAAGAGCGAGATAAGCGGAAAACTCAGCAGCATTGTCACACATGACGCAGAGATCTTCATTCCGCTTGGCGACCTTATCGACGAAGACAAGGAAAAAGAGCGTATCAATGCCGAAATCGCGCAAACGGAAGCGGTGATCAACAAGACCAAAGGCTTGCTTTCAAACGCAGGATTTACGGCAAAAGCTCCGCAAAAACTCATTGACAACGAGAAAGAAAAACTTGAAAAAGCAATAGACAAACTCGCAAAATTGCGTGACAAACTCGCTATGTTCGACTGATATCGTGCAAATAGCAATCGATCAAGCGATAGGAGAAAGATATGCGCATAAAAGACAGCACCAAGAATTATGCCTGTTTCAAGGGGGCATGGAAATACTTTTTTGACAAAGGGGCGTACCTTTTGCTCATCAATGTGCTTCCGTCCCTTCTTATCCCGTTCGCTCTTTCGCCCACAAGCGCGCTGAACTATCTGTTCTCGTACAAGACCATAGAGCCGCAAAACTTTTTGGATATGCTTGTCAAGGTGTACGAACTGCCGTTTTCATACTGGTATATCGGCTTGATCGGCGTGGTGTTGCTGGTGCTTGACGTGGCAATTATGTTGGGCGTCATCGACAGACACATGAGAGTGGGCGAGTTTACGGTTTCGCCATCGAGAGTGAAAGTCAGGCTCAATTTCAACGTTCTGACCTCATTGAGATTTATCGTGCTTGCGTTCGTGGCGTTTGAGATTCTCAATCTTTTGTCCGTTGCGTTCTACTATTTGTGGTGGGAATTGTGCAAAAATCGTGTGGGTTGGCTTGTTTTGTCAAGCATAACGCACGTTGTGTTGCAGCTTGGGATGATCTCAATTATGGCGCGCGTGATACTCTGGCCGCCGTACTGCTTGCACACGGGGCTCAAAGCAAAAGACGCGTTCAATCAAGCGACAAAGAGCATATCGGGCAGGGTGTTTCCCACCATGTTCAATCTCATTCTCGTGGTTTTGCCCGTTGAGATTGCAATGATCGTCACGGGCGCGCTCGGCGCAGGGGTGGTGGCACAATTCATCCTTGACACGATTGCGTATCTGTACGTCGTGCCGTTCTACATAGTGCTTATGTACAACATCTTCTATGAAGTCACCGGCACGGAAAGAGTTGACCTTGAAAGAAAAGAAACTTCTATCTGGTCAAAATCAAGAAAAAAACAAAAATAACGATCAAATCGCAATTGATTGCGGTTTGAAGGAATGGTTTTTCCGTCGGGAGAATAAAATGGAATTCAAATATTCGATTTCGATTCTTTTTTCACATCTCAGCTATGCGCTGAAAGTGTTGCTGTGGATTCTCATATCCCTGCTTCTTACGTTTGCGCTGGGAGCTGCGATCATCTTGCCCATTTGGAAATCGATGGACATGGTGTCCATTGCCACTTTCCCCGCGCATCTTGACAATATTCTTGCGAGCATCAAGACGGTGTGGACGGGATCGCAAACAATACGCGCCGCGCTTGCGGATATGATCATGGAAGGAAGATGTTTCCTTGTAGACATCCTCCAATATCCCGCGTTTGCGGCAAGCCTCTCATGCGCGCTTATATTCGTGTATGCGTTCTATTGTTTTGTGTTCGGTTTGTCATACTACACGGTGTCGGACATTCTCAACAAACTTATGGCGTCCAACTACAAGATAGGCTTTGCAAGCAACCTTGCGCTCAATTTCAAGAAAGCGTGCAAATTTTCTGCGGCAAGACTTGCAATCACGCTCCCCATTGACGTGTTGTTCTTTGCGATCGTGGCAAGCATACTCTTTGGGCTTTTCCCGCACGTGGGCTTCTTTGTGATCCCCATATTGCTTGTCATCGGAGTGCTGATTTGCTCGCTTAGATCACTGCTTTTTGCGGGTTGGTTGCCAAGAATGTTGTTCCACCCGGAAGAGAAGGTCTACACAAGTTTCACTCGTTCGCTGACCTATGTAAAATCCAATATGGGTGGTCTTTTCAAGTCCTACGTCGTCACTTACACAATCGTGTATTTGTTCGGCACTGTGTTTTCAATTCCCACCGGCGGACTTATGCCCATTGTGATGCCCGCGCTCTACTACATCATGCTCCGCGCAATCGAGCTTGTGGGATACTACAAGACGAAAGGTTTGAGTTTCTACACGGACGCAACCAACGTCATCAACACGGTTGAGTTCGGATATAGAACGGAGCAACAACTTCAAAGCGTTGAAGAATACAATCAAGAAAAAGAAGAAAACGATTTGTGAGCGTCCGCGTGCTGTCGCAACTGCGATAAGCCGCTTAGAACGCCGAAAATAAGGTGAATGTATGAAGATCAGAATGAATTTCGGAGTGGTCAAAACAATTCTTTTGGCAGTCGTCACGCTGGGGGCACTAGCGATTGTCGGGCTTGATATTGCCATGCTTGCAGGCGCAAACGGCGTGTACACCGACTCTCCTGCAATCGCAATCGTTTCGCTCGTTGCGGCAACGCTCATTGCGCTTGCGGCTTTGCTTGTGCTTTTCAACAGCGCGTACCGCTTCAAAAACGATCGCCTTGTGGCAACACTCGGATTTTTCGTTGACAAAATCAAGTATGATGACGTGATTTGCATCAAGCAAAATTCCGAAACTCGTGAGATATACCTTCTTTGCAACGGACAAAAGGAAAGTGACGGAGAAGTGAGTTTCAAGATCAACGTGTCCACAAAGCGCGTTGACGATTTCATCAAAGGCATGCGCGAGCATATCGGTGACGTCATCGTTGAAGTGTTCACGCCCGAAAAGAAAGACAAAAAGAAAAAATAAGTCGCAAACAGTCCGCCTGTCGCATATTTTGTAAGGCGCGTGCGAGCGTTCGCTTGCAAATCTGCGCTCGGGGGCGGAATATAGAACTGCAAATGGTCGTTGACACCGACAGGGTGCGGCGCAACGTTGAAAATATCAAAAGCAAACTGCATGCAAAACTCATGCTTATGGTCAAGGCAAACGCCTACGGACACGGGCTTTTGCAAGTGGCAGGCGCAACGCAAGATCTTGTGGACGCTTTCGGCGTTGCAACGATCGAAGAAGCCAAGGCTTTGCAAGATAGCGGAGTGACAAAGGATATTCTTGTCCTTCTTGCTCAACCGAACGAGTTATGCGACGTGTGCAAGCGCGGTTTTTTGCTCTCGCTGCATTGCAAAGAGCAACTTCAAGAGTTGTTGCGGCTTGCAAGAGTTGGTTTTGTAGATCCCAAAAGCGTGCGATTGCATCTTAAAGTTGACAGCGGTATGCACCGTTTCGGCTTTGAGAAGTGCAAAATCGATGAGATATGCCGCACGCTCAAAGACTACGGCTTTCACGCCGAAGGCGTGTTTTCGCACCTAAGGGACGGATCGGCATCGCAAAAAGCCTTGTTTGACGAGTGCGTGGAGATTGTAAAAAGCAGTTTTCCAAACGTGATAGCTCATCTTGCGTCAAGTCATTCGTTTGAAAAGGACGGCTTGCAATACGATATGGTGCGAGTTGGGCTTTACGCGTATAAAGGCGCGATGAGCGTTATATCCGAAGTGGTGGACGCAAGGTTTGTCAGGCGCGGCGAGATTGTCGGCTATGGCGGAAGTCCGCTTGAAAGTGACACCAACGTTGCGTTCGTTTTTGGCGGATATGCGGACGGAATATGCCGCGAAAGTCCGCACGGAGCGTGGATTGGCGGCAATTATTGCAAGGCTGTCGGCATAGCGTGTATGGACGTTTTTGCCGTTGATACTCAAGATTATATTGCCAAAATCGGCGAAAAAGTCACGCTTTTTGACGGTGAAACCGCCTTGGTAGCGGCAAACGAGAGAAAAACCGTCGAATATTGCGTGTACACGGCTTTTTCAAGGTCAAGGAGCGTATGCAAAAAGATATAGCGAGAAAAACCGCAAGAGCGAGAATAAAAGCTATGCCCGCACAACAAAAAGAGTGGGCAAGCGGAGCAATCGCGGACGCGCTTAGCGGCATAGAAGAATACACTCGCGCGCACAAAGTTTTTGTGTATCTGGGCACCGAATGCGAGCCGGACACGCAAGAGATCGTGGGGCTTGCGCTTATGCTCGAAAAGGTGGTTTGCGTGCCGAGAGTGCACGGCGACACTATGAAATCGATTGTCATCTCGCCATTTTCGAACTTCAAGACGAACAGGTGGGGTATTCTCGAACCTGTCGGCTCGCACGCAATCGACGATATAGACGTTGCCATCGTGCCGATGGTCGCTTTTGACGGATTGAAGCGGTTAGGTCACGGAAAAGGGTATTATGACAGATATCTTGCAACTCATCCGTGCTACACCATAGGGCTTGCTTTTGACTGTCAAAACGTCAAGGATTTGGAAACGCTCTCCCACGACGTGCCGCTTGACATGATCGTCACCGAAAAGAGAATAATCACTGTTGACGGAGAAAAAATCAATCCGTTCGGAGAAGAAATATGAGAGTTGTTGCGGGAAAATACCGCGGAAAAAATTTGGTCGCGCCCAAGGACGACAGCGTTCGTCCCACCACCACGCGCATAAAAGAAACGCTTTTCAACGTCTTGCAATGTTGGGTGTCGGGTGCAAGCGTGCTTGACTTGTTTGCAGGGTGCGGATCGCTCGGCATAGAGTGCATATCGCGCGGAGCAAAAGACGTGACTTTTGTGGACAGAAGCAAGGATTCCGTGTCCTTTGTGTATCAAAATCTCAAGGGAGTGGACGGCGAGTATAGGGTTGTCAATGCGGATTTTGCATCCGTTCTTCGTTCAAGCTACGTCAGCGGCAAGAAATACGACTTGATTTTTCTCGATCCGCCGTATGCAACAATGCTCGGCGAGCTTGCAATCGACCTTATCGTCGAGCTCGATTTGCTCAGTGAAGACGGCATAATCGTGTTTGAGCACGGCTCGGAAAAGACGTATCGAATGAAAGCGGCGGGCTTTAAGCAACGCACAAAAAAAATGGGCACGATAACCGCCGAGTTTATATCGAGAAAGAGCGTTGCGCTCATGGCTGGCAGTTTCGATCCGTTCACCAAAGGACACGAAAGCGTGCTTGACGAAGCTCTTGCAAAATACGACGAAGTGTGGGTTGCGTGCCTAGTCAATCCCGACAAAAAGTATACGTTCACGCCTGCGCAACGTCTTGCCATCGTCCAAGCGGTGTGCGAGTTCAGAAAGGGCGCGCATGCTCTGTATTCCGAAAAATACTGCGTGGAAGTGGCAAAAGAAGTGGGCGCGACAGTGCTTGTGCGCGGAGTTCGTGACGCAAAAGACATACCCTATGAAGAAGATATGGCAAGATACAACAAAGACCACGGCGGTCTTGACACCGAGTTTATCTCGCCCACGGGCTTTGAAGAAATCAGCTCGACGCTTGTGAGAGAGCAGATTGCAAAAGGCGACTATCGCAATATGCCTGCTTGCGCCGTGGCTCTTCTTCAATCAAAAGAATTTGCCGATTTGAAATAGTCGCACGAATTATAGTCGCAGCGGTTGAAACAGTCGCACTATTTATAGTCGTACGATTTGAAACAGTAGCACAAAAAACAATAGCGCGCACGCGCGTATAACAATAATACTCACAAAAGGGGACGCAAATATGGAAACAATCGATATGCTCATCAACGAAATCGAAAGCGAAGTGCTCAAAGCCAAAAAAGCAGCGTTCAGCAACACCGATATCGTCATCAACAAAGCGGTTTTGCTCGACCTAATTTCAAGATTCAGAGCAAGCTATCCGCTCGTTTTGCGCGAGGCAACCCAAATCAAGAAGGATAGGGACGACATAATCCAAAAAGCCGAAAATTATGCCAACGAAACTATGGACAAGGCCGAAGAACAGGCAAAACAACTCATGACCGAGACCGAAGTTTTCAAGCGCGCAAAAGCCGAGGCAGAGGCGATGCAACACGAGGCGGAAGAGAACTATCGCAAGATGGACTATGACGCCCGCTCGCTTGCTTTCAACATTCTCGACACGGCAGAGAAATCTCTCAAAGAGAGCCTCAACGTCATCAATTCCAACAAACGCAAGCTGGTTGAATGATATGAAAATCGTTGTTCTTGACGGATACGCCGCAAAAGGCGAAGATCTTGATTTTGACTTTCTTTCGGCATACGGCGAAGTGGACTATTTTGACCGCACTTCGCCCGAAGACGTGCTTGACAGAATTGTCGATGCAGACGTTGTCCTTCTCAACAAAGTCGCTCTCACGCGCGATATTTTGAGAGAGTGCAAGCGGCTCAAATTGGTGTCCGTTCTTGCAACGGGCTACAACGTCGTGGACGTAAAAGCCGCAAGAGAGCTTGGCATAACCGTGTGCAACGTGCCCTATTACAGCACGGCAAGCGTTGCTCAGCTCACTTTTGCCTTCATCTTGCATTTTGCGTCAAAAATCTCGCAGCATAATCAATCAGTCCACAACGGAGATTGGCAAAATTCGCAAGATTTTTCATACACTGTCGGCACTTTGCACGAGTTGTATGGCAAAACGCTGGGCATAATCGGGTATGGTAGCATCGGCAAGAGAGTGGGGCAAATCGCAAAATCGTTTGGCATGAACTTGCTCATACACAATCGCACGCCTTTTGAAGGCAGCGTGTCAAGAGAAGAAGTATTCAAAAACGCAGATTTTGTCACTTTGCATTGTCCGCTCAACGACCAATCGAAACTTATGATAAACGAGAAGTCTCTTGCGCTTTTCAAGCCGACAGCCTATCTTATCAACACTGCTCGCGGCGGACTTGTAGACGAAGCCGCGCTTGCTGCCGCCTTGAATGACGGACGTATTGCAGGTGCAGGGCTTGATGTATTGTGTCAAGAGCCCCCAACGGCAGACAATCCGTTGCTTTCGGCAAAGAATTGCGTCATCACGCCGCATATCGCTTGGGCAAGTTATGAATCGAGAGTGCGACTGTTGCATGCAACCGACGACAACGTCCGCGCCTATTTGCAAAACAACCCCATAAACGTTGTAAATTAAAAAGCACGCATTGCGTGCTTTTTGTAATACAATAAAAAACACCGCGAGAGTTTTCGCGGTGTTTTGGTATGGTTATAAAATTTGTCAATCAGTCGTCCACACGCTCGATGCTCATAACGTGAGAAGGGAAGGCGCGTATCACGTCATTGAGTTTTGCCACGGAAAATTCGTCCGTGGTGGAAACTTCGACGTTTGCAATCATCTTGCCGTCCGCTTGCTTGACTTTGTAGGACGAGATCTTCTTTGAGCCGAGTTTGTCGGTGATTTTGTCAAGAATATCGTCCGTTTCAAGCCAAATGAGCATCCTGATCACCGAGATGTGACGTGTGGTGAATGCTTTGACGGGAAGGTGGAAGACAAGCTGCAACACAACAATGATTGCCGTTGCGCACACGCCCGTGACCACAAATCCTGCGCCGAGAGCCATGCCGATTGCCGCCGTTGCCCACACGCCTGCCGCGGTGGTGAGCCCGTGCATGACGTCACGTCTGTACATGATGATGCCTGCGCCCAAAAAGCCTATGCCGGTGACAACTTGCGATGCGATACGCGTTGCGTCTGCGGCAATAGAGCCTTCTTTCAAGTCGGAAAAGAGCGGTTGAGCGAGATATTTTGACAATATCATAAAAAGGCAAGCGGCAAGACACACGATTGCGTGAGTTCTGATGCCCGCTTCCTTGCTTCGAGATTTTCTTTCCAAACCGATGACGAAACCGCACACTACGGCGATGAGCATCCTGACAATGAAATGCCACACGTCCGCTGTCCAGTCCACTACAGCCCAAGAGTTCATAAAAAGTCCTTTTGCACGCGTATACGTACATAAAATATCTTTTACTTTATTATATTATACATTATGTCAAATGTCAATGCTAATATTACATGGTTGCTTACGCCGCGTTAGAATATCGAAAAACCTACGTATTTCTCGTGAATTCGAGCATTTGCGTTTTCAAAAATCCGTATTTGCTTGCAATCGCGCAAAGCAAGCGGTATAATGGTTTTATCAAGATTTCGGAGTTAAATATGCAAATCATTGACGGAAAACTCGTGGCGCAACAAACGCGTGAAAAGATAAAAGCCGAGGCTTTGAAACTTCAACAAGAGACGGGCATGCAAATCGGTTTGGCTGTGATTTTGGTTGGGGACGATCCCGCATCGCAAGTGTACGTGCGCAACAAAATCAAGGCTTGCGACGAAGTGGGTATCAAGTCGTTTTTGTGCAAATTGCCGCAAAACAGCACTTTTGACGAGGTGGCTGGCACGATAAGCTATCTCAACGAAAACATTGACGTAAACGGCATGATTTTGCAGTTGCCGCTTCCAAAACATCTTGACGAAACCGCGCTTATCGACCTTATTTGTCCTGAAAAAGACGTGGACGGATGCACTTTCACGCAAAAAGGCAAGTTGTGGACGGGCAGAGATAGCCTTGTGGCTTGCACTCCGCTTGGCGTGATAAGACTGCTGGAGCATTACGAGATAGATTTGCAAGGCAAAAACGCGGTTGTCATCGGAAGATCAAATCTTGTGGGCAAACCGCTTGCGCAGCTGTTGCTTGACAAAAATTGCACGGTGACGGTGTGTCACTCTCGCACGCAAAACCTTGCCGAAATCACAAAAAAAGCGGACATTTTGTGCGTTGCCATAGGCAAAGCGAAGTTTTTGAAGGAAGATATGGTCAAAGACGGCGCAGTGGTGATTGACGTCGGTATGGACAGAGATGAGATGGGAAAACTGTGCGGTGACGTTGATTTTGCCGCCGTTTCGCCAAAATGCTCGTATATAACGCCTGTTCCGGGCGGCGTCGGACCTATGACGGTGACGATGCTGATTGAAAACACGCTCAAAGCGTTCAAGCAGCAAAACGACCTAAAATAAGGTGCAATCACAAACACGATTATATCGCGTGTATATCACAAAAATGCGCTCATCAACGAGCGTTTTTTTGTTGTCGAAAACTGACGCGAATTAACTTTTTCTGACATCTAACCCTTTTAATTTGGCAAAAGCAATTTTTCATTTGATTTGAGAATATTAAAATCGGTTTTGGAATATATACTATATCGCTTTTGAGTATAAATTATCGTTTGTTTTGCGTGAAAATTGATTCTTGCGCGCGACTAATATGTATGATACAATCTTTTTATACAAAATAGTGCGATTTTTCGCTGTGTACGGAGAATTATGGAATATAAAATGTTGTTTTCGCCTATGAAGATAGGCACGTGTGAAATCAAAAACCGCATAGTTATGTCCCCGATGCTGATGGGGTTCGGACAATTTGACGGCTGCGCAACCGAGCAATTGATGGACTATTACGAAGAGCGTGCAAAGGGCGGCACAGGGCTTATCATCACCGAGATTTGCCGCATAAACGACAAGCACGGAGCGGCGGCTTTTGCTCAACTTGGTATAAGTCATGACTATCAAATACCTTCTCTTCGCGAGTTTTGCGAGCGTATACATCGCCACGGCGCAAAGTTGTTTGTGCAGTTGCATCACCCCGGCAGACAAAACGTGGGGCTTGCGATAGGAACTGTTCCCGTGTGTATCGCAATGACGAGAATGTGCAAATCTTTCCCGAAAACTCTGTTCAAGATTGCGCCGAAAATCGCGCCGTTCATGTCAAAGCACAATATTGCGCTTTCATCGGTGTCGGCAAGCAAGTGCGAGCCGAGTTATTTTGCGGGCGGCAGAGTGCGCGCTTTGAGCAAAAGAGAAGTGAAACAAGTCATACGTCAATTTGTTGACGGCGCGGTGCGTTGCAAAAAGGCAGGCGTTGACGGCGTGGAGCTTCACGGCACGCACGGGTACCTTATCCAACAGTTTCTTTCTCCAAACACAAATCATCGCACGGACGAATACGGCGGCAGTTTTGAAAATCGCTTGCGTTTTCTCCGCGAAATCGTTGAAGGCATACACAAAGAATGTGGAGATTATCCCATCATCGTCAGGCTGACGGTTGACGAGTTCTATGACAAAATCGGCAAAAGCGGCAAAGGCTACGACATGGCAACGGGCGTAAATTACGCAAAAGCGATCGAGGCTATGGGCGTTGACGCAATCGACGTTTCGAGCGCGGCATACGACACGTTCAACTATTGGCTCGAACCCACGAGTTTCGATCTCGGATGGAGAAAGTATCTTGCAGCGGCGGTGAAGGAAGAAGTCACAATCCCTGTCATTGCCGCCAATCTTATACGCACTCCCGAGCAGGCAGAAATGCAACTCGAAGAAGGCACGCAGGACTTTTTGTCGCTTGGAAGACCGCATATTGCAGATCCGCACTGGGCAGAAAAAGCGCAACAAGGCAGAGAAAAAGAAATCAAGCGTTGTATTTGCTGTCTGTATTGTATTCAAAGCATGCAAGACAACGCATATCACGGAGATCACGGCTATTGCTCTGTCAATCCCACTGTGGGAAGCGAAAGAGAGTTTGACAATCTCAAATGTGACGGCAACGGCAGAACGGTGGTTGTTGTCGGCGCGGGCGTTGCCGGGCTTACTTGTGCCGAAATGCTCGGTCGCCGCGGATTCAAGCCCATCGTGCTTGAAAAAACGGACAAAATCGGCGGACAAATTCAACTTGCCGATAAACCGCCGAAAAAAGAAAAACTCGGCTGGTGCTTTGAAGATATGCGCGTAAATGCGGAAAAATTCGGCGCGGAAATCCACCTTAACACCGAAGCGAGCGAAGAAGTCATCAAATCTTTCAATCCGTACGCAGTCGTAATCGCAACGGGCGCGCAAGCGGTGAGACCGCGTTCGATAAAAGGCTCCGACCTTGCAAACGTGTATACGACCACGCAGATTTTGAGCGGAGAAGTTGTGCTAAAAGGCAAGAAAGTCGCTCTTATAGGATCGGGAATGACGGGACTCGAAACCGCAGAAATGCTTGTTGATAAAGACAATAAAGTCACAATCGTGGAGATGGCGGACACGCTTGCTCCGGGAACGTGGTTTCAACACGTGGACGACGTTGTGCCGAAACTCGATGCAAAAGGCACGAAGTACGTTTTGTCACACAGGCTTGTGTGCATAGACGAAAAGGGCGTCACAATCGAGCCTGTCAAAGTGAAAAAGAACAAAGTGAAAGCGGTGGGGGATAAAGAGCGTATCGATTGCGATGCGGTGGTGTTGTCACTCGGCGCAAAATCCGTCAACGATCTTGCAAAATCGCTCGAAGGCAAATTTGACAATCTTTTTGTCATCGGTGACGCAAAGAAAGTCGGCAGAATCGCAGACGCGACAAGTCAGGCATACGACGTTGCGATTCACAAAATCAAATAAAACGCAACCCATGCACAAATGCGCGATATACGGCATCTAACCGCGTGTATCGCGCATTTAATATATCGAGCGACAAAAAAACTTAACGTTAAAACGAGCAAAACGCTCGTTTTCTTGCATTTTGCATGGTTTTTTGGATTTTTTTGAGTAAACAGTGAGAAAAATGCAAAAAAAAATTTTATACAAACGTAAAAATCGGTATTGATATATATCTATCTATATAGTAAAATATAAGAGTGGATGCGCATACGGCGCGTTTTGAGAAGGATTTTTTTTGACGCATTCATTTGCGTAAAGGGGTATTATGGATTACAAAATGCAACTCACGCCCGAGCAAGTTGACATTCTCAACGGCAAGCAGGGCAAAACGAAGGCAATGGTTATGCAAACCTTGGTTATGTTCGGAGACATTTTCGGAGCAAAACGCTTGGTTGAAGTGACTCACAAGGAAGGGCATCTCGTCACGAGTTTCGGCATCGGGTTGCTCAAACCGCTCTACAAAACCATGGACAGACTTATTGCGGACGGCATCAAGACGCAAGGCACGTTCACGGTTGACCCGCGCCCGCTCGACAGAGCCAACGTCAAGTATTCTCTTCTTGACAGGCTCGTCAACGAAAAGGTTATGTATTCACAGCAAAAACGCTATGAAGAGCAGTTGAAAGCGGTGGGGCTCAAAGACGCAAACGCATTCACTTGCGCGTGCTATCTCGACGAAGTCGGCAACGTTCCGAAGAAAGGTGACGTTCTTTCTTGGGCGGAATCCAGTGCAGTCGTTTATGCAAACTCCGTTCTCGGTGCACGTTGCAACCGCAACAGCGGCATGCTCGATCTTTTCGGTTCTATCATCGGTTACGTTCCCGAATTCGGTCTTCTCACCGACGAAGGCAGAAAAGCGACTTGGATTGTCAAGGTCGAAACGACAAAAATTCCCGAAGCGCAAATTCTCGGTAGCGCAATCGGCATGAAAGTCGTTGAATACGTTCCTTACGTTTACGGTCTCGATAAGTGGATCGGCAGTGAACTTAACGACGAAAATAAGGGATATCTCAAAGATTTCGGTGCGGCAACCGCATCAAACGGCGCAGTCGGTCTTTATCACATCGACAATCTCACGCCCGAAGCGAAAGAACTCGGCGAAAAACTCATCGTCGAAAATCCGAAAGTGTACGTCATCGACGACGCGGAACTCGAAAGAGTGTACAAGAGTTATCCGAATATGTGGAAAAAGCCCGACAGCAAGCCGACTATGGCGTTTGTAGGCTGTCCGCACCTTACGTTCACCCAACTCAAAGAATGGACGGATATGATTGAAAAGGCACTCAAACAAAACGGCAAAAGGAAAGTCGCGCTTGAAACAATCGTTTGCTCCGCTCCCGACGTCGTTGAAAAATTCAAAAAAACTCCCGCATACGCAAGACTTATCGCAACGGGTGCGAAACTCACGAGCATTTGTCCGCTTATGTACACCAACAATCCGCTCACCAAGGGCAAATCCATTGCGACTTGCTCCAACAAACTCCGCACGTACAGCATTGCAAGATACTATAAGACGGCGGATCTCGTCAATATCATCGCAGGAAAGGAGTGAAGACTATGAAAACTTTTAAGGGTAGAGTTATTGCAGGCGGCGACTTCAAGGGCGAAGCCGTAGTTTCAAGACAAGGCGTCAACACTCTCGCAACGTTCCAAAAGAGTGCGCTCACCAACGCAAAACAAGTCATCGTCAGCGACCAGAACAACAAAGACATTTTCGGGCTCAACATTACGGGCAAAGTGCTTTGCTTGCCGCAAACCATAGGTTCGACGACGGGCGGTCTCGTCATTCAAACGGTATGCTCTATGGGTATCAATCCTGAGGCGTTCCTTTTTGCCGACCATATCGACTCGCTTGCCGCAAGCGGAATCGTTCTTGCAAAAATTTGGGAAGACAGCAACGTGATTGCAATCGACCAACTCGGCGACGAATTCCTTAAATCCGTCAACACCGGCGATACCGTGACCATTTCAAAGGACGGCACTGTCACTATCGGCTGATTTAAGCGACATAACTATAAGCAAAAGCGCGATTTTCGTTTGTAAAATCGCGCTTTTTTGTCGTGTCGTATTTAACGTTTTAAGTGCAAAACCTTGTGGGTTTAAGTGCTGTCGCCGGTTTGTAGTTATTGGTTTTACTTTTTGTTTTCGTTGACAAATTCTTCGATAAGGTCGAGAGCCTTTTTGATTACGTCAAGCGAGTAGGCATAGCTTATGCGGATAAAGTCTTTTCCGCTTTTGCCGAATGCGCCGCCCGGGACAACCGCAACGTTTTTGGCATCGAGCAGAGCGTAGGCAAATTCTTCGCCGTTCATGCCCGTTGATTTGACGCAAGGGAAGACGTAGAACGCGCCGCGCGGATTGAAGCAGTCAAGCCCCATATCGTTCAAGCGTTTGACAAGATATTTGCGTCTTTCGTCATAGATGTCCTTCATACATTCCACTTCTTCAAATCCGTCTTTGAATGACGCATTGAGAGCCTCAAGCGCAACGTATTGAGCGGAAGTGGGCGCGCACATGATCGCAAATTGGTGGATCTTATATATCACGTCAATGATTTCTTTGGGCGCGCAAACGTAGCCGAGTCGCCAGCCCGTCATCGCAAAATATTTTGAAAAACCGCTCACGAGAATGGTGCGCTCTCTCATGCCGTCAAGGGATGCTATGGACGTAAACTTGGCGTCGTCATAGACAAGCTCGCCGTAAATCTCGTCGGAGAGCACCAAAAGGTCGTGTTCTTTGATGATTGGGACGAGCTTTTCAAGGTCTTCCTTTTCCATAATCGCACCGGTAGGGTTGTTCGGATAGGACAAAAGAAGGCATTTTGTTTTTGGAGTAATCGCGCTTTCGAGTTGCTTTGGCGTGAGTTTGAATTCGTTTTCGATTTTGCAATCTATCGGGACGGGGATGCCGCCGCAGAGCCTGACAAGCGGCTCATAGCAGACAAAGCACGGCTCGGGGATAAGCACTTCGTCACCGGGGGCAATGATTGCGCGGAAAGATGAGTCAACGCCTTCGCTTGCGCCGACTGTGATGATGATCTCGCTCTTGGGATCGTATTCGACGCCTATAAAGCTCTTGGTGTAGGTGGAGATTGCCTCTCTAAGCTCCAAAAGACCGGCGTTTGCGGTGTACTGAGTTTTGCCTGCGTTGATGCTCTTTATGCCCGCTTGCGAAAAGACGGTGGGTGTGGAGAAGTCCGGCTCGCCCACGCCGAGAGATATGCAGTCTTTTCTCGTTGCGGCTATCCCGAAAAATTCGCGTATGCCCGATGGCTTTAGGTCTCTTGCAATCGGATTGAGTTTTTTTGTGTATTCCATATATACCTTAATATTGTGTTTGTTGCTAAATTCTATCACATGATTTGAGAAAATACAACTCAAAAAGTGAAAACCTTCAGAATAGCAGTGAAATTTTAAGCCCTGCAATTGCGCATAGAATGGACGGGATACCGACGAGAAAACCGCGCCATACGAAGTCCACAAATGTGAAACGAACGTTTTGTTTTTTCAAAATTGCGTTCCACATAATTGCGGCAAGCGCGCCTATGGGAGTCAAAAGCGCACCAAGATTCGAGCCTATGACGGACGCATACAAAGCGGCAGGCAGGTTTTGAGCGGATACGCTTTCAAGCACTTTCGAGTAAAGAACGGACATCGGTATGTTATTTATAAGGTTTGCAAACAGTGCGCTCGTCGTGCCGAAAGAAAACGCGCAATCTATTTTTTGCAAAGACGCCGCAATCTTTTCTGTGATTCCGCATTCGCTGAGCGACAAAACGATTACGAACATCGAAAGAAGAAACGGCACGAGTTGCCATGGGAGTCTTGCAATCGTTTTTCCTATTGGTTTAAGCGATTTTTTCTCGCATAAAGTGACTATGGAGCATATAAGGAGCACACCGGCGCACGCAACGAGACTTACCAGCCACATTTCAACGCCGATATACGAAGAGATTGCAAGCATAACGGTGCAGACAAAAAGACCGACAAGCCCGATGATAAGGCAGGGTTTATCGTCGATTTTTTCGTCTTGTTCGTGCGGTTTTAGCGGCTCTTTGAGTTTCTTTGCAAAGAGTGCGTACAAAATCGCCAACGAGCAAAGTCCTGCAAAGATGGTTGGGATTGCCATCATTTTGAGATATTGCGCAAATCCTACGCCGTATGTTGTGGCAAGGTAAATATTGGTCGGATTGCCGATTATAAACAGCATACTCCAGGTGTTTGCCGCAACGAATTCCGTGACGATGTATGGCACGGGGTCTATCTCGCAATTTTTCGCAAAATAGCAGATAAATGGCGTGAACGTGAGTATGATAACGTCGTTTGACGTGAAAACGGTGAGAACGGAAGTGACGATGTAGAGCAGAAAAAACAATTTTTTCTGACTTGCGCCTGCTTTTTTTAGTGTTGCGTTTGCGAGCCATCTGAAAAATCCGATTTCGTCAAGATAGACGGAAAGCCCCGTCATTGAAAGGAAAAGCACGAGAATTTTGAGCGGATTCATGGCGTCTTTTGAAGTAAACTGCGTCCATACCGCGCTTGCGTCCACACCTTTTGCCAATAGCAAAATCACCGCTATGACAAGCGGTATGACCCAGTATAGTCCGATTTTGACTTTGCCGAGTTTTACGTTCAAATCGAACAGAGTGGAGATTAATATTCCTATGCTTGCAAGAACAAACATGGATATTGAAAGTGCCATAGAGTTTCCCTTTCCTTTTGCGCATATTATGCTCTCAACGGAGCAAAAACGCAAGCGAATGACGGCTTTTGCAATCGACAAAAAACGCAAAATCGCCGCAGGGGGATTTTTATATTTACAAAAGCGCGCGTATATGATAAAATATCAAATATAGATTTTATCTATAAGATTAAAAATCTTGAAACGGAGCATTTTATGTTTGAAATAGTTACGGACAACACCGCAGACCTTTACGAAGGCTATTATGAGCAAAATCCCGCTCGCAGACTTCCGTTTTCCTTCACGTTGGAAGACAGATTTTATGAGCGTGACGATGAATATCCAATCGAGCTTTTCTATGAAAAACTCAAAGCAGGCAAACTTGTCAGAACATCGCAAATCAATCCGCACGATGCCGAAGTCGAGTTTGAAAAAGTGCTGCAAGAAGGCAAAGACGTGCTGTACATCGGCTTTTCGTCAGGTATGTCGGGCAGCTTTGACAACATTTCATACATCGCAAAAGGGTTGAGAATCAAGTATCCCGAGCGCAAAATCATCGTGGTGGACACGCTCTCGGGCGCAGGCGGCGAAGGTTTGCTTTTCTACTATGCAAGAAAGATGCAACAAGAAGGCAAGAGCATGGAAGAAATCGCCGAATGGGTGGAAAACAACAAGCTCAACACACACCATTGCTTTATCGTCAGCGACCTTATCAACTTGCGCAACAGCGGCCGTATCTCAACGCTCGCCGCGCTTTTTGGCATGATCGTGCATATAAACCCGGTGCTCGAACTCACAAGAGAAGGCAAGATCGGTATCGTCACGAAGTCTATCGGCAGAAAGAAATCCATTGCCGAAATGGTGAAGTTCTTCAAGCAAAACTATATCCCGAGCGACAACGATTTTATCCTTGTCGGTCACACCAATTGCCCCGAAGAGGCGCACGCATTCGGTGCGCAAATCGAGCAAATCTCGGGCGGCGTTCCCGTCAAATACGGATATATCAACCGTCTTGTTTCGGGCTGTGCAGGCTACAACGCGCTTGCCGTGTTCTTTATGGGACAACCGAGAAAAGACAGATAATCGGACAAAAGCGTTTTGCCGATTTTGTAAAACGCATTTATAAATGCCATTCACAAATAATCAACTCACAAACAATCAAAATAAATCATCAAAAAAGCACCGAAATAGCGGTGCTTTTTTTTTGCGTCTATTAGAAATTCAAAGTTGTTTTGTTTTGTTTTGTTCTCAAAAGCGTTTTTGGTCTTGCTCTTTCTTCTTTGCGTCGGCGTTCTTTCTTGTCAGATGCACGGACGCAAAGATTGCAGCACCGGCGATTGCGACGATGATTGAAAGCACGATTGCCACGATTTGTACGGTGGTGAGAGTGCCGATTTTTAGTTGTGATTTTTGGATGTAGCCGAGCTTTCCGTCATAGGACACGAGATAGAAACCGTCAAGAGTTTCAAGCACTTCCACTTTGCTGCCGTCAACGATTTGAGCAACGACTTCGCTGTCGGTGGATTGATCGGCGTACATATTGACAAGACCGCCCACTCTGTCGGCATTTGCTTTGCCGTATACTTTGTCTTTTTCTTCCACAATCTCAACGTATTCGGCAATGTCCGAGCGTTTGACGAAATACTCTTGTCCTTGATAGGTTGCAATCACCCAAACGGAAGAATCATACTCGGCGGTGTCCGATTTCAGAGTTAGCCGAACGCCCGAGCCGAGCGCGATTTTGCCGTCTTCGACATAGGGGAGAGCAAAGAGCGAAGTTGCGCCTTTTGTGACGTAATCGCCGCTTAATGCGCCGCATTCAACACTATCAAACTGCGATTTGTCGATTGAGATGAGCTTTTCGCCAACTCTCGCAAGCGTTTTTCCGTCCTTGGTGGTGTCATCGTAGACGATGATCGTTTCGTTTGTTGCAAGGGACACGTTTTCTATGCGCCCGTAAATCGAGAAGAACATTGCGCCGTCTTTTGCTTTGGCAAAGTGGTGTGCGCCTTTTGTTATCTCGGGAGCGGTGAAAGCGTAGTTTTGCTTGGTTGCGGCTTGTACGTCCAGTGCGCCGACAAAACATTCGCTTGCGGTGAAGAAGACTGTCGTGCCGTCAAGGCATACGCTTGTCGGAATTGCTTTGAGAGAAGGATTGGAAAGCGTATACGAACCGCTCTCTTCACCCAAAACGTAATCGATGCGGTTTGCGTATGCAATGAAGGCTTTGCCTTGATAGTCAACGGCAAAGTCGATTGCGTCTTTGAAATCGCCGCTTGCAAGGCTCAAAAGACGTTGCCCCGAGAGGTTGATTGCAACAATCTCGCTCTCGGTCAACACATACACGTTCGTTCCGTCGTTTGCGGCGGTGATACGCTTTGCGTTGTCAACGTCGAAAATCTTGACGGCATTGCCTGCAAGGTTGACGTACACGCCGTCTTTTTTGAGAATGTATAGGCTTGAAAGATACGTCACGTCCACAACGTCTTCAACGTCGATGGTGCTTGTTATAGTCTTGTCCTTGATTTGCAAAATCTTGCTTTTTGTGACGGCATACACAGAGTCGCCCGAGCAAAGTGCAAGGGGAGTTTCGTCAAGTTGAAGAGCGGTCATAACGCCTGTTTGAGATATGAAAGCAATGCGATTGTTGCCGCTGTCAGCAACCACGGTTTCGTTTTGGAAACGAGTGACGTCCGTGGGGTTGCTTAGGTGTCGCAAATCGTTGCCCGACATGGTGATCGTTTGCGTTTTTGTGAGCGCGGTGTGCTCGTCATTGAGCGCGTACACGGTCACTCCGCCGTCTTGAATGGTGAAAAGTCTGTTGCCGAAAGCAAAGAATTTGTCGGGATTTATATCCGTTGCAAACAGCAAATCGCCGCTTGTCTTGTCTATGCACACAATGCGTTTTTGCGCGCCCGATGCGGAGGATTGTTGGATGATTTCAAGCGCGTACACAACGTCGCCCACGTACGCTTCGCCGATATGGTGTGTGATGCCTTTTATGGTTTTCGCCTTGGTTGTCGCGTCATAGGTGATGAACACGGGGGACGCGTATTCTGTGGAGAATACGATAAGGTTTGCCCCTTCGCCCGCCACCACGATCTTGCCTGCGAGTGTGTCGGGATCGTAGAGATTGTCGATGCCAAGAGCCACTTGCAAGTCTTTGTCATAGACGGTGAGCCTGCCTGCCGCCGAGTGTGCGTACAGATACGTGCCGTCACTGTTGAAGAATGTCACGTCCGCGGGGCTCGGAAGAGTGCGCTCCCTAGCGGTTGCCGCCTTGTCTGTCAAGTCGAGAGTGAAATATTTGTTGTCGGCATGCAAAAACACAACGTTTTCCACAACGAATATGCCGCTCACGCTCTCAAAATCGAGAGTGTAAGTCCATTCTTCTTCCGCTCTGACAAAAAGGGTTTTGCTCAAATCGTCGTAGATGACAAGATAGTTTCTGTTTGCGCCCACAAGGGACGGGGACGATGATTGAAAATAGTTGCCGGTGGGAAAAAGCACCCGATAGGTCGCATCGGCTGCGCTTGCAACGTTTTGACAGGAAACGGGCAGCAAAACCAAAATTGCCGCAAGCAAAATCATTGCTACGGCGAGAAGTGTTTTTATGTGGAAAAATGGTTGTTTTTGCATATATGGTTTCATAAATATAAGTATAAACAAATTAAAACTTTAAGTCAAGATAAGATTATAATATCTTTAATGCTTGAAATATTCGCGCGCGTGTGGTAATATCATAGAAAAGGATATTTATGGCAAACAACAACAAAAAACATTATTATTATAAAAATCGCCCCCGCAAACAAACGCCTGATGGGGCGCAAGAGCAACAAATCGCGCTTTTTTCTTCCGAGCAACTCCAAAAATCTCTATCCGATCTCGGCATAAGCGAAACAACCTGCGCTTTGCTTGAAAAAAATCGTATTCAGACGGCGGCAGACCTTGTCAAACGCACCGAAAAGGACATGTACAAGGTGCAAGGGCTCAACAAGAAGATACTTTTTGAAGTCAAAGACGCACTCAAAGCCAACGATATGTTTTTGAGAGCGGAAAGCGCACAGCAAAAACAAAAACCGCAAAAGCAAGACGCTCCAAAGACGGACAACAAGCAAAAATCCGATTGCTTGACGGACGAGCGAGCAGAAAAGCAAAACTCGCAAAAGCCGCAAAAGAGTGAAGGAGTCACGCACTCAAAGTTCGGTCTTGCCGAAAGAGCGACAAGCGGCAAAACTCAACAGCCCAAGTTGCAACAAAAATCTCAACAACAGCCGCAACAAGGCAAGGCGCAAAACAAAAACCAACGCCCCGAAAAGTTGACCGAGCCGCTCAAAGCAGGAGAGTGGCGCAAGGTGCTAAAAGGCGGCAAGTGGGGATATTCGGACGGATTTAAGATTGTCATTCCCACAATGTACGATGAGATTTTCGCTTTCAAAGAAGGGCTTGCATCTGTGGAGCTCGACGAAAAGTGCGGCTATATCGATGAGCAAAACAACGTCGTAATTCCGCTCGAATACGACACCGCAATGAGTTTTTCCGAAGGTTACGCAATGGTCGTAAAGGGCGAAAAATGCGGTTATATCAACAAAAACAACGAGATCGTCATTCCGTTTGAATACGATGCCGCGACTCCGTTTGAAAACGGCGAAGCAAAGGTCAAAAAAGACGGCAAATGGGGGACGCTGACGCTCGACGGCAAGGTCGCTTGGATTTGATTTTCCGTTGTCGCTCGGCGCGCGTATGAACAAATTCAAAAATTCTACAATTCGTTTTTCAAGGACGTATGCAATTGGTGTTTTGACCGTTGCACTCGTCCTTGTTTGCGTTTTTGCGAGTTTTTGCGGCATTTTCGGCGTTGCGGACGCTGTAAGCCCCGACGGCTATTTGCAGGACGTTGCCGACAAATCGCTCGATTGGTATATGGCAAAAGACTATCTCGACCTTGCCACGCTCAAAAAAATCGTTGCGGGTTGGTTTTCGTCTTCGCAGTATGACTTTTCAAGTGTGAAACCCGTTGTGGTTGCCGTCATCGACTCGGGCATAAACTACAATCACGAGCAGTTTTGCGGCAAATACGATGAAAACGGCGTTGCCGTGAGCGGTGACGGAATCGGAGAATACGACGTTCTATATCGTGATGAGAGCGGCAATATTATCGGCAAAAACACCGTGCTTCCCACCGACAAAAACTACGTTTCGTCGGGATATAGCGTGCTCGACGACGCGCCAGATAGGCACGGCACGCACGTTGCGGGCATTCTTGCCACTTTTATACACGAACTCAATCTTGAAAAATATATAAAAATCATGCCGGTGAAAGCGGCGTATCCCACGGGGAGCACATCGACTTTTTCAAGCACGGCTTTCAATGACGGAGTGAAGTTTGCTCTCTCAAGCGGAGCAGATGTTGTTAATATGTCCCTTGCCTCCGACAGCGAGAATTTTTCTATTTCTTCTGCGAATTCAAAGAGAGCGGTGTTTGTTGCCGCGGCAGGTAACGGTGAAAAATCATTGTTTGGAACAACAACACCTGTATCCTCCGACAAGAAAAAATACTATCCGGCGGCATGTGACGGCGTGATCGGCGTGATGAACTACACAAAAGACGCGTCCGGCAACAAAATTCTCTCGTCCACGTCAAACTACGGCTCGAAGTATGATCTATGCGCACCCGGCACGGACTATATGAGCGCGGACGGCAAGACGAATGACGGATACAAAAAACTCGGCGGCACGAGCATGGCTTGCCCGGTTGTGTCCTTTGGCGCGGCACTTGCGATACTTCAAGATAGGGCAAAAGCGGCGGCAAGCGGCGAAACCTTGATGACATACGAGCAAATCGCAAAGAAAGTGAAAACTTCTCTTGGCTCGAAGATACAGCAATACGGCAGCAGTTTCAGCGTGTTCGATCTTTGCGAGCTTGCAAACGACAGTGTGCGCGTGCAAATCAAGTGCGACAGCGACAATCTCACCCAAGATTTGTTCGACGTCAAGGACGTGACGCTCTCCTTAGTGGTTTCGCCCTTCAAGTTTGACAATCTCGGCAAGGTGGAATGGTTTGAAAAAAATCAGGACGGCAGCGAAACTCGCATTGCGTTTTCAACGTTCAAGATAGACTATTCGCTTGAAAAAAGAGTGTTTTCCACGACTATTTACGCCAAATGGACGTATGAAACGGAAAAAGAATCGTACAAGGCGCAAAGCGAGCCTGTCACAATATCCGTAAATTATGTCGAGTATTCGCCCGAGCAAATCTCAAAGCTGAAAATCTCTGCTCTTGACGGCAACGGCAGTGAAGTGTCGCGCGTGGTGTGTCAGGCAGGGGAAGAGTACACTTTCAAGATAAACGACTTCATGACCGACTACGTGTCGCCAACGCTTGACGTGCAATGGTACGTCAACGGCGTGCTGAAAGCTCGCGGCACGGAGTTTGTCTTTGTCCCGTCCAATCTCGGCACTTACACCGTGACGGCAAAGATCGACGGACACTACACAAGCGGCGTTGAGATCAATGTGGGCATCATCAGCGAGCAGACGGCAGACGTTCTAAAAATCTTCACGATCGTTGCATCGGCGGCGATTGCGGCGGCATTTGCCGTGACAATGTGCGTGATCGTTGCAAGAAAGCGCAAGTCAAAGTGAAAGAGCGGTGCGCGCTCATATTTTGACGTAAACAATTTTTTGCGAATTTCAATAACTATATATTTTGCGAATTTTGAATTGTAGATTTTGCAAATTTCAGAAAAGTTAGATTTCACAAATTGCGGCTATAGGCAAGCATAAAAAACATCGAATTTTCCGACAAAATCACAAAACGTGTTCAACGAAAAAAAGACTGCTTGAAGAGCAGTCTTTCAAAAGACAAGTTTTCTTGTTGTTATACTTTATGCTTTGATAGCGTCAAGAGCGCGGCAAAGAGTGGATTTCTTTCTTGCAACCGTGTTCTTTTTGTAGATGCCGTCTTTGAATGCGCAGTCGATAACAGAAATTGTCTCGGGGAGAAGTTTCTCTGCAAGAGCAACGTCTTTTGCTTCGATAGCCGCATTGTATTTTTTGATAGCGGTTCTAACACGCGCTTTCTTTGCGGTGTTGATTTCGTTTCTCTTTTCAGAAGTGATAACTCTCTTTTTTGCTGACTTAATATTTGGCATATTTTACTCCTTGTACTTTTGTACCGATAAATATCTTTGATATATTAGCATAAACGCAAAAATCTTGCAACCGTTTTGCATTGTTTTTTCACACAATCTCACAATAATATTATGATTTACGGACATATAGTCACGGATTTGGCGGTGGAAGGAGCAATGGAGAACGGTTTTGGCTCGCTCGTGGACAAAAAGTCGCTCTCGCACGGGCTTGAAAAACGCTCGCTGTGGATCAAAACAGCAGAGCAGGCGCACAAAATCGGTCGGGACATGGGCAAATACGTCACGTTTGACGCAAAAGAGAACGTGTATTCCGACAGCGCGGCGCAAAATTACCTTGCAACGCAAATCGCCACGTCTTTGAAAAACCTCATCGGCGCGACAAAACGATCTTCTGCCGTGCTTGTGGCAGGGCTTGGCAACAGACTTATCGTATCCGACTCGCTCGGCTCTCGCACGGTTGAAAAATTGCGTGTGACAAGGGATTTGAATTCGTCCGCTCTTCAAAGCGTATGCGCGCTTGCAACGGGAGTGTCGGCCATGACGGGCATGCAGTCAGCCGAGATTATCGGGGGAGTCGCAAACAAAATCAAACCTTGCGCGGTCATCGTCATCGACAGCCTTGCAACATCAAGCGTAAAGAGATTGGGGCGTTCTTTTCAAATCTCCACCACGGGCATTTCTCCCGGCAGCGGCGTGGGGCTTGACAAAGAGCGTATCGACAAATCGACGCTCGGTGTGCCAACGCTTTCCATCGGTGTGCCTATGATGCTTGCGCTTAAAACGGCGATATACAATTTTGTCAAAGATTTTGCAACCGGCGACGGAAAAACCATAGACGAATTTGCCCTTCGAGAGAGTATGAAACAAGAAAATTTGTCAAGCCTTGTCGTAGCTCCCAAAGACATAGATTTTCTCGTCGAAAAAGCGTCAAGTATTATCTCGCAATCTATCGAAATCGCGCTAAATATAAACGTATAAAAATCGAAAACCACGATCAAAAAGGCTTGTAATTAAAGCTAAAACCATCAGGATAAACCATATAAAAAAACGGAAAATTTCGCATGATAAAAAGTGTATAAAACAAATCGACACGGCGATTTGATTTTTTCATTGAAACTATTGTATTTTCAACATTCTAACGACATAAAATGCCGTTTTTCATTGAATTTGAAAAGTGTGTAAATCTTGCTTTTTTTTGTCTGTAATTTGGTTGTGTTCTATCAGTCTATTTTCTGTTTTCGTTTTACTATTCAATCAAATCTCCCTGCCGCTCAAAAGGGTTGTGAGAATACGTCTGTATTTTTGCGTTTCGTCCTGTCCGCTGAACACAAATTTTACGTTGTTTAGGTCAAAATTTTGCGCTTTTTTATTAGCAAAATTTGCATATCCGTGACGTGCAAGCTCGGCTTTTAGATTGTGCAACACAAGGTCGTTTCCGTCAAAAAACGTGACGTTGCCAAGCACGCGCTTTATCGTTTTTTTGCAATACGGATAGTGCGAGCAACCGAGAATAACGTTGTCAACGCCATAGAATTTGCCTATACGTTTTTTAAGGTAGGGCAACAGCTCGCTCATATCCAGCGTATCTTTGTTTATTTCGGCTTGTATTTCAATCATGGTTGCAAGCTCTGACGTGTCTGCGATTTTGCCGCAATCGGGTCGGAGATTTTCAAGCGTTCTTGTGGTTGCCATAAGCAACGTTTTGTCGGGAATCGACTTGCAAAGACAGTCGGGAGGCAAGAGTTTCACCACATCGTCGCTTTTGTATGCGGTGGACGCCGTGTTGCACGCAAGCACTTGGACGTCGCTGTTGTTTTTGAGTTTCAAAACGGCGTGATTTACGATGTTTTCAATCTCTTTTTCGCTCTTGTTGCCGTATGGGTGGTGAAGGTTGTCCGCATAGTAAAAGAATTCGCAATCGGGGTATAACCGTGCGATTTTTTCAAGTGTAGTGAGCCCGCCGATGCCGCTGTCAAGAATTCCGATAATCATACTCTTTTGTATGCAGAATGTCGATATTTTGTTATAAAGGCGATTTTTGCAAGTTTTGGTTTTTTCTTACAAATCTTGCAATCGAACGTTCGTTTGATAATTTTGTTGTGTAAAAACCGATATTCTAATCAGGTGTTTTGAGATAAGCGACAAAAGGTGCGAGAATTGTGCGAATTTTTTTTCCGCTATCTAACAAGTTGTATCGCGCCATACGCTTTCAAATGGCTTTTGCGAGCAAAATTTGCTCTTGAAAATGTGGTTTTTTTATTATATAATGTAGCTATCCACTTGAAAAGAGGTAAATTATGAAGATTTTTGATACAGACTCAATCCGCAACGTTTCGCTCATCGGCCACTCAGGCGAGGGCAAAACATCCCTCGCTGAAGCAATGATGTTTGAAGCAAAGACCATCGATCGTCTCGGCAAAGTCGATGACGGCTCTTCCACGATGGACTATGACGATGAAGAAATAAAACGTAAAATATCAATTTCTTTGTCGCTCGGCTATGCAATTTATCGCAACACCAAGATAAACATCCTTGACGCTCCCGGATTTTTTGACTTCGAAGGCGAGATGATCGCTGCTTTGCACGCGGCAGACAGCGCAGTTGTCGTCACAAGCGCGACAGGCTCTGTCACGGTCGGCACTGAAAAAGCTCTCGAACTTTGCCAAGAGAAGAGAGTCTCGGCTCTTATTTTCGTCAACGCCGTTGACAAAGACAACAGTGACTTTATGGGCACTGCAAGAGCTATCATGGCAAAATACAAGAGCGTTGTCCCCATCGAGCTTCCCATCATGGAAGGCGGCAAAATGGTCGGCGTGGTTGACGTGCTCACCGGCAAGGCGTTTGACCTTTCCGATAAAGAAATCCCCACGCCCGCATCTATGAAGGCTGATGTTGACGAGTTCAACGGCAAACTTATGGAAATGATCGCCGAGACCGACGAAGAGCTTATGATGAAGTTCTTTGAAGGCGAAGCGTTCACCGAAGAAGAGATCCAAAAAGGATTGCACGTTGCAATCGCAGACGACATTTTCGTGCCGCTTGTTGCAGGCAATGCGCAGACCTCCAAGGGCGTGAAACGTCTTATGGACAAACTTGTCGATCTCATGCCGCATCCGCAAAGAGCGCATAAGATCAAAGCCATCAAGAACGGTGAAGAAATCGAAGTCGGCGTTGATCCGTTCGCTCCGTTCTGCGCGCAAGTCATCAAATCGGTTGTCGACCCGTACGTCGGAAAACTTCTTATCTTCAAAGTTCTCGGCGGCAAACTTTCAAGCGGCGACACTGTCTACAACGTCAGCGTTGACAAAACTGAAAAAATCGGCACGCTCTACGTGCTTAAAGGCAAAAAACAAGAACCTGTCGATTGCTTGAACGCAGGCGACATCGGCGCAGTTGCAAAACTTGTGTACACCAACACCAACGACACTCTCGCAACCCCCGACAACAAGATCCAATTTGAGAAAATCGAGTTCCCGAGCCCCGTCATTTCCTATGCGGTCAAGGCTCTCAAAGACGAAGAAAAAGCCATCCAAGGTCTTATCAAGATGCAAGAAGAAGACGCGACCTTCAAGGTGGAAAAGAACGTTGAAACCGGTGACGTGCTTATCAGCGGTTTGGGCGAGGCGCAACTTGACATCATGTGCAAGCGCGTCAAAGCAAAACTTGGCATCGACATCACGTGGCAAGAGCCCAGAGTCGCATATCGCGAAACCATCCGCAAGACTGCGTCCGCAGAAGGCAAACACAAGAAACAATCGGGCGGCGCAGGTCAATACGGTGACGTCTTCATCAAGTTTGAGCCGGGCGCGGCTGACGGCGAATTTGAGTTTGTCGACGCAGTTGTCGGCGGCGCAGTTCCTCGTCAATTTATCCCCGCAGTCGAAAAGGGCTTGCGCGAGGCAATCAAACACGGCGTTCTTGCAGGATATCCGATGGTCAACCTCAAAGCTACGCTTTATGACGGCAAATATCACCCCGTAGACTCCAAGGAAATCGCATTCGTCACCGCGGCGAAACTCTCCTATGCAGACGGCATTGCGGCGGCAGGTCCGTGCTTCCTTGAACCTATCGTTGAGGCAAGAGTGGTTGTGCCCGATGAGTATCTCGGAGACATTCTCGGCGACATGAACAAGCGTCGCGGTCGTATTCTCGGCACGGATATGGCAAACGGCAAACAAATCATCACCGCAGAAGTTCCGCAAGCCGAAATGTTCCGCTATGCAACCGATCTTCGCTCCATGACGCAGGGTCGTGGCAAGTTTGACATGCACGTCGTCCGCTATGAAGAAGTGCCTGCAATGAACAACGACAAGATTATTGCGGATGCGAAGAAGCGTGAAGAAGAGGCCGCCAAAAAATAATCGTTCTATTTAGCGAATAACTACGGCAGAGCCACGCTCCCGTCAACTCATGTACGCTCAGTACATTAGGGTTGCCGTTAGCGTGGCTCTTTCTTGTTCTTCATCTAAATATAACGATTATTTCACTTAATATTTATTGACTGCCGCAAAAAAACAACTCATGTACCAAATGTACACTAGGGTTGTTGCCCAAGGGGCTTTTCCTTGCTCTACATCTAAATATCAGCCTTATTTACTAGTTTTTTTATTAGCGAATAACTTCGGCAGAGCCACGCTCCCGTCAACTCATGTGCCAAATGTATATTAGGGTTGCCGATAGCGTGGCTCTTTCTTGTTCTTCATCTAAATATAACGATTATTTCACTTAATATTTATTGACTGCCGCAAAAAAAACAACTCATGTATCAAACTTACACTAGGGTTGTTGCCCAAGGGGCTTTTCCGAACAAAAGCCGTCATTGCGGCAACGGCATCGCTTGCGTGCA
>ULSH01035938.1_pt1 | contig 45209 bp, 42 predicted proteins | sample 1956151 | NCBI WGS metagenome assembly ULSH01 (sample SAMEA4835702, study PRJEB28245) | human gut metagenome | biome: gut microbiome; material: fecal sample | place: Denmark | collected 2008 | reverse complement strand
TTGATAATACAGTAGATTCCAATGGCTCTCAAGCTTAAGAATGATGGCTCCCAAGCTTGATAATAATCACCTCCATCTTCTCAAGCTCAACGCCTAATCTTCTTTCTTAAGAGGATTATATCATGAGGATTTTTGCATTCACAATGGCACAAATTTCATATTTGGGGGAGAAATTTCATATTTCTGATAAAAGTTCACACAAAAAGCAGGAACAATCGACGAAGCACAAACGCATAAATAAAATGCTGTTCTTGTGCTTCGCGGATTGTTCCTGCTGCGTGATAAAAAACGCTCTTTCTTATAATTCCAGCGCCATATCTCCCTCTTTGATAAGCCCCTTATTTCGCATCAATTCTGAAATTCCAAAGGAAATAACTGCCGGGAGAACAAACTGCATGATGACAATTTTAAAAATAACCGTTGCTGCATCCGATCCTTCAATCATCGTCTGATAGGTCATGATCTGTCCAACAAATCCTGCCGATCCCATTCCGGAACCCGTGGCATTACACTGCATTTTCACAAATACGGTACCCATCGGACCAAGAATGGCACTGGACACGATTGCCGGAACCCAGATCAGCGGACGTCGCATGATATTCGGCACCTGAAGCATTGATGTTCCGATTCCCTGTGCCAACAGCCCTCCGAACTTATTCTCACGGAAGCTTGCAACTGCAAATCCGACCATATTGCAGCAGCATCCGATCACTGCAGCACCGGCAGCAACACCCTGCAGATTCAGGATCACTCCAAGTGCCGCTGAACTGATCGGCAGTGTAAGTATCATCCCCATAAGTACAGAGACTATGATTCCCATCAAAAATGGCTGCTGCTCGGTCCCCCAGTTGATGATATCTCCAAGTCCTGTCATCATGGTAGAAATCGGCGGTCCCACAAGCACTCCAATGGCAGAGCCTGTTACAATGGTTACAAGCGGTGTCAATATAATGTCAAGTTTCGTCTTTCCTGCAACCAGATGCCCGAATGTAATTCCCACAAAAGCTGCTACAAATGCACCCAATGGCTCTCCCGGTCCTGCCAGAATCATCGCTCCATCTGCAAATGCCGTACCTAACAGAATCTTACTGGCATAGCCGCCTACCATACCGGTTACACCGGCTGAAATCGTAACCAGGGAACTTTCCCCATACTTATGTGCTACACCGATACCAATTCCTGCACTGGTACATGCAGCGGCTACCCTCCCAACCTGATTGACACACTCTCCGATCGGGCCCCCGATCACAAGACCAATCTGTTGGATAATCGTACCGATAATCAGCGTAGCAAACAATCCCTGTCCCATACCGCTTAAACCATCGATAAAGATATGGTTACAAACTCTCTTTAACACGTTCATCTTTTCTGCTCCTCATCTTTTGTATCTATTCCTTTCACCACCGGCTCTATGGTCCGCTCCATCAGCATGCGCAAAATATCAATCCCACCTTTGCCCCTGATTGCACTGAACCAGAAAGAATTCTCCAATTCTGCCATAATCGACTGCAGTCCTTCTATAATCAACCTTTTTCCCGGTGTTTCAAGCCATTTGATTTCCACTTCATCTCCCCGGAAATAAAAATGCACCTTTCTTCTTACTGCTTCCTCCAAAAACGCTATATCCAGTTTCAGCACCAGAGTCCCCATCTCATCTTTTGTAAAAACACCCAGTGTTCCGATCAGATAACTTTCTCCATGAATGTTCAGCCAGCTTTCCTTCGCTTTTCCAAATCCAATCCTGATTTTCTGCTGCTCTTCTCCCTCTAAAACCAGAAGATCAAATTCTCCCTGCTTATATTGAAATCCGATGCTTTGAATGCCTTCGGTCATATTATTATGGAACACCTGCATCACCAAAGGAAATAAACCTACACTTTTTGTCTCCAACTCATAGTGTCTTCCATCTAATTGCCGCATACAATCATGGATTCCCGGTACTCCAGACGCTTTCCTTTTGCTCCATCCGTTTCTTTTCTCCCATCCGCCCTGCCGCACTGCAAAGCGCTGCTTGCCAGCCCCCGACTCCATCTCCGCCGTCAAACGCTGCAAAATCATCTGGCTGCAGGGATCTTCCGGCAATACGGCTCCCGGATGATAGGAATCGGGAAAATATTTCCGGATAATATTCAACATGACACAGTTCTGGAATAATTCATCACTCCCCGCGCAAGTCACCAACACCATATTCAGATCCGGATATACGACCACATTCTGTCCCAACATTCCATTGAACTCAAAACTTCCCGGTCTGTTCTCCATCCAGACCTGATACCCATATCCGAAGGTACCTTCCACACTCTCAACCTTCTTTCCGGTGGAAATTTCCACCCAGCCCTCCGGAACAAGCTGCTGTCCTTTCCATATGCCCCTCTGCAGATAAAGCTGCCCCAGTTTTGCCATATCCTCAGGACACAAAAACAACCCCCATCCGCCTTTCGTAATTCCTTTTGGACAGGTTTCCCAAAGATACTTTGTAATTCCAAGAGGTTGAAACAATCTTGGCTCCAGATATTCCGCTAATGTCATTCCGGTTCGTTCTGTCACAATTGCCGACAGCACATACGTATTCATACTGTTATATTGAAATGCAGCTCCCGGTTTTCCGGAAACTGGCGCATTCAGAAAACTATTCAGCCAGTCGTTGCCGGAGATCGCACCAATTTCATTGAACTGAACTCCGCTTGTCATGGTAAGCAGATGCTCTACGGTGACTTCAGGACGGAACATCTTTGCAAGGGGGCTCATCCGATGCTCGAAAATTTTATAGATATTCTCATCCAATGACAAGTTTCCATCCCGGACCAACATTCCCACAGCCATACCGGTAATACTTTTGCACAGAGAATGGGTAATATGCCAGATACCGCTGCGGTAAGGAGCAAAATTGCATTCACAGATCACTTTCCCGTTCCTCAATATCATCAGATGATGCATATCTGTCGAAGCTGTATCGCCCAGTTCCCGAACCATCTTTGCCAGATACCCGGATGAAATCCCCTGACTCTCGGGAGACACTCTCTCAAATGCCTGCTCATATACAGCATCAAAGGGAAACTCTACCTTCTGCGGAAAAAAATCCACCTTACTAAGCCCTTCTGTTTTCCCCTGAATCATGCCCATAATCATCTCAACCGCTGCAAGCTGCTCTTTTGCCATCCCGTAACCTCCTGTCTTTTTCCATTCGTCAAACTCCGTGTCCGGCCCATCGGCATACGCTGTCAATCAGAAAAAAGTGGTGTGCTGAAATATCGTTCCGCCGTATCCGGCAATACGGTAACAACCGTCTTTCCCTTCCCCAGCTTTCGTGCCAGTGCCTTTGCCGCCGCAACATTGGTTCCGCTGGAGATTCCGCACATCAACCCTTCCAGCCGGGCCAGATCCTTTGCAGTCTGCAGTGCCTCTTCATCACTTACAATATAAATTTCCTGATAAATCTTCTGATTCAGGATCTCCGGAATCAGACCGTCTCCAATCCCCATCTGAATGTGGGTTCCTATTGTTCCTCCTGCCAGAATCGCTGCATTCTCCGGTTCCACCGCCCAGATTTCCATCTCCGGATTTGCTTCCTTCAGAATTTCTCCGATTCCCGTTATGGTTCCTCCGGTTCCTATTCCGGAACAGAAGCCATGAATCGGTCCATCCACCTGCTCTAAAATCTCTCTGGCCGTGTGAAGACGATGTACCGCAGGATTTGCCGGATTCTCAAACTGCTGCGGAACAAAGACTCTTGCATCCTCCCTGGCCATCTCTAACGCCTGTCTTAAACACTCTGCGATACAGGCACCGATATCACCGGCGTCATGAACAAGGCGTACCTCCGCACCGTAATGGCGCACCAGCTTTCTCCGTTCTTCACTGACCGAATCCGGCATAATGATAATCGTCTTATAGCCCTTTACCGCACCAATCAATGCCAGTCCTATCCCCTGATTTCCGCTTGTAGGCTCCACAATGATCGAATCCCTGTGGAGCAGCCCTTTTTTCTCCGCCGTCTGCAGCATATGAAAGGCAGTTCTCGTCTTTATCGATCCGCCCACATTCAAACCTTCAAACTTCACCAGAATCTGTGCGCCATCGGGATCGCCCATATGATTCAGACGAATCAAAGGAGTATCTCCCATGGCCTCCAAAACATTATTATATATCATAACGTTCTCCTTTTCTCATCCCCTGTATCAGGCAATTGCGAAACGCCCCGGACATCGGCCCAGACTTCGCTCATGCCTTATGTCAGCACTTCTCTCATTTTATGTTATCATCCTTAAATAATCAACCATATTTTTCCTGTATTCGTATCAATTTTTCTTCAACTTTTCTTCATTCTGTCAAAATCTAAATCATCACGCGGAATGGATGCAATACAATTCCAAGCAATATCCACAATATCCGCTTTCCAAAAGGCACCTCTGCAACATGGATATGATCAGGCGTATCATACGTATTTTTATCAATGACCGTCCGGCAGTCCCTCTCCATCTCCGTCATCGCTTCTTTTAATTCTGCTGTAAATTCTTTACTGTTGATTACCAACATCAGTTCCGTATCCACATAGGTGCTTCTCAAGTCCAGATTATAAGAACCAACCACTGCCAGGTCATCATCAATGACGATCGATTTTCCATGGTAAGATTCCCCGCCGTCATATTCCAGAATCCGGATCCCCGTATCCAGAAGTTTGCCTTTGTATTTCAGATAGTCACTGGAAGCTACTATATTATCTCCATTCTCTACCGAATTTACCAACATATGCACATCCGGCACCGTTTCACAGATTTTTTCCAGTGTCTCATACATATAGCCATTACAAACTGCATAAGGTGTGTGGATCGTTACCTGCTCTTTTGCCTGTTTCATCAACTCCGAAAGCGAATAAAACACTACCGGTTCTTTTCCATAAATACCAGTAGGATTGGAAATCAGACGGACCTGATTTGTCGGAACTGTCTGTTCTCTATAATCCGTCTCTTCGAACAAATCCGGATGTTCCCTTTTTATCTTATCGTACCGCTCTTCCAACAACGTAATCTGTGTCTGCACGCTTTCCCTTTCTCTCAGTGATTCTTCATTATGAAAATACGTACACACATCCAGATTCCAGACTTTCTCAAAATATGCTTCCACCTGCCACAGAGAACTGCTCCTGTCTTCTTTCTCTCCCTGCTTTGTGTTATAGATCAACACTTCTCTGTCCCTGCTTCTGTTTTTGGTGCTGTAGTCCCCGATAAAATAATCAAAGGTATTCCTTCCGCCCAAAATATAAGCCAGATCATCCACAATCATATATTTATCATGCATTCTCCCCTGACTTGTCCACGGTGTCAGAACATTCAGCCTGTTATAAATCTTGATTTCCGCATTCGGATGTGAAGACAGTGCATAGAACAATTCTTCCCCTTCCATACGAATCAATCCGCTGACACCATCCACCAGGACCTGCACCTTTACTCCTTCCTCCGCCTTATGAAGAAGCATGGCGAGAACATCCTGTGCACTCTGTCCGGGCCGGATATCAAAGGTACTCATAATAATCCGTTCCTCTGCCCGGTTGAACAACCGAATCCTCTCCTCCCAGGCACTGGTATTTGTCTCCAACAGCTGCGCACGATCCGGACCCACCTGATCGCTTCTAAAATCCTCTATATGAAAATTCGCTTCTGTTTCCTTCGTTATTTCCTTATAACGCATAAAAGGCCCAACGATTGCCGCAATCAAAACGATCACCAACACAATCAGGACCAAAAGGATCTTTTTCCCCACTCTATACTTCATCAAATCACCGTCTCTTTACCTTACAGCTACCATATACTGCTCAGAACCCTCATAATTATTACCATATTTTTCTTATTTTATACCAGAACCAGATACACTGCAACACTTTCTACAAAATCCCCTCTAATACGACAAAAAATTATAATGCAGACAGTACACTAGAGCAGGTGTTTTCGTCCCCACTATACAAAAATATTCGCAAACACTACAATCAGAGGAATTGCAATCAATGTCCGTTCCATAAAAACCAAAAACAGCTTCCAGAGATTCATCGGAATCTCGCTCTTTATAATAATGGTTCCCACCTCTGTCAGATAGATAATCTGGACCAGAGACAGCACACCTATGATAAATTTCGTCTTTACAGACTGAATTCCTGTGATCAAAAGTGCCGGAATAAACATATCCGTAAAGCCTGCCAATGTTGCCGGGGCCACGGCAAATGCCTCTTCCACGCCGAAAAGCTTCAGATACATCCCCATCGGATAAGAAATCCACCTGAACACCGGCGTATAAGTGGCGATCATCAGTGCAATAGTTCCCCATGCCACAACAATAGGAATCAGGTCAAAAAACATTCCCATCACCACTTCAAATCCGCCGGAAAGCACAGACTTCAGGTTAAACTTTTCCGCCCGCTGACAGCTCACTTCCAGTGCATAAGCAAATGTTCCTTTTTCCTGCGGAACGTCTTCATTGATCTGTTTTCCCGCCTTTTCCTGATAAGTATCCGGAAGGGTGCGGATCGGAGGAATCCTGGCGATGATCACAGCCAATACCACACCTACGATACAGATACAAAGATAGAAAGGCGGAAACAACTTAGAAATTCCCACAGTATTTGCAATCATCAGACAAAAAGGAATCGATACCAGAGAAAAGTTGGTCATAATATATCCAGCCTCCCTTTTCGTATAGAACCCTCTCATGTACTGCTCTCTCGTTAGAATGACAGCTGCATTGGATGCACCAAACCAGGAAGCAATCAGATCCACAGATGCCCGTCCCGGCACATGAAACAACGGCCGTACCACTGGTTTTGCCAGTACACCCAGAAACTCCATGATTCCGCAATCTGTTAAAAAGGGCATGATAAAACTAAATGCCAGTACGATGCAGAATAAAGTTCCGCACAGATCAATAATCGTTGCTCCTGTATCCGCTGAGGTAACTACCTCAGGTCCGAATCCCAGAATAACCATGATTCCGAATATCGCCCCAAATACTTTGGACACCAGATAAAGCGGTGTCGTGGAAAATGCCCGCTTCAGGTAGTGGTTGTTTCGGATAAAATCTGGCTTTGCAAAATAATCAATCAGACTGACCACCGCCGAAATAATCAGCAATACCAGAAGGATATAGTTCAGACTGCCTCCAAATAAGTTTTTCAGTCCGGTTTTCAGAAAATCCAACAATGTGGTAAAAGAATCCCCCTGGGGAATCGGCACCAGAAACATTAAAACCCCAAATGCTGAAAACAGAAGAAATTTCAGCACATTTTTCCCATTCACACTCGAACGTTGTTCCATCTTCTCTTCTCCTTGTACTTTTTATAAAGCTTCCACTTTCCGCATGGCATCAAAAATCATATCCTCCGTAACCGCATAGGGAATATGCTCCATATCTGGGCCTGTCACCGTCTCAGTCAGTACCTCCTTCAGATATGAGCGCTCCAGTTTCACTCCCATCTCCCCAAGTGTTGTAGGAATTCCAAGCTCCGTCAGGAATGATTTTAACCTCTGCATTTCTTCTGCCTGCCCGTCCACAGCCAGTTGCACCAATACCCCATAAGCTACCACATCCCCATGCAGGAACGTTTCCTCAAATCCTGGCAGTAATACCAAACCATAATAAACGGAATGGGCGATCGCGCAGTTATAAGCATCCAACACCATCAGGGAAACCAGTCCCGTACTGATAATGTTCGCTAAAACTGTCTGCTCCAACTCATACGTTGCCTTTCCCTCCATGCAATCGTTAAGTGCCTGAACACCGTGTACCAGAAGCGGCCTGTAACACAGATTGCTGATTTCTCTTCCAAGAGCGGAACTGTGTGCCAGTTGATCCCCTCTCGCCGCAAAATGACATTCGAAATATTTGCCGATAGTATCCCCCATCCCGGCTCTTAAGTATTTGGCAGGGGCATCTGCAATCACCGGAAGCTGAATAAAACAATGTCTTGCCGGACGATCATAGAAGTAAAAACTGTCAAAATTACCGTCCTCCTTATAAACCACCGACAAAGCCGTTGCAGCCGCACAGGTTGCTGCTATGGTTGGAAAAGTAAATACCGGAAGTTCCGCCTTATATGCAGCCCCTTTTGCTGTATCCAAGGCTTTTCCGCCTCCCATGCCAAAAATCATATCTGCTTTACATTGAAGCGCACATTCCGCCAAGTGCGCAATCCCGGCATAGGTACACTCTTCTCCAAAAAGCACCGTATCCACGATTTCCAGATCACTTCCCGCAATTGCTTCCTCCAACACACCCCTGGCCGCCTGAAGTGCCTTCGCACCACCAATCAGGAATACTCGCTTTCCAACACTTCGGCAGATCTTTGTCACCTTCTCATAAGCATCTGTACCGATTGTATAATCAACAAAATATACGGAATAAGAATTCATTCCTTCCTCCTCATCCTTTCAACAACGCTGTCATTTTTTCCAGACGGGCAAGTGCCTCATCTATTGTTTCCTTTTCCCTTGCAAAATGAAGCCGAATCAGATGATTCACTTCTTCTTTGAAGAAACTGGACCCCGGCACAGCCGCCACACCGATATTCTGAATCATCCACTCGCAAAATTCCAGATCCGTATAACCCTCAAACTGCGGCAGATCCAAAAACTCCTGAATGTCGATCAGGACAAAATAAGTTCCCTGAGGGACATTGTGCTTCAAACCAATTCGGTCCAGACCCTCCAGAAAAACATTCCGTTTTTTCGTATAGGTTTTCAACAATTCTTCATAATAAGATTCCGGAAAGTTCAGCCCTGCCACTGCTGCTTCCTGCAGAGGTGCCGCTGCTCCGACTGTCAGAAAATCATGTACCTTCTTTGCCGCCTCGATCACTTCCTCCGGTCCGATCAGATAACCCAGGCGCCATCCGGTAATCGAATACGTCTTCGACAAAGAATTACAGGTAATCGTATGTTCATACATCCCCGGCAGAGAAGCCATACAGGTGTGATGATATGGTGCATACACCATATGCTCATAAACTTCATCCGTCACCACAAAGGCGTCATACCTGACAGCCAATGCTCCAATCTGCATCAATTCTTCTCTCGAAAATACCTTTCCGCAGGGATTGGACGGATTGCAGACAATAATTGCCTTGGCACCCTCCCGGAATCCTTTCTCTACAAGGCGGATATCAAACTGATATTCCGGCGGAACCAGTGGAATATAGATTGGTTCTGCCCCGGATAAAATCGCATCTGCCCCGTAGTTTTCATAAAACGGCGAAAATACCATAACCTTGTCTCCCGGATTGCAGATAGTCATCATCGCACACATCATAGCCTCTGTACCGCCGCAAGTCACCACAATTTCTTTTTCTGGATCAATCGTCCTTTGGATGGCTTTTCCCTGCTTCCTTGCCAATGCCTCCCTGAAATTCTCCGCTCCAAATGTCACCGAATACTGATGAGGACCTGCATAAGCCGCCTTTGCCAGTGCCTCCATGATCTCTTTCGGCGGATCAAAATCAGGAAACCCCTGAGATAAATTAATCGCTCCATACTCATCACTGATTCTGGTCATTCTGCGAATTACAGAATCAGTAAATGTTCCAACTCTTTCACTTAATTTCGGCATATCTTCTTTCTGCCCTCAAACGGCAGCCTCCTTTCTCTGGCGATTCCGCCTGGTGTACTGACATGTTCACTGATTTGACGAAACTCTGTAATAGGAATATAATAAAGTATACCGTAACGGTATAGTCAAGGAGGGAATGTATATTTATGCAGAAATTACACAATCCATGTATAAAAACCGGTGAATTTGCCAGATTATGTAATACCAATAAGCGCACCCTTTTTCACTACGATGAGATCGGACTCTTTTCTCCTGCCTATACAGATGAAAAGGGCTACCGATTTTACAGCGAAAGCCAGTGTGACGTCTTCTTTACCATCACCTGTCTTCGTGAAATCGGTATGCCCTTAAAAGAAATCAAGCAATATATTGACCACCGGAATCCGGAAGCTTTAAAAATACTTCTGGAAGAGCAGTATATAAAAGTTCTCGCAGAACAAGAACGGCTCAGAAAAATCGAACAGGTAATCCGAACAAAACTGCATCTCGTTTCTCTAAGCGAATCCCCGGAAGTATCCGACCGCAGTCAGGATATCCAGCTTGAGAAAGTCCCGGAAGAATATCTGGTTACCAGTCCGCGTCTGGATACTTCCGACCATGACATCATTATCCGCAAACTCTGTGAACACATCGGATACTGCAATCACAATCACTTGAACGCCGGACACCCCTATGGGGCCATGATCAGCACTCAGTCTCTTCTTACTCAGAACTGGGATACATATGCCTACTTTTTTACAAAAGTTCTCGACAAACCATCGGGACACCCCTTCCATCTGAAACCAGCCGGACTTTACGCTGTTACCTACCTGAAAGGAAATTATTATAATGCTTCAGACGCCTATGCCAAACTTCTTCATTTCCTTCGGCAGCATCCGTACCATCCCGGTGAATTCCTTTATAAAGAAGCAATTCTGGATGAAATTGCAGTTGACAATGAAGCTGATTACATAACTAAAATCTCGATCCCTGTACATCCTTCTGATTAATTTTACAAACATGCTCCAGAAGCGGAATGACCTCCGGAAGATTCCCGCAAACCTTTACGCGCAAATTCATCTGTTTTCTTCCTTGTATTCCTTCGGAGACACCCCTACATTTTTCTTAAAGATACGGCTGAAATAACTGGAATCGGCATATCCCACTTCCAAACAAATTTCCTTAATACTCTTAGATGAATTGCGAAGCAGTTCTTTTGCCTTTTCCATACGGACATCGGTCAGATACTCAATAAAATTCTTTCCCACTTTTTTCTTAAATACTTTACTGAAATAATAAGGACTGATATTCAATTGCCGGGAAACATCATCCAGGAAAATATCTTTCTGATAGTTTTCTTCGATATAAATCTGACCCTTTGCTACAACAGCAGCCATATTCTCCTCTTTTTTGACGGAAATGCAGCAGCATACATTCTCAATCTTTGTTTCGAGCCAAGCTTCCAACTGTTGATATTCTTTTATCTCCATAATATTCTGCAGATATTCACTTCTTCCGGTAAAACGATAAAACATTCCGCCGCTTTCATAACCAATATGCTCTGCCTGCAATACCAATTCCAACACCTTTAGTTTAATATCTATCATATTGGAACTATAATTTTCAATCATCCATTCAAAAAAACATTTCGCATAATACACAGACTTGTTCAGATTCCCTTCCTGAATATATTTGAAAAGCTTTTTTTCCACATCAATGGGGTAATCCGTCTCATAATTGCAGCGCAGCGGCAAATCATTCACATGAACCACAGAATCTGTACTGTCATAGGTCAAGGATTTCATCGCTTCATGATAGGATAAAGTCATATCATCATCATGATATACAGAACCAATCCCTGCACGGAACCTTGCACGGAAGGAAGAACGAAGGTCACGCACCATCTTCCTTGCCAGATCAATGATTTGAATACGAAACTCATATTCGTCCATTTGATCCGGAATTTCCAGGGGTACAAAAACAAGAATCAGATTGCCCAACATGTTGCTGACACAACATTCAAAATAAGATTTCACCTTCTCCCGAATCTTATGATATTCCTTCTGCAGACGTACGCTGACATCGGCAATATTCCCCATGCGTTCTTCATCTGTCAACACTCCGAACTGTACTGCCATCATATAACCGCTGCACGTTTCTATCCCCAGAAGCGTCTTGAAATTCTCCAATTCTTCCTTCTCACGATTCTGATAAAGAAACGCGTGTATAAACCCATTTTCAATAATCGGTGTTACAATCTCCAACTTTTCTTTGTTGGCAAGATCACTACTCCTTTTTTCTTTTACATCATCTACCTGATTTATCGCCTGATTCAGAACTTCTACAATGACATTTTTATCAATTGGTTTCTTGATATACTTTAACACATCGATTCCGATAGCTTCTTTTGCATAATCAAATTTGTCAAATGTACTTGCCACTATAAATATCACATTGGAATTACCCTTACGTATCTCCTTCATTGCTTCGATCCCATTGATTCCCGGCATCTGAATATCCATAAATGCAATGTCCGGACAAAAATACTCTGCCAGTTCCATCACTTTCCTTCCGGTTTTTGCAGATTTTATGATACACTGATCCCCCAAATTTTTCTCAATGATAAACTTCAATGTATCTATCACAATCCCCTCATCATCCGCAATCATAATCTTATACATTTTTGCCCTCCTTGTATTTGGCAGGAATAAAAACTGCCACTTCTGTTCCCATATTTTTTCCGTTCGATTTCATCAAACCCATGCTTGATACAGTTTTCCACAATCGGCTGTAAGATCATACTTGGAACACTGATATTAATTTTCCGTATCATACTCAGGAAATGATTCATCCATCAAGAACTCTACATATACCCCTCTTGTCTCTCCATATTCTTGTGTTCACTCCTGCTTGTCTGCCTGCCAGCAAAACAACCCGTTATAACGCCCAACAGGAGTACGATCACTGCAATTATATATTTTTTACATTTATTAATTGTTTTTCTATCCATCTTTTTCATGCAAGCACAAAAAGCATAACCTTTTGACCCTGGTATCATACTATAATTTTATTATAAAAAATCTGGAACGTCAATTTCTCGATTTTGTCAATATGCTCCTACCCAAAACTCACTTATCGTTTCATCACAGTTCTCCATTCTCCAACTCCTTAATTACACCCCATGCCTCCGCATCAAATTTTTTTCCTTTGAAGTAAAATTCCTTATCTGCATTTGTAATTTCCCGAATCACTTTACATGGATTTCCAGCCGCAATCACCCATTCCGGAATATCTTTTGTGACAACACTCCCTGCGCCGATTACCGTATTGCTCCCGATATGAACACCCGGAAGGATAACCGTATTCCCGCCGATCCACACATTATCCCCAATGGATACTTCGATTCCATACTCATACATGGAATTTCTGGATACCGGATGCACAGGATGTCCTGCCGTATAGATTGCCACGTTTGGCGCCATCTGGCAATTATCCCCAATCGTTACTTTTGCCACATCGATAATTGTACAATTATAATTAGCAAAAAAATTCTTCCCCACTTCAATATGGAAACCATAATCACAATAAAACGGCGGATTTAAAAAAGCCCCCTCTGATTTTCCAAATAATTCCTTAACAATTCTTCCGATTTCATCAAAATCAGAACGGTCCGCCGTATTCAGCCTCTGTAAAATCTTCCTGCACCGCTTTTGTTCCTCCATAACAGATGCATCTGAAATATATGCCATTCCCAAATCTCTTCGTTCCCTGTTATTCATAGAAACTTCCTCCAACTCTGATTTTTTATAAAAGACCCGAAACCAAACGGTCATGACCTCGATCTACTGCATCACGCAGCCCGTTATATTGGTTTTTCTTTCAAACATTGTTATAATTATATTGTATTTTTTTCGTTTCATCTACCATCATTATATTTTTTATTATGATACAAGCGTCAAAAGGTCATGCTTTTCATGCTTGCATGAAAAGGCATGACTTTGGGACGCGAAAAACACCGAAAATTAGCCATTTTTCGTAGAAAAATGAGCGAATTTGAGGTGTTTTAGGATTGCGTGAGCATGAAATGCGAAGCAATCCGTATATCATAAGCGTCAAAATACCTTTTGACGCTTTCATCTTATTATAACAATCCTATAATGTTGAAGCAAAGTTCTTAGCAACATATTATTTTTATTGGGAGATATCACAATCCTCTTCCACATATTCCATAATTTCCTCCACTTTACACTTTAGTATCTTACACAAAGTCCCGATTGTATATGTGGTAACGCTTTGATTTTTTCTCAGGCGGCTTAACTGCCCGCTGCTGAATCCATAATCCTTGATCAGCTTATATTGTGTGATTCCCTTCTTTTTCATTGTAATCCATAATCTGTCATAACGTACCATATTAAGAGCCCTCCTAAGGACATTATCTCAATATTGCACTTTTTTAGACATTGCCCTATATCGGCAATCAAATTATGAGTTTTATTATGCAACTTATTTATATTTCATATCACCCTTTCTATTTACTTCTCTGTTAAAAACAGATCCAACGCCAAAAAACGGCATGAATGCCTCCGTTCATAGCATTCATGCCGTTTTTCCTCTCTACTATTTTCTTTTTTTCCAATTAATGCATCACTGACAGTATTTTACTCTGCCAGCTTCTCACAAAAGGAGCAGGCTTACCGCCTGCTCCTCCTATTTTTACAGTCTGATTAATCTTCTCCGTAGAGTGTAATCAATTTCTGCAGATATGCGTATCTTTCTTTTGCTTCGGACTCGGATTTTGCAAAGAGTCTTGCAGCCTTTTCCGGATTTGCACGTTTCAGTGAGTTGTAACGTACCTCGCCGTCCAGGAATTCCTGATAGCTTTCTGTCGGAGCCTTGCTGTCCAGTGAGAATGCTGCTTTTCCTTCAGCCTTAAGAGCCGGATTATAACGGAAGCAATGCCAGTATCCGGATTTAACAGCCAATTCCTCCTCGGTCTGAGCTTTGCTCATACCTTTTTTGATACCATGGTTGATACATGGAGCGTAAGCAATAATCAGAGATGGTCCCGGATATGCTTCTGCTTCTGCAATGGCTTTTACAGCCTGATTGAAATCAGCACCCATGGAAATCTGTGCTACATAAACATAGCCATAGCTCATGGCGATACTTGCCATATCTTTCTTCTTAACCTCTTTACCGCCTGCAGCGAACTGAGCAACAGCACCTGTAGGTGTAGACTTCGAAGACTGTCCGCCTGTGTTGGAGTAAACTTCGGTATCAAATACCATGATGTTGATATCCTGTCCGCTTGCAAGAACATGGTCAACACCGCCGAATCCGATATCGTATGCCCATCCGTCACCACCGAAGATCCACTGGGATTTCTTAGCCAGGAAATCTTTGTTTTCAACGATGTCTCTGCATACATCACAGTCAATACCCTCTAAAGCTGCAACCAGCTTGTCAGTGGCAATGCCGTTGGTAGCGCCGCATCCAAAGGTATCCAGATACTCTTTACATGCTGCTTTTACCTCATCAGAAGCTTTTTCATTGTTCATCACAGACTCAATCTTATCTTTCAGACCGCCCCGGATTGCGTTCTGTGCCAGCAACATACCGTAACCAAACTCTGCATTGTCCTCAAACAGTGAATTGGACCATGCAGGACCCTGTCCTTTTGCATTTACCGTATATGGTGTGGACGGTGAAGAGTTACCCCAGATAGAGGAACATCCTGTTGCATTGGCGATATACATTCTATCACCGAACAACTGGGTAATCAGTTTTGCGTAAGGTGTCTCACCGCAGCCTGCACATGCGCCTGAGAACTCAAGCAGAGGCTGTTTGAACTGGCTTCCCTTAACGGTATTCGGTTTGAATTTCTCAACAACATCTTCTTTAACCGGAAGTGTTACTGCATAATCGAAGTACTTCTGAGATGCAGCATTTGCTTCCAGATTTTCCATAGCCAGTGCCTTTGCACCCTTCTTGCCCGGGCAGACATTTGCACAGGAACCACATCCGGTACAGTCAAGAGCGGAAATAGCTATAGCAAACTTATAATCTGTCATACCAGTCATAGGTAATGTCTTAAGTCCTTCCGGAGCTGCAGCAGCTTCTGCCTCTGTCATAGCGAACGGACGGATAACTGCATGAGGACATACATAAGAACATCTGTTACACTGGATACAATTATCCGGATTCCATACCGGGATATTCACTGCGATACCGCGCTTCTCATATGCAGAAGCACCGGATGGTGTGGTACCGTCAACATAATCTTTAAATGCAGATACCGGCAGACTGTTACCTTCCTGAGCGGATACTTTACACTGGATGGTGTTGACGAAATCAACAACCTCCTGTCTTCCGCCTTCTGCATGAGTCATAAACAGCCCTTCATCTGCAGCATCTTTCCAGCTTTCCGGAACTGTTACTTCCACTACCTGTTTTGCACCTGCATCGATTGCTGCCCAGTTTTTCTGAACAACGTCATCACCCTTACGTCCGTAAGTAGCTTTCGCAGCTGCCTTCATCAGTTCATTTGCTTTATCTTCCGGAATGATATTTGCCAGTTTGAAGAATGCGGACTGCAGAATCGTATTGATACGTGTCGGTCCCATACCGGTTTCGATACCAATCTTCACACCATCTATGGTGTAGAACTTGATATTGTGGTTTGCAATAAATGCTTTCACCTGTCCCGGCAGATGTTTCTCCAGACCTTCCATATCCCATGCACAGTTCAGAAGGAATGTACCTCCGTCAACCAGTTCCTGAACCATGTTGTATTTGTTCACATAAGAAGGATTGTGACAGGCAACAAAGTTTGCTTTGTGGATCAGGTATGTGGATTTGATCGGTTTCTTGCCGAAACGCAGGTGAGACATCGTAACACCGCCGGACTTCTTGGAATCATAGTCAAAGTAAGCCTGTGCATACATATCTGTATTGTCACCGATGATCTTGATGGAGTTCTTGTTGGCACCTACGGTACCGTCAGCGCCCAGACCCCAGAACTTACAGTTAATCGTTCCTTCCGGAGTTGTAACGATCGGAGCACCAGTCTCAAGAGAAAGGTTGGTTACATCATCTACGATACCGATGGTGAATTTCTGTTTTTCTGTATTGTTATATACAGCAACGATCTGTGCCGGTGTTGTATCTTTGGAACCCAAACCGTAACGTCCTGTGAATACAGGAGTTGTCTCGAATTTTGTTCCCTTCAGGGCTGCTACAACGTCCAGATACAACGGCTCGCCCATAGCGCCCGGTTCTTTTGTTCTGTCAAGTACCGTAATCTGCTTTGCAGTCTCCGGAATCGCCTCAACCAGAGCTGACGCGCAGAATGGTCTGTACAGACGAACTTTTACGACACCGACTTTCTGACCTGCTGCTGCCAGATAGTCAATCGTCTCTTCAATGGTATCACATACAGATCCCATCGCAATGATTACATGCTCAGCATCTGCCGCACCATAATAATTAAATAATTTATAATCAGTTCCGATTTTTTCATTTACTTTATCCATGTATTCCTGTACGATTGCAGGAAGCGCATCGTAATAGGAGTTACATGCTTCTCTTGCCTGGAAGAAAATATCCGGGTTCTGCGCAGAACCTCTCTGGCATGGATGATTGGGATTCAGAGCATGCTTTCTGAATGCATTGACTGCATCCATATCTACCATATCTTTCAGGTCTTCATAATCCCAGGTCTCAATCTTCTGGATCTCATGAGAAGTACGGAATCCGTCAAAGAAGTTGATAAATGGAACTTTTCCCTTAATTGCTGCACAGTGGGCAACCGGTGTCAGGTCCATAACCTCCTGAACGCTGGATTCACAGAGCATTGCAACTCCAGTCTGACGACAGGCATATACGTCAGAGTGATCGCCAAAGATTGACAATGCATGGCTTGCCAGTGCACGTGCGGATACGTTAAACACACCTGGTAACTGCTCTCCGGCAATTTTATACAGATTCGGAATCATCAGAAGCAGACCCTGAGAAGCAGTATACGTGGTTGTAAGAGCACCTGCTGCCAGAGAACCGTGTACCGCACCTGCTGCTCCCGCCTCAGACTGCATCTCGGTTACACGTACCTCCTGTCCGAAAATGTTCTTTCTTCCCTGGGTTGCCCATTCGTCTGTTGCTTCCGCCATAACAGATGATGGAGTAATCGGGTAAATCGCCGCTACATCCGAATAAGCGTAAGATGCATGAGCTGCAGCATGATTACCATCCATGGTTTTCATCTTTCTTGCCATTTTGTTTATCCTCCTTAAAAAATAATGACCATAATAAAAGGCTTCATTAAGCCGACATACATATTTTTCTAAATTATAGCACTCTTTGGACAGATTGTCCATAATTCAAATCTTTGTTTCACGAAAAATACATAAGTTGCCTAAATTTCGACATTTTTTTAACAAAAAATAAGGTACCGGAGTTTCCATTCGTTCTCTCCAATACCTTCCCCCAAAGTTTGCATAAAAATTCGTTCCCGTAATTTTCATACAAACTTTAAAGCTCATGTTGTCTGTGCTTCAATTTTCTCTGCCAGATCATTCAGATAAACCCAGCGCTCCATCTTCTCTTCCAGTTCCTGTTCCAGCTGCATCTTCTTTTCTGTCAGCTCATTGAGTTTTATAAAATCGGTGGCAGCTTTCAGAATCCCTTCTTCGGTCTCCGAAATTTTGGTTTCCAACACAGCAATCTCGTCATCGATCGTCTCATATTCCCGCTGTTCTTTAAAAGTAAACTTCAGCTTTCGCTCTCCCCGCGGCTTTTCATTTTTTTTCTTTGCCGTGGGATGATCTGGACCGCCTATTTTCTCCGTACTTCCGGCGCTTTTTTTGACCAGACCGCCGTCTGACCGGGGATGCCGTATCTCATAAGCAATCAGATAATCACTGTATCCGCCTTCATACTGCTGGATATGCCCCTCTTCCTCAAATGCAAAAATTCTTCGCACCACACGATCCAGAAAATAACGATCATGGGAAACCGTGATCACAATACCATCAAAGGTATCCAGATAATCCTCCAGAATCGTCAGCGTCTGAATATCCAGATCATTGGTCGGCTCATCCAGAATCAAAACATTGGGTGCATCCATCAGGATTCTCAGAAGATACAATCTTCTCTTTTCTCCTCCGGAAAGTTTTGCGATCTGTGTCCACTGCATGGTTCCGTCAAACAGAAAACGCTCCATCATGGACGATGCGGTAATTTTTCCGTCTTTTGTCTGAATATACTCTGCCGCTTCTCTCACATATTCAATTGCCTTCAGAGACTCATCCATATATTCATTTTCCTGAGAAAAATAGCCGATTTTCACCGTCTGACCGATTTCAAGAGAACCACTGTCCGGCTCCAGATGTCCGGTAAGGACTTTCAGCAGTGTACTCTTTCCGCATCCATTCGAACCTATAATACCAATTCGCTCTCCTTTTAAAAATGTATACGTATAATCCCTGAACAATGCTTTCGCACCAAACGCTTTGGTCAACCCTTCCGCTTCAATTGTCTTTCTTCCCATCCGGGATGCCACGGAAGACATCTCAACCTGACTTTCCTGTACCGGAGCCTTGATTTCCTGCATTGCCTCAATTCGCTGGATATGTGCCTTCTGCTTTGTGGACCTGGCTCTGGCGCCTCTTGCCAACCACTCCAGTTCCGTCCGCAAAATGCTCTGCCGTTTCCGCTCTGTTGCCTGTTCCATATTGAGCCGTTGTTCTTTTAATTCCACAAATTTGGAGTAACTGCCCGGATAACTGTAGATCTGTCCCTTATCCACCTCTGCGATTCTGGTCACTACCCGGTCCAGGAAATAACGATCATGGGTAACCATAACCAGTGTTCCCCGATACCTGATCAATGTTTCCTCCAACCAGTCAGACATCTGATGATCCAGATGGTTGGTAGGCTCATCCAATACCAGAATATCCACCGGTTCCAATAATACGCGCACCAGCGCCACTCTCTTTTTCTGTCCGCCGGACAATTCATGCACCGGCTGCCCAAAATCAGAAAATCCCAGAGACGCCAGCATAGCCTTTGCCTCACTCTCTCCCACAAAATCCTCAGGATTCTCCAATGTGCCTTCCAATACAGCTCCTAAAACAGTCTGATCTTTATCAAAAACCGGAGTCTGGGGGAGATATCCAATTTTTACATGATTCCCCATAATCACCCTGCCCGCATCCGGTTCCTCGACTCCCGCAATAATCTTCAACAAAGTAGATTTCCCCATGCCATTGACACCGATCACACCTACTTTTTCACCTTCCTGCAGGCTGAAACTGGTATCGTCCAGAAGCACTCTTTCACTGTACGCTTTTGTTAAATGTTCAATCGTCAATACATTCATTTGCAAAGTTCCGCTACTACCTGGTTGATCACTTTACCGTCAGCCTTGCCCTTCATATCCGCCATAACATTCTTCATGATCATTCCCTTATTCTTTGTCGCAACCACCTCTGCGAATTTCTCCAGAATATAAGCCTTCACCTCTTCTGCACTCATCTGCTGCGGCGCATATTCATTGATCACATCATAACGGAACTGATATTCTGCCTTTAAGTCTGTTCTTGCTTCCGGACAAGTATCAATCTGCTCTTTGACTGTCTTCAACTCTTTTAAAATCACACGATCAACCAACTCTGCCGGAATATCATCCCTGCACCCTTCATCAATCGCCACTTTCTTAACCGCCGAAACCAAAGAAGAAATCGCTTCCTTCCGCGGCTTATCCTTCGCTTTCATCGCTGCTACCATATCAGATCTCAACTTTTCCAATTCCATGATTTATAAACCTCCTGCATTATTTATTCAACACCTCTTCCTACCTCAATATGTCAACGGTGCCGAATGCTCCTTTAATTCCTTCAACATTTCTATTCTATACGTTACCTTCACAAATATCAAGAGAATCACGCATCAAAAACGAATACTTTTCTTATCACCCAGTTTAAATTTCCTCTATTTATACTTTATAATACACGGATTACCCCGCATTTCATGCTCCCGCAATACTAAAAACAAACTCCCAGTCAGCACATATCCAATGAAACCAAACAATTTACCGCAAACCACCAGACGCTCTATGCCAACAACCAGCAGCAAGGAACAGGCTTTTACCGCTTGATTTTTATGCCTCTGCAGACCTGTTACATGTTCTTAGTCCAAAGAGACGCGGCAATTACAGACAACATCTGGTGCACAACACCAGATGTTGAAGGACACTGAGTTGGAAAAACATCCGTTTTTCCGACGAATTGTCCTGATTCTGTAATTGCCGCGTCTCTTTGGACTTAGAACATGTTAAGGTCGAAGCCCGCATAAAAATCAAGCGGTAAAAGCCTGCTCCTGGCTGCGTCCGTCTGCATCTACTACTTCACCTCAATTGCCTTATAGGGGCACATCTCCTGGCAGCAAAAGCAACGGATGCATTTCTTATAATCGTAAGTCGGTGTCTCTTTGCGTCCATCGGCAAAGGTAACTGCTTTCCCTTCCACCGGACAGCTCTCCACACAGACACCACACTTTCTGCACCTATCGGGATTGATGACAGGCTTTTTCTGAAACGCTTTTAAAAAGCCGATCCTGCCTAAAATCCCGCGTCCTTTTGATCTGGTCCGATCCACCCGAAAATCCGATTTCCCAAAGGTTTTCACCATCTCTTCCCATGAAATCTGCCCCTCAGGAGTGAGAATCTCAATCTCCTCCTCTTTCCATGTACCCAATCCCATCTTCCGACCGTGAATATTCGTCGGCACATATTCGGGATCCAGGTGAATCAGGTGACAGAATACACTATCCAGAGCCACCGGATCCCGGGACATCAAAATAACCCCCATCTGAACCGGATCTCCTGATGTAGGTCCATTGCCTTCCATGGCAGTGACTCCATCCATGATATAAAGACGCGGTTTGATGGATTGATTCAAATGTATCAACATACGTGCAAAGCTGTCGGCATTGGGATAGATGGTATGTCCCTTTGCCTTATGAAGACCGCAGATACAGCCATACTGATTTTTCACCGCTCCGGTGATATGCTCCAGTGCATGGGTTTTCATCTTGCATACACTGATAAGCGCATCAGCTTCCAATACATCCTGTGCCATCATAAATGTATGGTTCTGTCCTCCCTGCTTGTAAGTCACTGAAGCAGGTGTACTGAACTCTTTTGCCGTCACACCATACACTTCCAACCGCTCTAACATACCGCTGTCTCTCATGATCTTATGCGCATTTCCAAATCCACAGGAATCACCACAGGAGAGATTTGTATAACCCTGTTCATACAACGTCCGCGCAACAGCCTCCATAATCGCCGGATGGGTAATCACTGCCCGCTCAACAGCAGCATCCCTTACCAGATTGGGCTTTAAAAGAATTTTCTCTTCTTTCTTCAAATATGCAGCAAAGCCGCCCAACAGTCTTATTCCTTCCCGGATCGCCGTATACAATTTTTCTTCCGAATAGTCCGGAACAGAAAGCAATATCACCTGAGATTTCATAACAGATTCTCCATTAAATGCGGGCCACGCCGGTTTCACGGGCAGCCTTAGCCACCGCCTGGGCTACTGCTTTCGCAACACGCTTATCAAATGGATTTGGAATAATATAGTCCGCATTCAATTCAGACGCATCAACCAGCTCTGCAATCGCATATGCCGCAGCCACTTTCATCTCATCATTAATGTCTTTTGCACGTACATCGAGGGCTCCGCGGAAAATTCCCGGAAAAGCCAGAACATTATTGATCTGGTTCGGGAAATCACTTCTTCCGGTTCCTACCACTGCCGCTCCTGCTTCCTTCGCCAATTCCGGCATAATCTCCGGTGTGGGATTTGCCATCGGGAACAAAATCGGATTCGGTGCCATACTTTTGACCATCTCCTCTGTAACAGTACCTGGAGCAGAAACTCCGATAAATACATCCGCTCCCTGAAGCATCTCGGCAAGTGTTCCCTTCCTCTTATTGTGATTAGAAATCTTTGCCATCTCTTCTTTTTCCCTGTTCAAACAATCCCGTCCCTCATAAATTGCACCGTGACGGTCGCACATAATAACTTCCTTCAATCCAAGACGCACCAACAGCTTAATAATTGCAATCCCTGCCGCACCAGCACCGGATGTTACCACCCGTACCTCATCCAGCTTCTTACCTACTACTTTCAAAGCATTGATCATCGCTGCAGCTGTTACCACTGCAGTTCCATGCTGGTCATCATGAAAAACCGGGATATCACAGCGTTCTTTCAATTTACGTTCAATCTCAAAACACCTCGGTGCCGAAATATCTTCCAGATTTACTCCACCGAAACTTCCCGCCAACAATTCAACGGTACGAACAATCTCATCTACATCCTTCGTTCGCACACAAAGCGGAAATGCATCCACACCGCCAAACGCTTTAAACAGGACGCATTTCCCCTCCATAACCGGCATTCCGGCTTCCGGTCCGATATCTCCCAGTCCTAAAACTGCAGTTCCATCTGTCACAACCGCAACCATATTACCACGCCGTGTGTATTGATAGGAAAGATCCACATCTTCCGAGATACGCAGGCACGGCTCTGCAACTCCAGGCGTATAAGCAATTGATAAATCCTCTGGTGTCTCCAGTTTCGCTCTGCTGACTACCTCAATCTTTCCCTGCCATTCTTTGTGCTGTTCTAATGCTCTCTCCCTTACATCCATATTTTTCATTATTCCTTTCATATCTTATATTTTTCCAGGCAATTGAAAAAACTCTCCTGGAAGTGTTTTAGAGATTCATCATTACTTATATTTTGCCAAAAATTCGAAATTTACCTCATTATTATCATACCTTTTTCCTATTCAAATTTCAATCCAAATCACCAATTTTTTGTCCACTTTTCCTGCAAATCTGGTAAAATAAGTCCCATAGCAATTGGTGGTTTTAAATTGATACCATTTCTATAACTCTCATTAACATCTATCGCTTGTTTGCAAGTCATTTAAAATAGAACTATAAGCCTTCTGCTTTTTGCAAGTCTTGATGTCCAAGGGGGCGGACAGACACTTCAACAGGCTGAGGCTGTAACTAAAAAATAAGTTTTTGAAAAACGGGGTACACATTATGAGAGACACAGATGTAATTGAACACATTACTGACCTTTGTAAGGAGCGCAAATGGACGTATTATCGTCTGGCAAAAGAATCAGAGCTTCCTTACTCCACAATCAACAACATGATTCACCGTACAAACATTCCAACCATCCCTACATTACAGAAAATGTGCGATGCATTCGGAATCACACTTTCAGATTTCTTCCTGGATGAAGTAAGTGACTTCAAACTTACCAAAGGTCAGCAGGAACTTCTGGAAGTCTACAAACATCTTACGAAAGATGACAAGAAGATCTTAGTTGCCTACGGAAAAGGTCTGGCTAAGATGATGGAGTAATACCTCTGCTGACTTTCAAAATCACAGACTGTACACAAAAACGCGGAAAGGCTTCTATGTCTGAAGACCGGATTGTTTCCAGTGTACTGTCTCGTTCACTTTCAGCAAAATGACGCAGAATGGATTTTCAGCCTGCAAGGCGGAGGAATGAGGCGTAGCGGTAGCTACATCGATTGACGACAACGCAGCAGATGGAAATTCAGGCAAGTCATTTGGTGAAATGTGAATGAGACAGTACACTGGTCCGTCTGACATAGGAGCCTTTCCTTATCCCTTTGAACGATTGAAATACCTGAAAGAATACATAAAAATTTTAGAAGACTTCAGATGTATGAAAAGAAACCCCCGGAAATACTGCATTTCCGGGGGTGATACTTTTTAGGCTGCGATTTTAGATTTTGCCAATTCTGCAAGTGTAGCAAATCCGTCTTTGTCATTGATTGCCATGTCAGCCAGAACTTTTCTGTTCAGTTCAACACCAGCAAGTTTCAGACCATACATAAATTTGCTGTAAGACAGACCATTCAGACGAGCTGCTGCGTTGATACGAGCAATCCAAAGCTGACGGAACTGACGTTTTTTCTGCTTTCTGCCTGCATAAGCACTTGTCAGAGCTCTCATTACGGACTGTTTTGCCACTCTGTACTGTTTACTTCTGGCTCCTCTGTAACCTTTTGCCAGTTTTAATGTTCTATTATGTCTTTTCTTAGCGTTCATACCGCCTTTAATTCTTGCCATCTCTTATATTCCTCCTTGAACTCTATCTTATAAATACGGTAAAATTTTCTTCATGCTCTTTACATTTGTCTGATCCAGAACAGTCGGTTTTCTAAGGTTTCTTTTTCTCTTCTGAGTTTTCTTGGTTAAGATATGGCTCTTGTAAGCTTTATTTCTTACGATTTTTCCTGTACCTGTCTTTTTAAAGCGCTTTGCTGCTGCTCTGCTTGTTTTCATTTTTGGCATTGTTAATTTCCTCCTTAAAAAATACGTATTATTACTAACGTTTTTCTGATAAAAACATGGTCATACTTCTGCCTTCTACCTTCGGAGCTTTTTCCACTACGGCGATATCAGACAGTTGTTCAGCGAACTCATCAAGGATATGTTTACTGCTGTGCATATGTGCCATCTCACGCCCACGGAAACGTAAAGTCACCTTTACTCTGTCTCCTTTGGAAATAAACTTTCTGGCAGCGCCTACTTTTGTATTTAAATCATTGGTATCAATGTTGGGCGTCAAGCGCACTTCCTTAATTTCAATGGTCTTCTGTTTTTTTCTTGCTTCCTTTTCCTTACGCGCAAGTTCATACTTATACTTACCGTAATCGATAATCTTACAAACCGGCGGTTTTGCGGTCGGAGCAATTTTAACCAAATCCAGACCGGCCTCCTGTGCCTTGAAATATGCGTCCCTTGCGGACATAATTCCCAACTGTTCCCCATCCTCACCGATCAGACGGACTTCTCTGTCACGAATCTGCTCGTTAATCATTAAATCGCTAATTGTAGTACACCTCCATCATTTTGATTCCTCGTCACTCGCTGCTATGAAACTCCATCTTAATAGGAAATCCAATTCCCTATGCAATAAAAAAGATAGTCAAATCCGACTATCCACTACATGCATGATCATAACCCGGACACATATTATCCTCAGTTATCATTGCCTTATAAACCATAGTCGCTCAATCGCGCTAAGGTGAGAGTGGATACTCTTCTTTGTTTTCATACTTATGCATACTATCACAATATTACCTTTATGTCAAGGAAAAAATATCTGAAAATCAAAAAGTGCCTGAAAATAAAGAATCCTATCCGCTTTGCGGTATATTTGCCCCGCATTCGGTCAACGCAGCCTGCTACGCCTCCCTTATTTGAGGCAAATCTCCCACAAATTTTGACACACATCTCACGGAAAGCAGTTTTCAAACACGCTCTGGTAAATATAAGGAAGGATTCCGGGAACATATTAAACCATCTGGGGAACCTCCCAAAGATTCAATTTCACGCCGATTCCCTTTTTCAAAGCATTGCGGTATATAATGGTGCCCCATGCTACATCTTCGACTGGCATACCGCCAACGGAATAGATCACAATCTCATCCTCTTTTCTATGTACCGGTATATTTCCAAGCAATACATCTCCAAGATCATCTACCTGATCCAACTTCATCTTTCCTTCAGCAATCAGATCCATAACGCGGACTGCCGGAATCGGAATTGTGTTGTATGCATCCGGCTTCATCTCCTCTTCCCATGCTTCGTAAAGTTTGATGTTGTCAGTAACTGTCCGGGCACGATGAATCATAAATTCATCATCAAATCGAAGGGCCGCGGTACTTTCGATAATTGCTCCCGGCTTAATCCATTCTTCTGCAATATAAGGATACTGTGCCGGATCTCCCGTCGGCGAGGAGGTGGAAACAGATACAATATCACTGTCTCTGACAGCCTCCTCAATCGTCTCCACTGCATAAGCCTCCACGCCCGGATATTCTTCTTTTACATGTGCAATAAAGTTATCAAGAGATGCTTTTCCGCGCCCCTTCACTTTCACTATCTTAAGGGACGGACGAACTGCCATTGCTGCTGCAAGCGCCGTCTTACTCATGACACCCGGACCAACAATTCCGATTGTTGAAGCGTCCTCTCTGGCAAAGTATTTAAAGCCGACACCCGGAACCGCTCCGGTCCGGTATGCAGACAAAATATTAGCTGACATAAATGCACGCGGAGCACCTGTATCTTTATCATTTAAAATCAACGTAAGAATGGAACGCGGAAGTCCTTTCTCTTTGTTTTCAACATTCGAGCCATACCATTTCATTCCGGCCATATCAAATTTTCCGCCAAGATACGCAGGCATTGCCATAAATCTTCGATCCGGCCCATCTACCGGCATCTCCGGGAACGGGGAAGATTCCGGAAACATTACCATACATCCATGGGAATTGCCATTTGCTCCACCCATGCGGTAATCTCCGACCTTCATCAGCCGAAACATTTCATCCATTGCCTCCACACAGCCGGCCATATCCTTCACACCAGCTTTAATCATATCATCTTCACTCAAATATAAAAAATCTACCTTTGGATATTCCATCTTAGTTTCCTCGCTTATCATCTTTTTTGTGTGCTGTCAGATATAGTGAATGCTCCATTGCCATCACTTCATGAACCGGTATCGGTTTGAACAATGGCCGTTTTAGCTTGATTTTGCACCACAATACGGCATAAATACTTAATACGACAAACACGATTCCATCAATTGTGAAAATCAGATTTCTGGCTGCCGGATCGCCGTCAATATTCCAGATCATGAACAGATTTCCAACAATGGCAATTGCCGGAATAACAGGACCAAGCGGCACCTTGAATGTCCGGGGAGCTTTGGGTAATCTTCTGCGGAAAATCAGAACATTGATATCAGCAATCACATACGATACCATCCAGAATACAATTGCCACCAAAATCATAAAAGAAAGGGAATCGCTGGTAGATAACCCTGTTGCATTCACCAAAATCATGATCGTCCCAATCATAAGAATCCCCACATAATAAGCGCCGCGCTTATTCTTTTTCAGAAAAATGGACGGCATCAGACTGATCTTTGCCATTCCGGCACACATATAGGACAGGAAACTGATTGCTGAATTTACCGTACTGATTACGGCAAATACAGAAACCAGGATCATCCACAGAGAACCTGCATATCCCAATAAAGAATTTCCGTATAAAATATGCGGAGATGCGCTGCTGGCAAGGTCTTCCCATCTGACATAATGTCCCATTCCGATGACAACCAAAATCTGCATCAAAAGAATAATCAAAAGACTCAGAACCATTCCAAGCGGAACATTTTTCCGTTCGTTTTTGACATTCTTAGAGATCGGAATAACAAATTCACTTCCGATAAACAAGAAGAATGCTAATCCTAAAAGTGCAAAGGAATCAGAAAAGCTCTCTGCAAGATTCATCGTCTGTGTAATCTTCTCTCCGTTTCCCAGTCCCAATATTCCCAGAAGTCCCATAATGATCAATGAAAGAATCAAACCATAGGCTACAACATTCTGAATTTTCGCAAACATATCAATTCCTAAAAGGTTTGCGATAATCAATACGACCAATAATAAAATACAAAAGACACTTGATGGAATCCCTGTATCAAACACTGTATTGATTGCATTCCCGAACATTGCGCACTCTACTGAGCCGGTAATGGACTGACACACAATATAACCGCCGACCATAGTTACAATCGTGATAAACGGTCCCATTCCCGCTAAAGTATACTGTGCAAGTCCGCCGGTCAGGTTGGGCATGACTGCGTTTAGCTCTGCCATACACAAGGCAGTGCAGATATTGATAAAACATGCAAGTATGATTGAAATAATAAATCCCGTTCCAAGTGCTCCCGCCCCTTGTCCCAAAGACATCAGACAGCTTGTCGCAACAATCAGTCCTACTCCTGTTGAGATCACACTTGGAAGTCCTAATTTTTTCTCTTCCATATTCTTTCTCCTCATGTACCTTATTTCAGTGCATCTTCTCCCTCTTCACCGGTTCGTACACGAATTACATTCGAAAGAGGTGTAACAAAAATTTTTCCATCCCCGATATGGCCGGTGTAGAGTTCCTTTTTTACCGTCTCGATTACGTTCTCAATAATCTCGTCCTCCACGACAATCATGATCATCTGCTTTGGCAGCAGCTCCATCTCCGGATTCTGTTCCTGCTCATATTCAAACGTACCTTTTTGAACACCGCATCCAATTGCCTGAATAACGGTCATTCCACTGACACCAAGTTTACTTAATGCTGTTTTCAGATTGCTGAGCCGGTTCATGGATGTTATTACTTCGATTTTTGAAAATCCCATATTTTTTCCTCCTGTTTTTCCGTCAATAGGAAAAGGCGCCTGACATTTCTGCCAGACGCCTTTGTCTCTGTCTTTCTCTGCTACTATTCTATTCATTTATTTCTCAAAAAACTTGTATAAATCGGAACTATTCATAACTTCCTTTCATTTCCGAAGGAATTTGTGTTTGTCACCTTATTTTTATAATGCTCAGATTCTACCAGCTTTAAATATTTTCTGGGCGTAATTCCCGCATATTTTGTAAAATCCCGGATAAACTGAGACTGATCATAGTAGCCCAGCTTGACCGCCGCATCTGTCATCTTCTCAGGTGCACCGTAATTCAAAAATTCAAGCGCCCGTTGAAACTGAATAATTTTACAAAATGTCTTGGGGGAAAAGCCCATCTCTTCGATGAACACTTTATTGATGTACCGCTTGGAGTATCCCGTATTCTCCTGAAGCTCAGACACCTTGATTTTCCCATCAGAATTGTATACCATCTGCTTCACCGATAATACCAACTCCTTTTTCCCCAGGAACACTTCTTTCTTCTTCTCTGCCCTGGTATATGCCTCAAGAAATACACGGATTCTCTGATAAAAGTCTGTTTCTCCCGCCAACCTTTCTATCCAATGAGAATCCCCTTTTAAAAGGGGCTCCACAGGAACCTGCTTGTCAAAAACCTCTTTCATCGTTGCCTGTATCAGCTCAGGCTGTACCCCCGGCATAAACCGTACGCCGAACACGTCCTGAAGCTTTGGCGTATCCTGCTCCTTATACACAATCGGGGTGCCGCATACAAATCCTTTCATCTGCCTCCCATCATACTCGAAGAAAAAATCGATGCATCCATCCGGAACGACTCTTATCTTCTTAGCATCTCCCACGCGATAAGTATAGAAATGAGAAATCCCCTGCCTTAAATATACTTCCTGATAAAAACAATCCGTATCAAATACAAAATATGGCTGCGTCGGCCGCAGCCTGTCCTCTTTCCAGCTCATACTTATATTTTAGCCTTGAATCGGTCATAGCGCAAGTCATATAAATCAACCGTTGTCTTCCCTTTTACAATCAGCTCTGCCAGCTGGCTTGCTGCCCCCGGTGCAATTCCAAAGCCATGTCCGCTAAATCCACATGCCATGATAAGTCCCGGTACCTCTTCCACCTTTCCAAGCACCGGTACTCCATCCGCACACTTATCCATCCACCCCGCCCATGTGCGAACAATTTTGGCATTCGATAAATCAGGAAAATATTTCATAATACCGCGGCAGATACAGGATGCTGTCAGACTATAATTAGACTGCAGTCCATGATCATCTCTGGTAAAACCCTCTAATCCGGAAGATCCCCCAAATACAAAAGAACCATGCTTCGTCTGATGTCCATAAAAGTCTGCTTCTGCGGTTCCCAACATCTGGTCAAACATATGCGGTTCCGCCTCTGTAACAAGAGCCTCCAGACTAACTGCCTGCATTGGAATGTCAATCCCTACCGTTGCAGCAATCTCTCTGCTGGCAAGTCCTGCTGCAAGTACCACATGCTCCCCTTCATATACATTGTTCGCAGTAATCACCTTGCGCAGTTTACCTTTTACCTTTTGTAAAGCCACAACCTTCTCACCGGTAATAAAACGTACTCCAAGCTTTCTTGCCGCCTTATAATACCCCAATGTTGTGGTCAGTGGATTTGCATGTCCGTCTGTCGGACACCAGCTTGCACAGGTAACTTCATCAGACAGATAAGGATTCATCTGTCTCACCTCATCTCCATCGATCATACGAACATCCAGACCAACCTTTACTGCACGTTCCGTAAGTCCATTCAGGATCTGCTTATGCTTTTCATTTTTACCAAGACGAAGGTTACCGTCCTGATGGTATTCACAATCCACCTCAAGTTCTTCGGAAAGGGTTGGCCAGTAATTCTTAATTCCATACATCACAAGTGGAAGCTCTCTCGGATCGCGGCCTGACTGTCGGACACCACCGCCGTTCCTGGAGGAACCGCCATTTCCGATGTGATCGCTCCCCTCTAATACAATAACCCTGCTTCCAAGCTTTGCCAGATAATAGGCAGTTGCATTTCCGATAATCCCTCCACCGATTACTACAACATCCGCACAATTACTCATACGATTCACCCTCCTTTCCTTCGTTTGCCAGTATATGCATCTCGATCGGGCGCATCGGCACGCGTGATGTGGCAGGCTCAAGCTCTGCCGGAGAAATTCCAAGTTCTCTTGCTACGATACCCTTTACCAACCTTGCACAGGTCTGTCCCTGACAAAGTCCCATACCAGTTCTCAAATAGCGTCGGATTTCTGTCATGGTCCACATACCGTCATGGACTGCTCTTCGAATTTCTCCCTTTGTGATTTCCTCGCAGCGGCAGATCAGCATATCGTCATCTGCAGCCGAAACAAAAGAACCAATATCTCTTGACCTATCATTTATCTGATTCATCCTGTATCCTCCCTGGATTTTACTCTGCTTTAAAAAATCGTGCTTTCATCGCATATTCTGCCGGAACCTTAATTGTCAGCAGATTGGTCTTATCAAATGCCTTGACGTTTCTGACTTGAACTACTTCCGCATCACATACCTTTTGTCCATTTCTTCCAAGTCCTGCACCCTTTGTCCCTACCTCCGGAAGGGGTAAAAATTCATATGGAAGTGTGACACTGGCATATCCGTCCTCATACGTCTCATCCACAAGGAAAATTGCCTGCCCGGAGCAGGATGCAACACACATGCCGCAATTTACACATTGTGAATTCTCCACCACAACCGGAAGAGAGGTGATTTTCGCCCCGATACTGATACATCCCTTGGGACATGCATCCTGGCAGGGATTACAGGGTATATTCTGTGTACACTCCATGACTGGATGAACCCCTGCTTTATGGGTAACGCCCGGATAGCGTTCAATCTCATCATCCGCCACAAACCCATGCTTTAACAGACTGGCGGAAACCGCAATTCCTTCTTCCGTCTCCATAATTTCTTTTCCACGGTTCTTCGGTGCAAACATTCCCTGCCTAAGTCCGTCAAGTGCCCGATCTAATGCGGCAAGTTCAGTATCCAACTCCTCCTTCTCTATATAGCCCAGATATTGGGAAGCCGCAATCCCTGCCATTCTTCCTTCAATCATGGCTGAACTTGCTTCCTCAATGCCAGATACATCTCCTGCAACAAACACGCCTGGTATAGAAGTTCTCCCATATTCGTCACAAACAGGAACCTGACCGCCGCGCTTTGGATTATCCTCCATCTCGCAGCCTGCCATCTTAAGAAGCTGTGACATTGGAGAGAGTCCAACAGCAAGGCATATCGTATCCACATCGAAATGTTTCTCTGTCCCCGGAACAAACCGAAAGTGACTGTCTACTTCCGCAATTGTGACACCGGTTACATACTCTTCTCCTTCTGCTTTTACAATCGTATGCGACAGATAAAAAGGGACTCCGGTTCTTGCCACCTTTGCCGCATGAACACCATATCCGCCGACACGGGGAGCCGCGTCAACTAAGGCAACCACCTCACAGCCACATTGCATCAGCTGAAAGCTCACAACAAGTCCCACATTTCCGGAGCCGAGCATCAGAATCTTTTTGCCCGGCTTCACACCATGCAGATTCATCATCGTCTGTGCTGCACCTGCCCCGATGACACCCGGTAGTGTCCATCCCGGGAAAGTTACCATATTCTCTGCTGCGCCTGTCGCAACCACTATAGCGTCTCCCTTATAATGATATACCGCTTCTCCTATGCGAACCGTAATTTCCTTGTCCTGATACAGCCCAATCACAGTCGCATTCAGTACAACTTCTACTCCAAGCTTATCGGCTTCCTCTAAAAGCTGCTCACCAATTACAAATCCTCTGATTTTTGCCTTGTGCTCCTTTGAGCCAAAAAATTTATGAATCTGCTTGAAAAGCTGACCGCCCGGCTTCTCATTTTCATCAAATACTACTACCTTAAGACCTCTCTTTGCTGCCTCAATCGCTGCCGATAAACCAGAGGGTCCTGCACCTACTATAATCAAGTCATATCGTTTCATACCACGCAATACTCCCTTCCCTATTGTACATCCATCGGCTGAGCACCGACACCATACTGTGTCTTAACTTCCATTCCCGCTTTCAAAGGTGTCACACAGGTTCGGATATTGGGAACACCGTCGACTACCATAACACAATCCGTACATCTTCCGATTGCACAGAAAATTCCTCTTGGCTTATGCTCTTTTGCCGTGTAGCGATGAACCATAAGACCTGCTGCTTTCAGTGCAGCGGCAATCGGCTCCCCTTCATAGCCCTCCACTTCTTTTCCATCGTAACTAAATTTCACGAGCTTTCCTTTTTCCTGAACTCCAAGAATCGGATGCTCTGCAATTCTTGCCTCCATACAAATCCCTTCCTCTCTTTTCAATAAAAAAAGCGTCCCAATCAACACGCTTGCTGATTCAGACGCCCTTGTCATGTCTGATATTTTACACACATATCCCGTGTGATAATTGTAAAAATCGGAACAAATATGGTTCCCCCGATACACCAGATCAAAATTCAGTCAAAAAAATACCCCGGGGAAACCGGGGTTGCTATCGCCTGTATCAGCCGACAAATAAAGAAGATCTCTTCTGAAAATAAACCACGTTAAGCACAATCATAACAATGTTACCGGCAAGATTTGCTATGCTTCTTACATCCAGTAAAAATTCCTGTGTAATAACAGAAATACATACAAGATATACAATCGTAGTCACGACATTAAATCCCAGATAAACAATATAAATCATGGGTGCCTGACGTTTGTAATGTCTCAACTGCTGCCGCGCATAAATTGCCCATCCAATACAGATGACGCTGCATATTCCCATAACAATGTCCAAAACTTTCAGACCATTGCCATAAAAAAAATACACCAGTTCTGCACTCCCCTCACCATAATGAGCACCGGTAAAATACCGAACCGCATTATAAAGCGAAAACAACGCAGATACAAATAACTGGAACCAAATCACAAAATTATACCATTTCATAGGTAATTGCTGTGAAAACGAAGCAGAAGGCGTTGTATTGTATGTATAGGATGACTGCGGTGAATATCCACCTGTACCGTACTGCTGCTGATTTTGCTGTCCTGAAACAGAATAAGGCTGTTGTGATGGAGCATTTTGATTCGGTATTGATGACTGTTGGACCGGCTGACCACAGTATGGACAAAACCTATTTGTTTCCTCGGATTCTTTACCACAATGTTGACAGAACATTTTTCCCTCCTCTTACATGAACTGCATAAAAAATTAATAGTTTTTCATAATTTTACATAATCATACACCAAAAAACGTTATAGGTCAATATTTACGCAAAAAACAACAAAGTGCTGTAAAATGCAGCCCATAGCAGGCACCTGCCTTCTTATTCTGTGGCAAGCGCAAGCTCTATCCGTAAACCGCATTTTACAGCACTTTATTCTTTAATACTGATTATTTACATTCACAGCGGAATGTACTGCATCGTGTTTCTTCGGATCTGCAGGCATTATCTCCACTGATGTGGATAGCGCCGGCAACACATTTGCACTTATCATTAAAGCTGCATTCCTGTGCTTTACAGTCAATACCAATCGTGGTACATCCGCAGCCTTCGCTGTTGCTCATGGAATCACTGGTTCTTTCCTTAAAGCTTTCACAGCAGGTCTGGTCGGAATGATGTGCATCGGAACCACCGACTCTGATATCACCTTTTGAACACAGTTCGTCTTTGTTATACACGCAGGTTACTGCGCCGCAACTTAATACTGCCATAATTTCTACCTCCTTTTCTCAGATGGAGATAGTATGTGCCGATTATTTTGCTTTTATACGAATCTCTTCCTTCATATCTGCGATAAATGCGTCCAGACTCTTCTGACCCTGATCTCCGTCTTTGCGGCTTCTCACTGCTACCAGCTGATCTTCCTCTTCCTTCGCACCAACAACCAGCATATAAGGAACCTTCTGCGTCTGAGCCTCACGGATCTTATATCCGATTTTTTCAGAACGTGTATCAATCTCTGCACGGATTCCCTCTGCTTCCAGCGCATCCAGAACTTTCTTGCCATATTCTGCATATTTATCAGAGATCGGCAGTACTTTCACCTGAACCGGAGCCAGCCAGGTCGGGAATGCACCTGCAAAATGCTCGATCAGAATACCGATAAAGCGTTCGATGGAACCAAATGCCACACGGTGGATCATGATTGGTCTGTGTTTCTCTCCGTCTGCTCCTGTATACTCCAGATTAAAACGCAGCGGAAGCTGGAAATCAAGCTGGATCGTACCGCACTGCCAGGTTCTTCCGAGAGAATCTTCCAGATGGAAGTCAATTTTCGGTCCGTAGAATGCACCGTCACCTTCATTTACCACATATTCCAGTCCCAGATCATCCAACGCACCGCGCAGAGCATCCGTAGCCATCTCCCAGTCCTCATCACTTCCCATACTATCCTCAGGACGTGTGGAAAGTTCTACATGGTATTTGAATCCAAACAAGCTGTAAACCTCATCAATCAATTTTGCAACGCCCTTAATCTCATCTTTAATCTGTTCCGGCATCATAAAGATATGGGCATCGTCCTGTGTGAAGCAGCGCACACGCATCAGACCATGAAGCTGACCGGACTTCTCATGGCGGTGAACCAACCCCAGTTCTCCCATACGCAGCGGAAGATCGCGATAGGACCGGGGTTCTGACTGGTAAACCAGAATACCGCCCGGGCAGTTCATCGGTTTGATGGCAAAATCCTGTTCATCAATCACAGTCGTATACATATTATCTTTGTAATGATCCCAGTGACCGGAAGTCTCCCACAGTGTTCTGCTCAGCATAATCGGCGAAGAAATCTCCTGATAACCATTTTTTCTGTGCAGTTCATGCCAGTAATCCAACAGACAATTTTTCAGAATCATACCCTTCGGCAGGAAGAATGGGAATCCCGGACCTGCATCATTCATCATGAATAATCCCAATTCACGGCCCAGTTTTCTGTGATCGCGCTTCTTCGCCTCTTCAATCATCGTCAGATACGCTTCCAGTTCTGCCTTCTTCGGGAATGCTGTGCCATAGATACGTGTGAGCATTTTGTTATGCTCATCCCCGCGCCAATAAGCGCCTGCCAGGCTGGTCAGCTTAAATGCTTTCACCGGTTTTGTACTCATCAGATGCGGTCCCGCACACAGATCCACAAACTCTCCCTGCTGATAAAAGCTGATCTCTGCATCTTCCGGAAGATCCTCGATCAATTCCACTTTATAAGGCTCCTGACGTTCTTTCATGAATGCAATCGCTTCATCTCTCGGTTTTGTAAATCTCACAATCGGAAGATCTTCTTTGATAATCTTCTTCATCTCAGCTTCGATTTTCTCCAGATCATCTGACGTAAATGCAGTCTCACGATCCATATCATAGTAAAATCCATCAGCGATGGAAGGACCGATTGCCAGCTTTGCATCCTGATATAGCCGCTTTACAGCCTGTGCCATAATATGGGAAGTTGTATGACGGTAAGCAGCCAGACCCTCCGGATCATTAACCGTATGAATGCTCAATGTGCAGTCCTGGTCCACCACATATCTCAGATCCACAACCTCGCCGTCTACCTCGCCGCAGGCTGCCATTCTTGCCAGACCTTCGCTGATATCTTTTGCAATATCAATGACAGACATTGCCTGCTGATACTCTTTTGTCGAACCATCTTTCAATGTAATAATCATTTATTCTATCTCCTTTTCTTATTTTATCCGGACACCTGATCAAATATAAACGAACGAATCATCTGAAATACAAAAAGTCCCTTGCAATATCCACAGACACTGCAAGGGACGAGTATTCACTCGCGGTTCCACCCTGATTGCTTTTTACGAAAAGCCGCTCTTTCAGACGATAACGGAGTCACCGGACCGGATTGGGGCCACTCAAAGGTAGTTTTCAACCGTTTCCCGATAAGATGCTTCCAGCTTTTCACATCTCTCTCTGTAACGTTATCACGGCTTACTCTTCTTCTCAACGTGTTTTCTTACTTAATAATATAACACGTCGAAAATGATTGTCAATAGAATTTTCATTCTGCTAATTGGTAATTTTCTGCATCAACAAGTTCCCGTTTATATTCTTCGTAATAATTAAGAAAACCTTCGTTAAATTCTGCCGTATCCATAGAATCACTTTGATTTGTTTCCTCTGCGAAAGATTGTTTTAGTACTTCGACATATTTTTGTATCGGCAAATTTTTCTGATATACTGTAAATTCATAGTTCCAATAGTCTTCTTCCGAATCAAATTGGTCAATCAATGCCTGAATGTCCGAAGCATTCTGAGAATTTTTCATATCCATTTTCATTTCATTCAGGTAAGCCCAAATCTCATCCTCCGTCACATCCTGCCCTTCCTTAACAGCCTTAACATACAGCGCGTTCCTTTGTTTCAAATATTCTATGGCTTTATTCCTGGCAGCTTCTTCCGTATCACCTGAAATAATATAAAAATCAATTGCAATACCTAATTCACGATTTGTAATAACTGCCTGTTTTCCTTCCATAAAAATGTCTTCATCTGCATCCAAAGCACTTAACTTGCCCTCTTTTGCATGTTCAGCTATATTCTCTCCTAATTTTTCATAGAGGTTTTTATCTTTGCTCTCTGAATGTCCCCACGTTTGGAATACAGCAATCGCAAAAAGTCCGGTAATTACTGCTATGAGCATAAATATTCGTCTTTTCTTACGCATATTTTTATACCTCCTAAGATGTTTTCAATGATATTGTGCAGGATTCTGTTTGCGTAGGCACTAACATACCCTTGCAAATAAGCAATACCACCCATGTACCCTGATTTGACGTAGTTTTGGGATATGTTTTTGAAGTCGTATTTTTTTGGAAACCTTTCGTAGAATATGTCGTATCCCAAATAGCAGGCTCTGTATTAAATGAAGTAAAAGTTGCTACAGTACTCCCTCCTGAATCTTTATGTAATACATTGCCAAGTTGCATATAAGGTACATTAACTGCTGCGACTGTATTATATGCATAGAGTCTGGTTCTACTGCTGAAAATATTATTACTTCCGCTAGCCGTATATATTTCCTCATACTTTAACCAATAATCCATAGAAGACCATCCCGAATCAGCACTTGCCCAATAAGCACTGCTCTTTCTTTCACTTGATTTAGAAGCTGCAAATGGCGATATTACGGATATATTAAAACTCATGATAACTGAAAGGAAAATTACAATTACTCTTTTTAATTTACTAATCATCTACATCCTCCTTTTTCTACTAACATCTTTCGCAGTCTTTTTATAGAATTCAATATCTTCCATACAAAAATAATTCATGGGACTCCCCTCCTTTCACTTGGATTATTAACAGCACCATAAATCAAAAGAATCTTTATGATTTTTACAGCTTAATTCACTCTTTTCTAAGTTTTTCGTTTAATTATATAAACAATTTTACATCTTTTTTATTGCATTTGCAATGAGAATCAATCGCAATATTCGACAAAGAATTGTAGTATTCGACAGAATCAAAAATGTTTTTTTTAAAAAATAGCTATTCTTTTGATCATGTTTATTGCTGCCTGACCTTCCTAAGCAAACCTAAGGAAAACTGCCATCCATAAACCATTTATCTCGTCCTTGTCTATCGTTTATAGTGCCTGTGCTAAATATCATAAAATTATTAACTCATTTGATTAGGCTTTGTATTGTATTGTAATGATGTTGAATGAAAAATCGGAATGGAGAACGAAAATTCTGGAGGGTTTCAATGGGAGTTGAAATTTATTCAAGAAAATCCACTGAAGAACTGTTGGCAGGCATTTCCCGGAAAATGCAGCGTTAATCAGTTTTTATGATCCGGTGAATCCAAGAACAGGGGGAAAAAGATGTGCCTGTCGATTACTCGTGTAAAACAAATCGTGTCTTTCCGATTGAAATACATGACATTGACCTGAAGATACTTCCGAAATATGGTTTTACATATGATACTTTTTTCCCGAAGGCTGATGATCTGGCAAAATTTATTTACGGTACTTACAGTGAAGGATTAGACATCATCTGCCAGTGCGAATACGGACAAAGCAGAAGTGCCGCCTGTGCCGCTGCAATATTGGAGCATTTTTATCACAATGGCATTTCGATATTTGCAGATTACCGTTATTATCCCAATCAGATGATATTTCATAAAGTATTTGATGCATTATATTCAGAGATATGATTGAATTTTTCACTGCTTGACAACCTATACAGAACCATCTATACTTTTAGTAAATCTAAGGAATTTAAGGAACTGTAGGAAAATAACTCATGTATCTTGACTTGCCTATTTCTCCGATTGTGCAGGTCAAAAAGCCTCGCCGTAGACTGCTACGACTACATTTTTTGACCTACACCTTCGAAGAAATATCCTGCCCAATCTGCACAAGTTATTTTTCTACAGTTCCTAATTCTATAAAGGGGGGATTCTTTATGTTTCGCTTTATGGTAACTTCTGAGGGCGGACTTACCGCTGCAGGATATGCGGTCTGTATCATAGGTATGATTCTTCTTTTCCTTGCAGGTGTTCTGCTGAGCGGAAAGAATAAAAAAAGGAAGTCTATGCCGGCAAAGCAACTGGCATTCTGCGCCATGGGACTTGCACTGGCTTACCTTGCTTCTTATATCAAACCTGTTGAACTGCCGTTTGGCGGTACCGTAACCTTGTTTTCCATGTTATTTATCGTATTGATTGCTTATTGGTATGGTACAAAAACCGGAATTTTAGTAGGTCTTGCCTATGGAATTTTACAGTTTATCCAGGAACCCTACGTTCTTTCCTTTTTTCAGGTATGCTGCGACTACATTCTGGCATTTGCCGCCCTGGACATCGCCGGTCTCTTCCAGAACCGGAAAAATGGACTGCGGAATGGTTATCTTATTGCCATTCTTGCCCGCGGATTCTTTCACACACTGGGAGGGTATCTCTACTGGATGGATTATATGCCGGAAGAGTTTCCACAATCTCTGGCAGCACTTTATCCCGTCATCTACAACTACAGTTATATTCTGGCAGAAGGCGTCCTTACACTGATTGTTATCTCAATACCAGCAGTATCAAATGCTATCAGTCAGGTGTCTCGGATTGCTTCTACACCTGCATATCACATCTGATATTGTATCCGCCCCCGCTCCGTGCTATAATCCTTTATTATAAGGAGGACTTATCATGGACATCAATTATGAATTATATAAAGTATTTTACTATGTTGCCGTATCCCTCAGCTTTTCGGAAGCTTCCAAGCAGTTGTTTATCTCTCAGTCTGCGGTCAGCCAGTCAATCAAAGTACTGGAAAAAAAACTGGGCATCACACTGTTCATCCGCAGCACAAAAAAAGTACAGCTCACTCCCGAGGGTGAGACTCTGCTGCGTCATATTGAACCAGCCATCAACCTGATTCAGCGCGGAGAAGCTCAGGTTATGGAATCCAGTACTCTGGGCGGCGGACAATTACGGATCGGCGCAAGCGATACCATCTGCCGCTACTATCTGGTTCCTTATCTGCAGAATTTTCACAAAAACTATCCCGGCGTACACATCAAGGTAACCAACCAGACCTCCACCCACTGCGTGGATCTTTTAGAAGCCGGGCAGGTAGATCTGATCGTGACCAACTTCCCTAATTCCAAACTCCCCACCCGCATGACCACAATCCCGATCCACCAATTTCAGGATATCTTTATTGCCAGCAGGGAATACTTTCCCCAACTGATCGAAAAACCACTCCATCTGAAAGAACTGCTGGAACATCCCATCCTGATGCTCGACCGAAAAAGCACCACCAGCGAATTTCTCCACAACCTCTTCCAACAACACCAATTGGATCTGGTTCCCGAAATTGAACTGGGCAGCAACGACCTCCTGATTGACCTGGCGAATATCGGTCTCGGAATTGCCTTTGTCCCCAATTATTGCGTAGACCAAAACTCCGACCTGTTCCAGGTACAGATAATCGAACAACTCCCCACCCGCCAACTGGTAATCGCCCACAACACCCACATCCCCCTCCCCCAGTCCGCCAAAGAATTCATCCAGGGATTTTCAGAAATCTAACCCCGGCCCAAAACACTTTTTCTATGTCGCTAAACAGGGAGACAAGTCCCCGGCGGCACGCAAAGACTCCTGGCATCAGACGCATCTGCAGACCTGTTACAAATTCTTAATAAGAAACGACGGGACGCTTACGGATGAAATTGGATTTACAAAATCCAATTTCAATGGACACTGAGCCGGGAAAACATCCGGTTTTCCTGGCGAATTGTCCATGTTCCGTAAGCGTCCCGCCGTTTCTTATTTAGAATTTGTTAAGGTTGAAGCCCGCGCCTGATGCCAGGAGCCTTTGCATGCCGCCGGGGATTTGGCTCCCGTCCGTATGTCAGTCCGTATGTCAGTCTTACCCCTCCCAGAACTCCCGAACCTCTCTTCCTACCGTCTGCAGCGAGCATACAGTATACCCTCTCCATTCCATCGGAAACAGATCCAGATATTCCCGTCTCAGAAACCGCTCATCCAGAAGTGCGATAATCCCCCGATCCTTCGTTGTACGAATTACGCGTCCGGCCGACTGCAGCACCTTGTTCATGCCCGGAAAGCGATAAGCATAATCAAATCCATTCTCCCCTCTTTGGTCATAAAACTTTTTCAGAAGTTCACGTTCCGTTCCCACCTGCGGCAGTCCCGTTCCCACCACAATCGCTCCGATCAGCCGCTCTCCATCTAAATCAATCCCCTCAGAGAAAATACCGCCCATAACGCAGAATCCAATCAGCGTTTCCGCTTCCTCAGACTCCTGCTCAAAGGCCTCCAGAAATTCCTCCCGTTCCCGTTCCTTCATCCCCGGTGCCTGAAGAAGCACCTGAACAGAACCCCGGGTCTGCAGATTCTCCAGAAAGGATTCCTTAAAAATATCACAGACATCATTCATCAGCCGATAAGATGGAAAAAATACCATATAATTTCCCTTTTTCTGTGCAACAATCTGGCAGACATAAGAGGCGATCCGCATATATTCCTCCACACTGCGCCTGGTATATTTTGTACTCACCTCACGGCCCAACAGCAGTTTTCGATTGGTACTGTCAAAGGGCGAATTCACATATACGGCATAGTCATCCTCATTGGTCGAAAACAGTTTTTTGTAATAGTTCACCGGAAGCAGCGTAGCAGAAAAGAATACGGTACTTCTGCCTTTATTCAGGCATTCCTGCAGATTTCCCGCAGGGTTGACGCAGAACAGCTTTAACTGAAACCGTCCCTCTTCTGTATGCCTCGCATAGATCATATAATTCTCATCCAACAGCTCATAGATGTTCACAAAAGCCCGAACCCGGAAATAAAACTCCAAAACCTGCTTTCGCAGTTCACCTTCCTTATAATCCTGCAGAAAAACCTCCAATTCCCCTGCCAGGTTCATCATCGAAAGAACAAACTCGCCCACATTTGTCAGTTCCAGACATTCCCCCTCGCACTCCCGCTTATAAACCAACAACTGCCGATTACAACGTTCCAATGCCCTCACTAATTTTTTGCTCACAGCAAACGGTTTTACAAGGCGGCGTATTTCCAGAAACTCCTCTTTATATATAGATGCACTGAACATCTCTCTTCCCCGGTCCACAAGATTGTGGGCTTCATCGATCAGGAAGATATGACCGCCTTTTCCCGCTCCCTCTCCGAAGAAGCGCCGCAGCCGTACCACCGGATCAAAGACATAATTATAGTCGCAGATGACTGCATCCACCCAGGAAGCCAGATCCAACTGGAATTCATAAGGACAAACCTGATGCTTTTTGGCCGCATCCAGTAAAACCTCTCTTGTAAATGTATCGCAGGTATTTAAGAGTTCAAACACTGCCGTATTGATTCGATCATAATGTCCTCTGGCTCTTGGACAGCTTTCAGGATTACAGTCCACCTCGCTGCAGACACACATCTTTTCTTTTGCTGTCAGTGTGATCACCTTATAAGAAAGTCCATGCTCCCGCAAAATAGAAAATGCCTCTTCCGCCACTGTTCTGGTAATGGTCTTTGCAGTCAGATAAAAAATTTTCTCCCCTTTTTGCTCTCCCACAGCCCGAACAGCCGGAAAGATGGTGGACATCGTCTTTCCCACACCGGTTGGTGCATTTACAAAAAGTTCTTTTTCCCTTAATATCGTCCGATAGACATCCGACACCAATTTCCGCTGTCCTTCCCGATACGGGTAGGGAAACTCTAACCCCTGCATGGATTGATCTCTCTTTAATTTCCACTGATATTGGAATTCCGCCCACTGATAGTATTGGTTCAAAAGGTCGGTAAACCAACAATCCAGTTCCTCTGCCGTGACCTCTTCCCGGAAACGTTTCATTTCTTCGGTTTCCAGATTACAATAGGTCATCTGAATCCCCATCTTCTCTTTGTGATTCTGAATCGCATAAATATAAGCATAGCATTTTGCCTGAGCCATGTGAACTAAAACAGGCTCCTCCAGTATTTCCAGGGGTGCATATGTGCTTTTAATCTCATCGATAACATCTGTCCCTTCCTCGGAAAACACACCGTCTGCCCGCCCCTCGATTTTCAAAGTAAAATGATCAAATGTTTTTTCATATGCAAGCGAATACTCTGCAAAATACCCGGCACCCATCCGCCTCTGAATTTTTCTGTGAATCCGGCTTCCTTTCTGCATGGCTTCCTTGTCCGCCCATCCGCCCCTTCTATTATCCAAATCTCCGCTGCGCAATAAAAATTCAACCAATGCACGGACAGATATCTGTATTATCTCCATAGAATTTCCTCACCTGACAGCCTGTGCGTTCTCTCTATCGGCTGTTTTCCATACAAAAAGAAACCGAAACTTCAGATGCCGGCATTCTGCATTACCATCTGCTCTATGCCCTCTCTGAATCTCCGGTTTCTTCTTTTTCTCTATTCCCTGCAAAAAAATCACAGGAACTCTCAGTCCAGTCAATGTTGTCATGCTCACGCAATTGCAAACTTCTGTAACGTACGGTTAAACTCCTGATTCTCGCCGTAACACTGTACTGTCAGTGTCTTAGTCAGATCCATACTCAGGATACCAAGAATTGATTTTGCGTCAATAATCATACGGTTGTAAAAGATGTCGATGTCAAAATCACACTTGGATGCAGCACTTACAAACTCCTCTACAGCTTTTGCGTCACTTAATTTAATCTTACTTTCTGCCATCACAATCACCCTTTCTCAGCAAACGGACATGTCCGCTGACGCAGACATCACCATACATGAAAGCCAGCTGCTCTCAACATCTTTTTTGATGTTGGATTCATTATTTCACTTTGTCAAGAAGTTGTCAATTGTAATTTTTAATAGTAATTTCCTTCTTTCACCGGAATAATTATGATTTTTGTTAAATCAAAGCAAACTTTTTACTTTTTCACTAAAGTTGTAAGCGCTTCATCTACATATTCGTTCAAAACCTGCGCAAACATACCTGCATCCGCTGCCTCGGCATAATCCGGACGGATCGGCATCTTTCCAAGGACTTTTGTTCCCAGATCTGCCGCAATTTCCTCGATATGGCTTTCGCCAAAGATATGCAGTTCCTTCCCACAATCCGGACATTTTACAAAGCTGTAGTTTTCAACAATACCCAGAACAGGGATATTCATCATCTGTGCCATGTTGTACGCCTTTGATACGATCATACGTACCAAATCCTGCGGGGAGGATACGATCACAATCCCCTCAATCGGAAGAGACTGAAATACGGTAAGCGGAACATCACCAGTTCCCGGCGGCATATCTACAAACATATAATCCAACTCGCCCCAGATCACCTCGCTCCAGAACTGTTTTACCATATTCGCCAGAACAGGCCCCCTCCAGATAACAGGTTCCTCTTCTTTTGGAAGCAGGAGATTGATGGACATCACTTTGATTCCATTGGCTGTTTCACTGGGATAAAGCCCCGTCTCATCTACTTTCGCCGCGCCGTGAATCCCATACATTTTCGGAATCGAAGGACCTGTGATATCCCCATCCAGAATCCCCACCTTATACCCCATACGTGCCATCTGATTTGCCAGAGATGCGGTTACAAAAGATTTTCCGACACCTCCCTTTCCACTGACAACTCCAATGACATGCTTTACATTCGAATATTGATTCAAATCCACATGAAAATCCGGTTTCTCTTTACTTGGACATCCTTCACAGCTTTCCTTGCTGCAGGATGCATTACTGCATTCTTTAGACATAATACATCATTTCCTTTCTAATATCTTTTA
>ULSH01015636.1_pt1 | contig 46134 bp, 59 predicted proteins | sample 1956151 | NCBI WGS metagenome assembly ULSH01 (sample SAMEA4835702, study PRJEB28245) | human gut metagenome | biome: gut microbiome; material: fecal sample | place: Denmark | collected 2008 | reverse complement strand
TCATCACCCCGATCGCAATCGAACAAGGCCTGCGTTTTGCAATCCGCGAAGGCGGCCGTACCGTTGGCGCTGGTGTTGTTACCGCTATCGAAGAAAAATAATTATAAGGATCCCATTTAATAATTAGATCCCGTTATGAGGGGCTAAAAATACGCCCCTCATATTGTTATGTTTGTTTGTATGGCCCTGCGATGATGTGAGAGGTTGCTTGCCTGTTTAGACAGGGAGATTTTCACGGAGTATGTCCGTTCTTAGAAACTGGGCGATTAGGAGGAAATGTTTTAATGTCGAAATCACAGAAAATCAGAATACGCCTCAAAGCGTATGACCACAAAGCACTTGACCAGAGTGCTGCCAAAATCGTGGAAACTGCGAAACGTACCGGTGCTCAGGTTTCCGGCCCGATTCCGCTTCCGACCGAAAAAAATATCTATACGATTCTGCGTTCCCCTCATGTTAACAAAGATTCCCGTGAGCAGTTTGAAATGCGTACTCACAAACGTCTTGTAGACATTCTGGAACCGACTGCGAAGACCGTTGATTCTTTGATGCGTCTTGATCTTCCTGCCGGCGTAGATATCGAGATTAAACTGTAAGGAGGAGGTGCGAGAATGGCTAAAGGAATCTTAGGTAAAAAAATCGGTATGACTCAGATTTTTGAAGCTGACGGCAGATTGATTCCGGTTACTGTAATTGAAGCCGGCCCCTGCGTTGTCATTCAAAATAAAACCGAAGAAAAAGACGGCTATAACGCTGTTCAGCTTGGCTTCGGCGAAGTAAAAGAAAAACATACCACGAAACCGATGAAGGGCCATTTTGACAAAGCAGGTGTTACTCCTGTAAAATTTGTCAAAGAATTACGTTTGTCTGCTCCTTCTGAATTTGCAGTAGGCGATAAAATTTCCTGCGACATTTTTGCTGCCGGCGAATTGGTTGATGCAACCGGTATTTCCCGCGGTAAAGGCTTTGCAGGTACTATTAAACGCCACAATTTCGCTCGTGGTCCTATGAAACACGGTTCCAAATCCCATCGTGAACCTGGCTCCATGGGTCCCATGTACTCCGGTCCTGGCGGCCGCGTAATTAAAGGTAAAAAACTGCCTGGACGTATGGGTAATGCTCAAGTAACCGTTCAACGCTTAACCGTAGCTAAAGTTGACGCTGAACGCAATCTTATTCTGGTTAAAGGTTCCATTCCGGGAGCTGCCGGTTCTTTCGTTGTAGTTAAAGAAACCGTAAAACCCAATAAGAAATAAGAACATAAGCGAAAGAAAGGAGGATGCTTCTAATGCCGAAGTTATCAGTGTATAATATTTCCGGTCAACCTACCGGTGAAGAAATAGAATTAAATGAAGTAGTTTTTGGCGTAGAGTTTAACGAAGCTGTTGTACATCAAGCAATCGTAATGCAGCACGCTAACCAGCGCCAGGGCACTGCTGCTACCAAAACCCGCGGCCTTGTTCGCGGCGGCGGACGTAAACCTTGGAAACAAAAAGGCACCGGCCGTGCACGCAGCGGTTCTACCCGTTCTCCTCTGTGGGTAGGCGGCGGCACCGTATTTGGCCCGCAGCCCCGCAGTTATGACAAAAAAATGCCCCGTAAGGCACGCCGTCTGGCAATCCGCTGCGCACTGAGCGCAAAAGTTGCTGCTGGTGAAATGGTTGTAGTTGACGGTCTTGCATTTGATGCACCGAAAACCAAAAATGTTGTAGCAATGCTTGCTGCTTTTGATGCTGCTGATAAGAAAGCTCTTATCATTACCAACGGCGAGAATGAAAATGTTGAACTTTCTTCCCGCAATATGCCGAAGGTAACGGCTCTTTCCAATGGCTGCCTGAATTGCTTCGATTTACTTAACAATAATAAAGTATTCCTGGCTAAAGACGCTATTGCCAGAATTGAGGAGGTGCTCGCATAATGGCAACCAATCCTCGCGATTTGTTAATCCGCCCTGTAATCACCGAAAAAACTTCCGTTATGATGCAGGACAATAAATATACTTTTAAAGTGCCTCTTACTGCTAACAAAACTGAAATCAGACAAGCGGTAGAGAAAATTTTTAACGTAAAAGTTGAAAAAGTAAACACCGTGCGCGTACTTGGCAAAACTAAACGCATGGGCAGATACGTTGGCAAACGTTCCGATTATAAGAAAGCTATCGTGAAGCTGGCTGAAGGCAATACGATTCAAATTTTCGAAGGAATGTAATTTAACGTAATAAGGAGGTAAAATTAAATGGCTATTAAAAGCTTTAATCCGTATTCTCCTTCGAGACGCTTCATTACAGTGTCTACCTTCGAAGAGATTACGACAGATAAGCCGTACCGTCCTCTTGTTGAGAAACTTCAGAAACATGCTGGACGCAACAATACCGGCAAAATGACCGTACGCCATAAAGGTGGCGGCGTTAAAAGACTGTATCGTGTTATTGATTTCAAACGCACCAAAGACGGTATTCCCGCCCGCGTTGCAACCATTGAATACGATCCTAACCGCAATGCACGCATAGCTCTTGTAAACTATGTTGACGGTGAAAAACGCTACATTATCGCTCCGCTTGATTTAAAAGTTGGCGATATGATTGAAAGCGGTCCGGAAGCTGATATCAAAATCGGTAACTGCCTGCCGCTGAAAAATATTCCGCTTGGTACTACCGTACACAATGTTGAACTTAAAATCGGTAAAGGCGGCCAGATGGCACGCAGCGCCGGTTCTTCCGCTCAGCTGATGGCTAAAGAAGGCGAATATGCACTTCTCCGTCTGCCTTCCGGCGAAATCCGCAAAGTTCACATCAACTGCCGTGCAACTGTTGGCCAGGTTGGCAATATTGACTTTGAAAACATCACTATTGGTAAAGCCGGCCGTAACCGTTGGCTCGGTATCCGTCCTGCAAACCGCGGCGTAGTTATGAACCCGAACGACCATCCGCATGGCGGTGGCGAAGGCCATTCTCCTGTCGGCCGCAAACGCCCTGTTACTCCTTGGGGCAAATGTGCTTTCGGTACTCGTACCCGCAAGCAGAAAAAAGCTTCCAGCAAGCTGATTGTAAAACGCAGAACGAAATAATTAGCAGGTTAAAGAAAGGAGGCCCAAATAGTGTCCAGATCAATCAAAAAAGGACCTTATGTGCATGAAAGTCTTCTGAAGAAGATCGAAGCCATGAACGCTTCTAACGATAAAAAAGTTGTAAAGACCTGGTCTCGCAGCTCCACTATTCTTCCGGAATTTTTAGGACATACTATTGCCGTACATGACGGCCGTAAACATGTGCCTGTATTCATTACCGAAGATATGGTTGGCCATAAATTGGGAGAATTTGCTCCCACCCGTACTTACAAAGGTCATGCCGATAAAAGTACGGCTTTAAAATAAGGGGAAAGGGGGCAGATAGCATGGAAGCAAAAGCTGTTGCAAAATATGTTCGTATCGCGCCGCGCAAACTGCGCATCGTGATTAACCTTATCCGCGGTAAATCCGTGGGTGAAGCATTCGCGATCCTCAAACATACCCCTAAAGTTGGGTCTGAGGTAATCGAGAAGGTACTGCGCAGTGCAGTTGCCAATGCAGAGCATAACTTCGACATGAATGTAGATGAACTCGTTGTATCCACCTGCTTTGTGGATCAGGGTCCTACCATGAAGAGAATTCATCCGCGTTCCCGCGGACAAGCGTTTAAAATTTTGAAACGCTCCAGCCACGTAACCGTAGCAGTTAAAGAAAAATAATATCCCGAAGAAGGAGGGAAACGATAGTGGGTCAAAAAGTTAATCCGCATGGTCTGCGCGTAGGCATCATTAAAGGTTGGGATTCCAAATGGTATGCCGACAGAGACTATGAAAAATACTTATTGGAAGATATTAAAATCCGTGAATTCATTAAAGATAAACTGTTCTTATCCGGTATTTCTAAAGTAGAAATCGAACGTGCATCCAACAGAGCACGCATCTCCATCCACACCGCTAAACCCGGTATGGTAATCGGCCGTCAGGGCAGCAACATCGAATTGCTTAAAAACGATTTGAAAAAAATGACTGACAGCGTAATCGACATCAATATCGTTGAGGTTAAAACCCCGGATATGGACGCAACCCTTGTTGCAGAAAACATCGCTTCTCAGCTCGAACGCCGTATCGCTTTCCGCCGCGCTATGAAACAGTGCGTAGGCCGTACCATGCGTATGGGTGCGAAAGGTATTAAAGTACAGGTTAGCGGCCGTCTTGGCGGTGCAGAAATTGCCCGCAGCGAAAGCTACCGCGAAGGAAGCATTCCTCTGCACACTCTGCGTGCTGACATTGATTATGGTACCGCAGAAGCACATACTACCTACGGCCGTATCGGCGTAAAAGTATGGATTTATAAAGGCGAAGTCCTTCCTGAAAGTAAAGAAGTAGCAAAAGCTGCTCCGGCGAAGGAGGCATAAGTTAATGTTATTACCGAAGAGAGTTAAACATCGTAAACAGCACAGAGGCCGTATGACCGGACGTGCAATGCGCGGCAATAAAATTGCTCATGGCGATTACGGCCTGGTAGCACTTGAACCGGCCTGGATTACCAACCGTCAGATTGAAGCAGCCCGTATTGCTATGACCCGTTACATTAAACGTGGCGGCCAGGTATGGATTCAGATTTTCCCTGACAAACCTATCACCGCTAAACCGGCTGAAACCCGTATGGGTAGTGGTAAAGGCTCCCCGGAATACTGGGTTGCAGTTGTTAAACCCGGCCGTGTAATGTTTGAAATGAACGGCGTATCCGAAGAAATCGCTAAAGAAGCTATGCGTCTTGCTAGCCACAAACTGCCGATTAAGACTAAATTTGTGACCCGCGCACAGCAAGAAGCTGAAGCTGCCGCACAGGAAAAGGGTGGTGAAGCTTAATGAAAACCGCAGAAATCCGTGAAATGTCTGCTGCTGAATTAGACAACAAGCTGGCAGGTTTAAAAGAAGAACTCTTCAACCTGCGTTTTCAAATGGCAACCGGACAATGTGAAAACCCGATGAAAATTCACGAAATTAAAAAGTCCATTGCCCGTATTAAAACCATTCAGCGCCAGCGTGAATTAAACGCCTGAGTGTGTTTGAAGTATGAAGAAGGAGGAAACAGTTGTGACCGTTGAAAGAAATACGCGTGTTACCCGTATCGGTAAAGTAGTCAGCGACAAAATGCAGAAAACTGTTGTAGTTGCTGTTGAGCGTTTTGTAAAACATCCGGTATACGGTAAAGGTGTTCAACATACTATCAAATTTAAAGCTCACGATGAAAATAACGAAGCACATGTTGGCGATACTGTCCAAATTATGCAAACCCGTCCGCTTTCCAAAGATAAATGCTGGCGTGTTATTGAAATTTTAGAGCGTGCAAAATAATGAAATCTGCCGATTGATTGATTGGCAAGGGAGGTAAAACCATGATCCAACAACAGACTATTCTTAATGTCGGCGACAACACCGGCGCTAAGAAAGTTATGTGCATCCGCGTATTGGGCGGTTCCTACCGTAAATATGCTAATATTAGCGACGTAATCGTGTGTGCTGTAAAAGATGCATCACCCGGTGGCGTTGTAAAAAAAGGTGACGTTGTAAAGGCAGTTGTTGTTCGTTCAGCTAAGGGTGTCCGCCGTCCGGATGGTTCTTACATCCGCTTCGACGAAAATGCGGCAGTTGTAATCAAAGACGACAAAACTCCGCGCGGAACCCGCATCTTCGGGCCTGTTGCCCGCGAACTCCGTGAAAAAGACTTTATGAAAATCATTTCTCTGGCACCTGAAGTGCTGTAAGAAATTTGATGACGCACATAAGGAGGTGTACCTGAAATGACAGCAGCTAAAATGCACGTCAAGAAAGGCGACAAAGTTTTGGTACTGTCCGGTAAGGACAAAGGCAAAGAAGGCAAAATTATTATGGCCCTGCCGAAAAAATCCAAAGTTGTCGTTGAAGGCATTAATAAAGTAAAACGTCACACAAAACCGACTCAGAGCAATCCTCAGGGCGGCATTATCGTTAAAGAAGCTCCGATGGCTTCCGCAAAAGTTATGCTCGTTTGCCCGCATTGCCAGAAACCGACCCGTATTAAAAAAGTTGAAGTTTCCGGCAGCTTCGTAAGAGCCTGCAAAAAATGTGGCGAAGTAATAGATAAATAATCCGGGAAAGGAGGAAATGTTTGAATGGCAAAAACAAGATTGCAAGAAAAATATTTGTCTGAAGCCGTTAAAGGCCTGATGGACAAATTTAACTATAAAAATGTTATGGAAATTCCTAAAATCGAGAAAGTTGTCATCAATATGGGCGTTGGCGAAGCCGTTGGCAACAGCAAAGCTCTGGAATCTGCAGTAGCAGACCTGACCGCAATCTCCGGTCAGAAACCTGTTATCACCAAAGCGAAAAAATCCATCGCAGCTTTTAAACTCCGCCAGGGCATGCCGATTGGCGCAAAAGTTACTCTGCGCGGCGACCGCATGTACTACTTCCTCGACAAACTGATGAACATCGCACTGCCTCGTGTACGTGACTTCCGCGGTGTTAGCCCGACTGCATTCGATGGCCGCGGCAACTATGCACTTGGTTTGAAAGAACAATTGATTTTCCCGGAAATTGACTACGATAAGATTGATAAAGTACGCGGAATGGATATCATCATTGTTACGACCGCTAAGACTGATGAGGAAGCAAGAGAATTGCTCAGAATCCTCGGAATGCCGTTCAGCGCATAAGTTAGGAGGGAATACTTTGGCTAAGAAAGCCTTGATTGAAAAGTGGAATAAAGAGCCGAAATTTAAAGTACGCCGTTACAACCGCTGCAAAATTTGCGGCAGACCCCATGGTTATATGCGTAAATTTGGCATCTGCCGTATCTGCTTCCGTGAATACAGCTATCAGGGCGCTATTCCGGGAGTTACCAAAGCAAGCTGGTAATACAGCATTTTAGGAAGGAGGGTATTAAAGTATGGTAATGACTGACCCGATTGCCGATATGCTTACCCGTATTCGTAACGCAAATTCGGTTCATCATGATAAAGTTGAAATCCCGTGCTCTAAAATCAAAGTTGCTATTGCTGAGATTTTAAAGAACGAAGGTTTTATAAAAGATTTTGAAGTAATTGCTGATAATAAACAGAACGTTATCCGCGTCAGCCTGAAATATGGTGCCAACAAAGAGAAAGTTATTTCCGGCATTAAACGTATTTCCAAACCTGGTCTCAGAGTTTATTCTCAAAAAGACCAACTGCCCAGAGTTCTCGGAGGTCTTGGCATTGCAGTAATCTCTACTTCCCAAGGCCTTATGACTGATAAAGCAGCACGCAAAGCCGGCCTCGGCGGCGAAGTGCTTGCATACGTCTGGTAATACTGAAAGATAGGAGGTGCTCATAAGTGTCTAGAATTGGTAAGCATCCAATTACCGTGCCCGCTGGCGTAACAGTTACCATCGAAAACAACCTTGTTACCGTTAAGGGCCCTAAAGGCGAACTTTCCCGCCAAATCAACAAAGAAATGAAACTTACCATGGAGGACGGCGTTATCACCGTTGAACGTCCGAGCGACGACAAAGAACATCGCTCCATGCACGGTCTGTCCCGTACTCTCATTAATAATATGGTTATCGGCGTAACCCAGGGCTTTTCCAAAACTTTGGAAATTACCGGCGTAGGTTACCGTGCCGCAAAACAGGGTAACAACATTAACTTTACCCTTGGTTTTTCCCATCCTGTAGTTAAAGAGCCGCCTGCTGGTATTACCTTTGAGGTTCCGGCTCCGAACAAAATCGTAGTAAACGGTGCCGATAAAGAAAAAGTAGGCGCTGTTGCAGCAGAAATCCGCACTTTGCGTCCGCCTGAACCGTATAAAGGCAAAGGCATCCATTACGAAGGTGAACGTATCCGCCGTAAGATTGGTAAAGCAGGCGCTAAAGGCAAGAAGTAATTTCTAAAGGAAGGGAGTGAAACTCTTGCTTAACAGAGTTGATAAAAATGCGAAACGCCAGAAACGCCATCTGCGTGCCCGTCAATACATTTTCGGCACTGCTGAAAGACCGCGTTTGAACGTATACCGTTCCCTGGCAAACATTTACGCTCAGGTTATTAACGATGAAACTGGCGAAACCATTGTTTCTGCCAGCACTGTTGAAAAAGATAGAAAAGCCAGCAACGGCGGCAACGTAGAAGCTGCCCGCGAAATTGGCAAAGCCATTGCCGAAAGAGCATTGGAAAAAGGCATTAAAGAAGTAGTATTTGACCGCGGTGGTTATCTTTACACCGGCCGTGTAGCAGCTCTTGCAGATGCAGCCCGTGAAGCTGGACTGCAATTCTAAAAGAAGGAGGAATAATAGTGGCTAATTTCAGAAATGAAGAAAGCGACTTGAAAGAGAAAGTCGTGTTCATCAACCGTGTTGCAAAGGTTGTTAAAGGCGGACGCCGTTTCTCCTTCTCTGCACTTGTTGTGGTAGGTGACGAAAACGGCCATGTTGGCATGGGCCTTGGCAAAGCGGCAGAAGTTCCCGAAGCTATTCGCAAGGGTGTAGAAGACGCTAAAAAGAATATGGTTAACGTTGCTTTGGTTGGTACAACCATTCCGCATGAATGCATTGGTGTGTTCGGTGCAGGCCGCGTATTTTTAAAACCGGCTGCAGAAGGTACCGGCGTTATTGCCGGCGGCCCTGTTCGTGCCGTACTCGAACTTGCAGGCGTACGTGATATCCTTACCAAATGCCAGGGTTCCAATAACCCGAATAACGTAGTTCGCGCAACTATTGAAGGTCTTCGTTCCTTAAAGAGTGCTGAAACGGTTGCTGCACTTCGCGGCAAAACCGTACAAGAAATTTTTGGCTAAGGAGGAAGCTCGATGCAACAACTTAAAGTTACGCTGACCCGCAGCCTTATCGGTTACCCGCAAGACCAGCGCATGACCGTAAAAGCTCTGGGCTTAGGAAAAATTAATTCTACTGCTATAAAAGACGATACCCCGGCTATCCGCGGTATGCTTCACAAAGTAAGACACCTTGTGAAGGTTGAAGTCGTTGAAGCTTAATGGAGGAGGTGCAACAGATGAATTTGCATGAATTATCACCTGCACCGGGTTCCAGAACCAAACATGTACGCGTTGGCCGTGGTTTGGGTTCCGGTCTTGGTAAAACATCCGGCAAAGGCCAAAAAGGACAGAAATCCCGCTCCGGCGGTGTAAAACGTCCGGGCTTTGAAGGTGGTCAAAGACCTTTGTATCTGCGTTTCCCGAAACGCGGTTTCTACAATAGATTCGGTTCTGACTATGTTGAAATCAACGTAGGCAGCCTTAATTGCTTTGAAGACGGCACAGTAGTTGAACCTGTGATGCTGATTGAATGCGGCATGGTTAAAAATATCCGTGACGGCGTCCGTATTCTCGGCAATGGTGAGCTTACCAAAAAACTCACCGTTCAGGCTATGGGCTTCAGCAAAACTGCTGAAGAAAAAATTATTGCAGCCGGCGGCAAAGTAGAGGTGATTTAAAGTGTTATCAGCCCTCGCAAATCTTTCTCAAGTAACAGAACTCAGGCGGAAAATCCTTTTTACTCTCGCCATGTTCGTCGTTTTTAGGGCTGGAACACATATCCCTGTTCCTGGCGTTAACGCAAGCATGATTGAGCAGCTGTTTAACAGCGGTAACCTCTTGGGTTTGCTCGATATGTTCTCTGGCGGTGCCTTGAGCAAATTTTCTGTTTTTGCGATGAGTATTACACCGTACATCAATGCTTCTATTATTCTGCAGCTTCTTAAAGTCGTTGTTCCTACGCTGGAACAGTGGGGCAAAGAAGGTGTGGAAGGACAGAAGAAAATTACCAAAGTAACCAGATACGGTACTGTTCTTCTTGGTTTCATTCAGGCATTGGGTATGGCGTATGGTTTAAGAATGGCAATTAATGACCCGAGCATTTTCTCCGTTCTTTTAATTGCGATTACTTTAACTGCCGGTACTGTATTTTTAATGTGGATTGGCGAGCAGATTACCGCTAAAGGCGTTGGCAACGGTATCTCCTTGATAATCTTTGCAGGTATCGTTTCCAGAATTCCTGACGGGCTGCACGTAATTTACCAGTATTTACAGGCCGGAACAATTAATGCTTTAAATGTACTTTTATTTGCTGTAATTGCAGTTGCCATGATCGTATTTGTAATTGCAATTACGCAGGGTATCCGTAAAGTACCGGTACAATACGCTAAACGCGTTGTTGGCCGTAAAATGTACGGCGGCCATTCCAGTTATATTCCGCTGAAAGTTAACCAGGCCGGCGTTATTCCTATCATCTTCGCATCTTCAATCCTTATGTTCCCGGTAACCATCGGACAGTTTGTTGACGTTGCGTGGATTAAAACGGTAGCAGGCTGGTTTGCATGGGGCTCTCCTTTGCAGACTACTTTGTATGTATTGATGATTTTGTTCTTCACATATTTCTATACTGCTGTAAGCATCAATATTAATGATGTGGCGGACAATCTTAAAAAATACGGCGGATTTATTCCCGGCCTGCGCCCCGGTAAACCTACCAGTGATTATCTGGACAAAATCATGACCAGAATCACTCTTGCCGGTGCAATTTTCCTTTCGCTGATTGCGCTTATGCCTAATGTCATCGGCTGGATGACCGGCATTGAAGGTGTTTACTTCGGCGGTACCGCTCTCTTAATCGTTGTTGGTGTAGCGCTCGATACCATGAAGCAGATTGAATCGCTCGTATTGATGCGTCACTATCAAGGTTTTATGAAATAGGAGGAATCAGGAAATGTATATTATTTTAATGGGACCTCCGGGTGCCGGCAAAGGCACTCAAGCAGAAAAATTAATTGCCGAATTTAAAATTCCCCATATTTCCACCGGGGATATGTTCCGTGCAGCTGTAAAGCAAGGAACTGAACTTGGCAAAGAAGCTAAAAGATATATGGATGCCGGACAGCTTGTTCCTGATGTTGTAACTATCGGCATTGTACGTGAAGGATTATCCAAACCGGAATGTGCAAACGGATTTATCCTTGACGGCTTCCCGAGAACTGAAGAACAGGCAGTTGCACTTGACGGCATCATGAAAGACCTGGGCATAAAGATGACAGGCGTAATCAATATCGTAGTTCCCGATGCTGAGCTTGTTGGCAGGGTAACCGGCAGACGCATCTGCAAATCCTGCGGCGCTACCTATCATGTAGCGTTCAACCCCAGCAAAGTGGAAGGTATGTGTGATAAATGCGGCGGGACGCTTTATCAACGTGACGACGACAAAGAAGAAACAATCAAAAACCGTCTGGAAGCATATCATTCCCAGACCGAGCCTTTAATAGAGTACTACAAAAAACAGGGCTTATATCATGAAATCAACGGCATGCAGCCGATTGACAAAGTATATGCCGATGTTAAAGATAGTCTCTCTGGCAACTGAGCAAGGAGGTATTGAGCGTGTCCAAACAAGATGTAATTGAGGTTGAAGGCACAATCTTGGAATCTTTGCCAAATGCCATGTTCCAGGTAAAATTGGAAAACGGCCATGTTATTCTGGCACACATATCCGGTAAGATACGTATGAACTTCATCAAAATTTTGCCTGGCGACAGGGTTACAGTGGAGCTTACTCCGTATGATCTGAACCGTGGAAGAATTACTTACCGTTTTAAATAAGCAAGACAGGCAAGAGGAGGTTAAAAAATGAAAGTCAGACCGTCTGTAAAGCCAATATGTGAAAAATGCAAAGTCATCAAACGTAAAGGCCATGTTATGGTAATCTGTGAAAACCCGAAACATAAACAAAAACAAGGATAAGAAGGAGGTGCGCTTTAATGGCACGTATTGCAGGTGTCGATTTACCGAGAGATAAACGTATTGAATACGCTTTACCTTATATTTATGGCATCGGACTTACTTTATCGAGAGAAATCCTCGCAAAAACCGGTATCAACCCTGATACCCGCGTTCGCGATCTCACCGAAGAAGAAGTTGCTAAAATCCGTGAAACTCTTGACGCTGATTATAAAGTAGAAGGTGACCTCCGCAGAGAGGAATCCCTCAATATTAAACGTTTAATTGAAATTGGCAGCTACCGCGGCCGCAGACATCGTATGGGTCTGCCTGTTCGCGGCCAGAACACCAAAAACAATGCACGTACCCGCAAAGGTCCTAAACGTACTATTGCCGGCAAGAAGAAATAATCAGTGAAGGAGGGATAAACGAGTGGCTGGTAAAAAAGTTGTTCGCAACAAGAAAAAAGTTAGCAAAAATATTATTAACGGTGTAGCTCATATCCGTTCGACTTTCAATAATACTATCGTTACTATCGCTGATACCGAAGGTAATGTTCTGAGCTGGGCATCCGCAGGCGGCCTTGGTTTCCGCGGCAGCCGCAAAAGCACTCCGTTCGCTGCACAGATGGCTGCTGAAGAAGCAACCAAAGCAGCTATGGAACATGGCCTGAAACAGGTTGAAGTTTATGTAAAAGGCCCCGGCGCCGGCCGTGAAGCCGCTATCCGCGCACTTCAGGCTGCTGGTCTTGAGGTTAACTCCATCAGAGACGTAACCCCGATTCCGCACAATGGCTGCCGTCCGCCGAAACGCAGAAGAGTATAATTGGAGGTGTAGCATAGATGGCAATTGATAGAACGCCTGTCCTGAAAAGATGCAGATCTTTGGGATTAACTCCGGCATTTCTGGGCATTAGCAAGGAATCTCACCGTCAGGCTAAACGCGCTAACAGAAAAAAGAGTGAATATGGCATTCAGTTAACTGAAAAACAAAAAGCAAAATTTATTTATGGCCTGCTGGAAAAACAATTCCGCGGCTACTATGACAGAGCTAAAAAAATGGAAGGCATCACCGGTGAAAACCTGCTCATCCTTCTGGAAAGAAGAATTGACAACGTTGTATTCCGTCTTGGTCTTGCAAACACCCGCCGTCAGGCTCGTCAGATTGTAAGACACGGCCATATCGCCGTTAACGGCAAACGCCTTGATATTCCTTCCGCTCTGGTAAAAGCAGGCGACGTTATTTCCGTTATGGAAGGCAGCCGTTCCAAAGAATATTTCAAAGGCATGGCTGAAACTCTTGCCGGCAAAACCGTTCCGGCATGGTTGATTCAGGACGCTGAAAATCTCGGCGGCAAAGTTGACCGTTACCCGACTCGTGAGGAAATTGATGTTCCTATCGAAGAACATCTCATCGTTGAGTTGTACTCCAAATAATAGTTTGAACATCTTCATGCCACCATATATTGGGCGTATTGTGGTAATACGCAAAAGAAGGAGGCTTTCCATATGATCGAATTAGAAAAACCAAAAATGGTCACAGCTGATATCAGCGATGACGGGCGTTATGGTAAATTTGTTTGGGAGCCGCTTGAAAGGGGCTATGGCATTACTCTCGGCAACAGCCTTCGCAGAGTATTGCTGTCCTCACTGCCGGGCGCAGCAGTAACCAGCGTTAAAATCGAAGGTGTACTGCATGAATTCTCTACAATTCCTGGCGTCAGGGAAGACGTTGCAGACATTATCTTAAACATCAAAGGCCTCTGCCTTAAACTGCACGGCGACGAACCTAAAGTTCTGCGCATTGAATGCAGCGGCGAGCAGGAGGTAACGGCAGCAAACATCATTGCTGACGCAGATGTGGAAATTTTAAACCCTGAACTGCACATTGCTACACTTGATACCGATGCGGTATTCAATATGGAAATTAATGTAGACAAAGGGTTGGGATATGTTCCGGCAGATAAGAATAAACGTGCGGATCAGCCGATAGGAGTTATTCCCGTTGATTCCATATATTCTCCTATTACCAGAGTGAAGTTCGGTGTTACCGATACTCGCGTAGGTAATGTTACCAACTATGACAAACTGACTTTGGAAGTTTGGACAGATGGCAGCGTAGAGCCTGATACTGCTGTAAGCATGGCATCCGGCATTATGATTGACTATCTGAAAATGTTCCAGCCGGCAGCTGAAACTGCTTCCGGCATCATCACCGTATCCGGCAGCACGGAAGAAGCTGCTGCAGAAGAACAGGGCGCACCGGCAGGTACAGGCTCCGTTTCCATTGACGACCTTGACCTTTCCGTACGTTCCAACAACTGCCTGCGCCGCGCCGGCATTAACACGGTTGATGAACTTATCCAAAGAACAGAAGAAGATATGATGAAAGTGCGTAACCTTGGCCGTAAATCGCTTGAAGAAGTTAAGAAAAAACTCAGTGATATGGGCCTTAGCTTGCGCAAAAGTGAAGAAGAATAAGAAGGGGGTCGGAAACAGATGGCATACAGAAAACTGGGCCGCAATTCCAGCAACCGTAAAGCATTGTTCCGCAGCATTTTAAGTTCTTTCTTCAAACACGAGAGAATCGAAACTACCGTAACTAAAGCTAAGGAAGTAAGCAAACATGCTGCTAAATTAATTACTTTGGCTAAACGCGGCGACCTTCATGCACGCCGCCTGGTAATGGCTGAGCTCGTGGACGAAGAAGCAACGAGAAAACTGTTTAACGAGATCGCTCCTAAATACGCAGACCGCCAGGGCGGCTTTACCCGTATTTATAAAGTTGGTCCTCGCCGCGGTGACGCTGCTGAAATGGCAATTATCGAGCTCATCTGATTGGTATAAACAGCTAACATAAACAAAAAGACAGCGGATAACCGCTGTTTTTTTGTTTATACATGCAAATTTTGCGCAGCTTGGAAAAACACTTGCCGCAGACATGGTTAATTGTGTAAAATAATAACATAATAAATGTAATGGAGGCATAATAATGAGCGAAAACAGCAAAGTAAAATTTACAACCAATAAAGGTGTTTTTGTTGCAGAAATTTTTGAAGACAAAGCACCGAATACTGCCAAAAACTTTTTGGATTTGGTAAATAAAGGCTTTTATGACGGTATTATTTTTCACCGTGTAATCGATGGCTTTATGATTCAGGGCGGCGACCCGACCGGTACAGGCATGGGCGGCCCCGGCTACAAAATTAAAGATGAATTTGGCGAAGGCCTTAAACATGACGACGAAGGCGTGCTTTCGATGGCAAATGCAGGCCCGAACACCGGCGGCAGCCAGTTCTTTATCACGCTTGCGCCTACTCCGTGGCTCGACGGGCATCACGCAATTTTCGGCCGTATTGTAGAAGGCATGGACAGAGTAAGATTAATCGGCGTAGTGCCGACTGATTTCCGTGACCGCCCGATTGAACCGGTAGTAATGGAAAAAGTTGAAGTTGTAAAATAATGCCGTCCTATGTATATATGCTGCGCTGCGCTGATGGTTCGCTTTATACCGGCTGGACCAATGATATGGTAAAACGCCTGAAAGCGCATCAAAGCGGGCAGGGCGCAAAATATACCCGTAGCCGCGGCCCGGTAGAGCTTGTTTACAGCGAGGAACTTACTGATAAAAGCGAAGCCTTAAAACGCGAATATGCCATTAAACAGCTAAGCCATACGGAAAAGCTTAAATTAATAGAACGTAACAAATTGAACACAATTTACTGAAAATATTTGCAATTTTGCCTAAAGTGCCTTGCTTTATTTATATTGATAGGGTATAATAGGCGGAGTGAGTGCGAGACAGTGTATTTTCGCACTTAAGTAATATTTTTAGGAGGCCCAGAAAAGATGACTGGCAAAGTAAAATGGTTTAACGCAGAAAAAGGTTACGGTTTCATTGAACGTGAAGAAGGCGGCGACGTATTCGTACATTTCTCCGCAATTCAGGCTGATGGATTCAAAACCCTCGAAGAAGGCCAAGCTGTGGAATTTGACGTAGTTGAAGGTCCCCGCGGCGAGCAGGCTGCTAACGTAGTTCGTCTGTAATATATAGTTATTAATCCCAATTAATTATATAGAATCGGCTTATGAACAAACCGGAACGCATTTTCTTATGAAGATGCGTTCTTTTTATTTATGTTTGCTTTTTAAAATGCTATAATTAAAATATATCAACAATTAAAGCAGGTATTGTTATGAAAAGGCTCAAATTTATCTTAGTGCTATGTGTATGTATTTTCTGCTTTTCTGCGCAGGCTTTTGCTGCTGCCATATCAACCGAAAAGCAGGAAATTATAAAAGAATACTATTTTACAGAAGCTGTTAATATCGCCGCAGGGCTTTGCATTGGCATTTATGACCCGCAGCAGGCGCCGGAAATTGCTTACCTGCGCGATTATGGCTGGGAGATAGTGCCGTTTAAATTAAAAGACGGCAAAGTTGACAGCAGCATTGTTGTAGCCAAAAACCATATTAAAGAACAGGATATTGATTTTTATATAGTGGGTTTCCGCGGAAGCGCCAACAAAAGTGACTGGAAAATAAACCTTGAAACCGAACAGGTTCCGTATGGTGGCAGTACGGTTGAAGAATTTAAAACTTTTGCCCAAACTGTTAAAGCAGACGAAACGGTGCCTATGGTGCATAAAGGGTTTAACGAATATGTAAACACTGTTTTAAGTGCTACCATGCAGGATGGTTCAAGCAGCAAACGGTTTGTTGAGGAGATTAAAAATAATCCGAAGGTAAGAGTGCTTTTAACAGGGCACAGCCTTGGCGGTGCGGTGGCAACGCTTACAGCGGAACGCCTTGTGAGCATGGGCATAGAAAAATGGCGCGTGCCGGTAATTACATTTGGCGCACCTGCTATAGGTAACGCGGCGTTTGCCAAAGCCTACGGCGATAAGATTTTGCTGTGGCGCATAACCAATACGGCAGACCCTGTTCCCGGAAGCTTGCAGACTTTTTTTGGCGGCTATAAGCAGTTTGGCAGACAATACAAATACAGTGTATCGCCTAAGCTGGCAACACAGCAGCATGATATGGCAATGTATTTCGATGTATCGGTACACAAATATTACAAGGCGCTGCAAAAAGCGCAGGATGCCGGGCTGATTGCAAAAACGCCAATGCAGCAGCTTAATGGCAGCGAGCCGATTGTAGCTGTATGGATAGGTTCCAGCCAGGCTTTGGAAAAACGCCCTTATATGCCGGATATCCAAAGTTTTCTGCTTTCGGAATATCAGAACATGCTGCCAAGATATATAATTATGGATGACGACATCAAATTATACAGGCAGGAATTTTATCCGCTGAATTACTTTATCCGCGAGGCGCAGGCTGTTGGCGCAGATTACATTATAATTGCCGAAATGGACGGGCATCAGCCGCGAAACAGCCAAAACTGGTATATTAATATGAATCAGAGCGTTTTTAACGCAAATGGCGGATTGATAAATGTTATCAGCATTTCCAAGCTGGTTTCGCCGGTATCGGGCAATATGCACGCTGCCGTTTATGCCGTTAAAGAAGGGCGCACGCAGCTGAAGCAATACCTGCCCTTTATAAAAACCAGATATAACAAAACACCGCAGTGGATTAGTTTGGGAGAGGTTGAAAATTGAAAGAAGAAGCATTGCAGGAACTTGAACAGCAGCTGGCAAAATGCAGGGAATGTAAACTGTGCGAATTTGCCAAAGGCCCTGTCGGCTGGTTTGGCTGCGCCGAAACACCGATAGTATTTATAGGCGAAGGTCCCGGCGGGGTCGAGGATGATTACGGCTGTCCGCTGATTGGCCCTTCCGGGCAGCTTTTGGACAAAGCTTTGTGGGCAACCAAAATGACAAGGGACAGAGTAATTACAACCAACATAGTAAAATGCCGCCCGAAAGGAAACCGTACGCCTAATATTGCCGAAGCCGATTTTTGCGCGCAGCGCTGGCTGGAAAAAGAACTGGAAATTTTGCAGCCGAAAGTAATTGTGGCGCTTGGCAGTGTAGCGCTGCATTATTTGGGCAGCCCGGATATGCGCATTACCCGCGACCGCGGCAACTGGTTTAAAACGCGCCAGGGGTACGACTGCATTGCAACATATCATCCGGCCTATCTTTTGCGCCTTGCAGATCCGCATGTACTGAACCATGCCAAATGGGAAGTTTTTTATGATTTGGAGGCGGCGCGCAAAAAAGCAGAAGAAGCTGTACCGGATTATAAATTTATGAGTGAAGAAAAAACGGACTTATTTAAACTGTTTAAGAAACGTTAAAAAGAAAGTAAAAAATTTTTTACACAAAAGCATTAGTTAGGGGTTGCTAACTAATGCTTTTTATGTTATACTTCTAAATGTGAGTTAGATTAAGCTAACCAAGTATTCTGAAGAACCTTCTTCTTTTGATTACTGCTTAAATAACTGCGCTTTGACCAATGCCCCTCCTGAGGAATATTTGGTTAGCAATCTTTCTTTTTGGTGATATTATGGCACAAAGCATTCTTGGTTTTAACAATCTTGATGAATTTTTTGCTTTCCATGCGGCTCCTGCCATTGCAGGAATTAAACCGGCAAATTTGTTCAGCTGCCCTGCGGGGTTAATGCCGCAGGCGGAAGAAATACTGGCAGATTATGAAAAACAGTTTAAAGACAGCCATACACGTTTTAAATTGTTGTGCCGCTGCCGTGCGCATATATTAATTTTGGTTTATGATACTGAACTTACCGAAAAGATTTTTCAAAAAAAGGTAACTCAAAATTATCTTGCCCGTTTTGGCTATGAGGCCAATACCGGCGTACAGGATTTTTTAAACCAGATTGCCGCCAAAATTGCGGGCGGAGAAAGCTTTCCTCATGAAATAGGCATCATTCTCGGCTATCCGCCGGAAGATATAGAAGGCTTTAAGCGTTATAAAGGGCGCAACTTTAAGTGCTGCGGTTACTGGAAGGTTTACGGCAACGCAGAACGTGCGCAAAAAATGTTTGATGCATATACGCTGTGCCGCGAAAAACTGATGCAGGCATTGCAGAACGGCGTAACGTTAAAAGTTGCTGCCGCTGCCATATAAAGGAGGTATTATTAATGGAAATAGCTGTAATTTACTGGTCCGGAACCGGCAATACAAAAATGATGGCCGAAGCCGTTGCCGAAGGCATTGCCGAAGCTGGTGCACAGGCCGTTGTTAAAAGCGTAAGTGAAATTACTCCCGACGAAGCAGCTGCTTATGATAAAATTGCTTTTGGCTGCAGTGCCATGGGCGCCGAAGTATTGGAAGAAACAGAATTTGAACCCTTCTTTACCATGGTTGAAGATAATTTGAAAGGCAAAAAAGTAGTGCTGTTCGGCTCTTACGGCTGGGGCGGCAGCTACATGCAGGATTGGGAAGCCAGAGTACAGGCCGACGGTGCGGAACTTCTGCATCCGGGCGTACTTGCTATGGGCGAACCTGATGACGCTGCCAGACAGGAATGTAAAGAAATCGGCAGCCTGCTTGCCAAAGCTTAACTTATTCTCTGCATAAGCGGCCCTCCCCGTTTATGTTAAATCCATTTCTCCATAAAGCAGAAACAACGCCTCTAACATTAGGGGCGTTTTTCTGTTGCCCGGGAAATAAAATAATGATTTTTTAGTGAAATAGATTGTAAAAATTATTTTTTGAGATATAATTAAAGTAAGACAAGAGAGGTGACCTATGGAATTTTTAACAAAAATAAACGACCCTGTGCTTTTGGCGCTGGCTTCAACCTGTTTTACCTGGTTTATGACGGCGCTTGGTGCGGGCATGGTTTTCTTTTTTAAAGAAATAAACAAGCGCGTGCTGAATATGATGCTCGGTTTTGCCGCAGGCATTATGGTTGCGGCTTCCTTCTGGTCGCTTTTGGAGCCTGCCATTGAAATGGCGCAGAGCGCACCCATACCGGCGTGGCTGGTAGCGGCTATCGGCTTTGTTGGCGGTGCGGGCTTTTTGTGCCTGGCAGACCACGTTATGCCGCATGCCCACTTCTTTGCCAAAGAGGGGCAGACGGAAGGCATACCTACGCATTTAAAACGCAGTATTCTTTTGGTATTCAGCATAACGCTGCATAATATACCGGAAGGGCTGGCAGTTGGCGTGGCCTTTGGCGCAGCGGCGGCAAGCGGCGACCATACATCCTTGCTTGCGGCTATGGCTGTGGCACTTGGCATAGGGCTGCAAAACTTTCCGGAAGGCGCGGCGGTATCCATTCCGCTGAGGCGTGAAGGCATGAGCCGCTTTAAAAGCTTTATGTACGGGCAGGCAAGCGGCGTGGTAGAACCCATGGCAGGCGTGCTTGGCGCGTGGGCCGTTGCCGGAATGACGCCTGTTTTGCCGTATGCACTGGCATTTGCGGCCGGGGCAATGCTCTATGTGGTTGTAGAGGAACTGATACCCGAAGCACAAAGCGGCGGCGAGCATGAAAGCGCAGATTTATCTACCATTGGCTTTATTGTGGGCTTTACCATAATGATGATAATGGACGTGGCACTTGGTTAATCAAAGCAGGGGCTTTGTAATAAACACAAAAGTTATTTAAGGAGATGAACAGAATGGAAAAAAGATTTTATGTTTGCAAACATTGCGGCAACATGGTTGGCATGATTAAAAATGCAGGCGTGCCTATTATTTGCTGCGGTGAACCGATGGCTGAACTTACCGCCAACACCGTAGAAGCATCGCAGGAAAAACACCTGCCGGTTTACACTATGGAAGGCGGCGTACTGAAAGTACAGGTTGGCAGCGCCGAACACCCGATGCTGGCAGAGCATTATATTGAATGGATTTACGTGGAAACGGAACAGGGCGGACAGCGCAAAGCACTGAAACCGGGCGATAAACCGGCAGCAGAATTTGCTTTTGCAGGCGGCGATAAACCTGTTGCCGTTTACGCTTACTGCAACCTGCACGGCTTGTGGAAAACCGAAGTAAAATAATATAACAGCGTAAAATAAACCCGGAACTTGCCAACGCAGGCTCCGGGTTTAACTTATAAAGTAAAAATATCTTTACAGGATTATATTTATCTGTTAAACTATCTAAGCAAATGTGCTGCCATAACGGTAGGCGGTTAGCCCTCCCCGGAGGGACTGTGACCCTCCGTTGATATAGAAATCCGTAAAACGGAAATACTATGGAGGAGGGGATAACGTGGATATATTATCGTTATTAGCCGTAATCGGCTATACGGTAACAGTCTTTTCTATCGGTTATACCCTTGGAAAAGATATTGTTCGTAAACAGAAATAAACCGCCATAAGCCTTGCGAAAACTTAGCGGTTTATTTCTATAAATCCTAATTTATTTTGCTGCTGACCGTCTATCGGCAGCCATTTGTTTTTCTATAATTATTATAGCAAATTAAAAGATAAAGTCAAATACAGCGGTTAAAAACATCAATGGTACAAAATGTGCTGTTGGTGTTTTTTTGTTGAGCGCTGCATATAATTAATAGCCGGTTTTGCAAAAAGTTTACCTTGTCAGTTTTTTATTGACGGAGCGGCGGGTGACTCGCAAATTTTAATTTGCGGCGTTGTTAACAAAAAGTAACAGAAAGCGCAAGCAAGGCGGAACATGCCCCGGGCAGCGGTCGGGGCAGTTACGCCGCTGTGGGCATTGCCCACCCAAAAGTAAAGTTCGCTATGCGAACTTTTGCTTGCGGGGGGGAGATGGTTTGGTATAATATTACTGCATATAATATCAAAGTAAAACTTGTGTTACGGAATAATGAAGAAAAGGTTATATGCAATAATAAAAATGCGGAAGGTGTAATGTAAATGAAATGTAGTAAAAATTTGGAAAGAGCTATTGTGCTGGGGTTGATTTTAAGTACCGGCGTTTGTGGCAGTGCGTGGGCGAAGGATTTTACTTGGTCTGATAAAGGAACAGATACGACCGGTTCATATGCAGTTATGGATAAAGATGCTAATTATGATACAGTTGATGTTTCGTTAAGTAAGTCAGGTGGAATGGGTGAAGGTACAACAAGTGCTTTAATTGTAATGAATAGTAAAAAGGTAAATGTTATAAATAAAAATGGTTATTTTACAGTTAAAAATAATATAACTAGTAATATCAAAAGACAAGAAATTGAAAAACTTTGGCAATATGATAGTTGGGAAGACATGATAGCTCCTGCTATGGCTATCTTTCAAAAAGTAAAAAGTTATGAAAACAATGCTTTATTTGCAAGAGGTGGTTCTACTTTAAATGTTAATACAGATTATGTAAGAATAGAAGCTATTGGTGGACTTACTGGCGTTAATACAGCAATTAGTGCTAAAAATGCGCAATGGGGCGATAGAGGTAATAATACAATTTCTATTGAAGGTGATAGAGTAGAAATTATAGGTGATATAGATTTAAGCAAAGGTAAATATGGTGAAGATTCTACTAATACTAATAAAATTACTGTGAAGTTAGATGGAAGTGATTCATATTGGTATGGAAGTGAACACAGGGATGCTAATTGGGAAAATGGTAAATTAGATTTAACTTTATCCAATGGTGCAGAGTGGGTGTATGATAATAATGTTTTATTGGGAAAAAATGAAGATAAAATTAAAAAAATAGTTTTAGGTTTAATGTTTAAAAATGAAGTTATTCCTGAAGACATCGAAAAGTTTGTTTTGAACAAGTTAAATATAGAAAAAGTATCTGATAATGAAGGATCTGAAATTAGTGCTATTACTCTTGAGGGCGGTGTAGTAAATTTAAAAGATGAAGAAATTAAAAAGAAGTATGGAGTTTATATAGAAAATGATTTAGTTGATTATTATTTAGGAAATGAACATAGAAAAGTAACCATTGGTGAACTGAAAGGCAATGGCGGTATTTTTAAAGTTGATTTAGACTGGGACAGCAATAAAGGTAAAAAATATACTGCTGAACAATATGATAAAGTAATTGAAGATTTAAAAGCGGAAGAACGGTTTAGTGATTATATTTATATAGAGAATGTTGATAATACAACAAAGACTAATCCTACTCAAATTGTTGATTTTGACGCAAGCAAAGCACATTTGGAAAATATGGAAATCAATAAAGATAAATTATATTTTGCAAATGTAGCTGGCGGCGGAACGTCTTTTGAAACTGTGACTGGCGCAAAAGCTGTTTACAGCGGTGCAGGTAATGTTTACAACTACGAATATGGCGTTGGTAACGAAACAAATGCTGATAACAGTACGGAATTTTACGTTGAAGTAACCGGCAAATCTGCCGAAGGCAATGCCAATTATGAATCCGCCAAAGGCGCAATGTATGCCGGTTATGCTTTAGGCACGGAACTTGATACCTTAAACAAACGCATGGGTGAAGCGCGTTACCTTGAAGACGATAATGGTGTATGGGTACGTTACCGCCACAGCAAAACAGGCTGGGATGATACCTACGAAACCAACGGAGATATGTTCCAGCTTGGTTTTGATAACGAAGTAACCGAAAAGGATGGCAAGCATTACCGCGGCGTTGCCATTGATTACACCGATGCAGATACCAATATTATGGGTATCAGCGGCGATGGTGAGCACGAGCGTTACGCCGTAAGCCTGTATGATACTTGGTTGGGCGAAAAAGGGCATTACCGTGATTTGGTGCTGCGCGGCGGCCGCATTAACAGCGATTATGATATTAGCGGCGTTTTCAGCAGCGGTTACGAAGATATTGGCGGCGATTACCACCAGTGGTTTGGCAGCATCAGTGCCGAATGGGGACGCAAAAACGATATGGGCACAGGCTGGTATTTTGAGCCGCAGGTTCAGGCTCAGCTGGCGCGTGTCGGCGGTGCAAGCTATGTATCCGACAGCGGCGTTGATGTTGACCAGGACGGCGCAACAAGCTTAATCGGCCGCGCGGGCTTCCGCATTGGGCGCGAATATGTAAAAGACAACGGCAAACACGATAACTTTTACATTAAGGCCGACCTGCTGCACGAATTTGCGGGCGACAAGAGCTTTAGCCTGACGGGTAATGACGGACGTTACGACAAAGAATATGACGGGCAGGAAACCTGGTGTGATGTTGGTATCGGTGCGGATATTAGCTTGGGCAAAAACAGTTACTTCTGGGCTGATGTAGAACGTACCTTCGGTGCTGATTTTGATAACACTTGGCAAATTAACGGCGGCTTCCGCTGGGAGTTTTAAATTAAATAAAAACAGTTACTTTTTATTTATGGGTGATGTGAAAGAAAGAACGAGGAAAAAATGAATCAGGAAAATACAGGGCTTGATAAAACGTTGCTGGAAAAATTTGTGGCAGGCGGTATGGTAGAGTTTGAAAATTATCTGCCGCGCAGCAAAAGCGGCATGCGCACGTGGGAATTAAAAATAAAGGATGAAGACGGCAGCCGCAGAATAGTAATAATCCGCGACAGCGGTTTAAACGTTACCGGCACGGAGGTGGCGGTGCGGCCTTTTACAAACCGCGCTGAGCGCAACGAAGAAATTTGCAGGCTTTATAATGAATGCCAATTGTCGCAGGTGTTTTTGGCCAATTTGTTTAATATCAGCCAGCCTGCTGTTTCGGTAATTATTAAGGGCTGCAGGCAAAGCAATTAAAAACTTACAATTAAAGGGTTTTGCCTGCCGTTTAGAGAATTATACCTTAATTAAACTTTCCGTACAGGAGGGATTGGTTATGAGTGAATTAAGTGAAAGAATCGGAACGGCGGCAGGTAATGCTTTTAAAAGCGGGTTTAACTGCGGCGAGGCAATTTTGCAGGCGTTCCGCACTGAAGGCGGCTTAAAGATTGACGATAACACCATGCGCATGGTTACGGCTTTTGGCGGCGGCATGGGGCACGCGCGAGCTGTTTGCGGTGCGCTGGTTGGGTCGGTAATGGTCATCAGTTATTTTGTTGGGCGCACCAGCCCGCAGGAAAAGCCTTTGCCGGAAGTTTACCCTTACAGTAAAGAATATCATGATTTGTTTGTAAAAGAATTTGGTTCTTCGGAATGTAAAGATTTGATGCCGTATGAGTTTAACACGCGTGAGCATTTAATTAACTGCTTAAAGCTTGTTAACCGTATGGGCAAATTTTTAGCAGAGTATTTGGAGAGCAAGGGCTTTTTAAAATAGCATAAAAGTTTTTTTTGGCACCGCTGGCGGATGATACCGGCGGTGCTTTTTTACATACTTTTTACTTACGCTGCATTAAATTTTTAAATAATTTGCTTATAATAAAGCCAACCTAAAATAACAATATACTAAACTGCCATTTTAAAGGAGGACTAAAGTTTTATGAAATTATCCAGCAAAAAAAGAAAAACTGCTGCTGCCGTTTGTGCATTTTTAAGCATTTTTGGCTGTGCCGCAGCAGCAAATGTATATCTTCCTGCTCACGTTGAAGCTGCGGGCTATACCGTTCAGGAAAAGAACCCTGTAAGCGTAATGCCTATTAACCAGGCCAAATTTTTAAAAGGCCAGCGCTTTGATTTGCAGGTAGAAGTTAAAGGGCTTGCTGATGATTTTAAAGTAACTGTTGACGGCGTTGACGCCGAAAAATATTTTGGCAAAAAAGGCGAAGTTAAAACTGCTGACGGCGTAACCGTTTACTGCATTCCTGATGTTGCCTTTACCAAAGCAGGCGCTGTTAAAGTAGAAGCTGTAAGCGGCGGCAACAAAAATGTTGTAAACTACACTGTTACCGATGCCAAAGCCAAGAAAAAAGCCAAAAACGTAATTCTGTTTGTAGGCGACGGCATGAGTTTGCAGGCACGCGAAATGGCCCGTATCCTTTCCAAAGGCCTGAGCGACGGCAAATACAACGACCTTTTGAACATGGAAAAAATGCCGCACATGGCTGTTATTACAACTTCCGGCTATGATTCTCTGGTAACGGACTCCGCCAACAGCGCATCTGCTTATGCAACCGGCCATAAATCCGTTAACAACGCTATGGGCGTATATGCCAACAGCACCAAAGACCCGTTTGACGACCCGAAAGTAGAAAACATTATCGAGCTTGTTAAACGTACTAAAGGCATGGCAACCGGCATTGTTTCCACCTCAAACATTACCGACGCTACTCCGGCAGCTATGCTGAGCCATACCCGCCGCCGTGCTGAACAGAACTTTATTGCCGAAACCATGACCGAAGATTATCACCGTCCGGACGTTATCATGGGCGGTGGTTCCCGCCACTTCATTCCGATGAATGTGCCCGGTTCCAAACGCAAAGATAATGTTAACGTTGTAGAACAGTTTAAAGATTTGGGCTATACTTTCTCCGGCAACAGAACCGAGCTTTTGAATACTCCGGCAGACGAAGATAAAATTCTTGGCCTGTACCAGCTGGATAACATGAATGTATATATCGACCGCGCCATGCTGAAAAACCCGAAAGTTCTGGGCGGCTTTAATGACCAGCCGGGCCTTGTGGAAATGACTCAGCGCGCTATTGATACTTTAAGCAAAAATGAAAACGGCTTCTTCCTGATGGTTGAAGGCGCCTGCGTTGATAAACAGCTGCACGTTATGGACTGGCAGCGTGCCGCTTACGACAACATTGAGCTTGACCAGGCTGTTGGCGTAGCTAAGAAATTTGCTGCCGAAAACGGCAATGACACTCTGATTATTGTAGTTGCCGACCATGCACACGGCGCAAGCATTACCGGCACTTACCATGAACTGGACGGCAAAACCGGCCGCGAAGCAGTACGCACTTATGCAGCAGCAGGCTGGCCTACTTTTGAAGACCGCGACGGCGACGGCTATCCCGACAACCCGAACCCGGACGTAACCCTTGCAGTTCAGTTTGCTAACCATCCGGATACCAACATCAACTATAAATTTAAAGAAGTTCCGACTTCCCCGGCTATTATGGCAGGCGGCAAAGCCATTGCCAACCCGAAACTGGAAGGCGAATTCTACAAAGGCAACATTCCTTACAACGAATCCCAGGAAGTTCACTCCGCTGACGATATCCTGCTGAATGCCATGGGCCCCGGCAGCGAATACTTCAACGGCGTAATGGACAATACCGAGGTGTTCTTCGGCATGGTTAGAGCCCTTGGCCTTGACGGAACCAAAAACTACAAAAAATAATTAAATTACGGAGGCAGGAAGATGCTCAGAAACTTTTTAAAAAGTTTTCTGCTTTCGCTCCTGCTGCTGGCAGGCGGTGCTTTTACCGCCGCAGACTTGCCGTTAAAGGCGGTTCACTTTGAACCGCCTTTTTTGTGCAGCAGGGCAGAAGCAGCAATAAGCATGACTTTTGATGAAATGTATGCTGGTGTTTCTTCGCTTGGCATTACGTTTTCCGATAAACTGAAAAACAGCGAAGGGCAGACGGTGCAGATGACAGGCTTTATGGCGCCGCCCTTAACGCCTACCATTAACTTTTTTGTACTGACGCGCGAGCCGATGAGTATTTGCCCGTTTTGCAGCACGGACGCCGACTGGCCTGCGGATATTGTTGTTGTACAGCTCAGCGAGCCTGTTGTGGCGCTGCCGTTTGACCGCCCGATAAGCGTTACCGGCACGCTGGAATTAGGTACGGAAGTTGACGCCGAAACAGGCTTTGTAAGCCTTGTGCGCATACAGGCGCAGTCACTGGAGGCTTTATAATGCTTTTGGAGATAAAAAACGTATTTAAACAGGTTACGGAACCTTCGGGTGAAATTATTACCGTCAGCCACGCAGAGCATTTAATGCTTGATAAAGGCGGGCAAATGCTTTTAACCGGTCCTTCCGGCAGCGGCAAAACAACCCTTCTGCATATGATTGCAGGGCTTCTTTCGCCAAGCGGCGGCGAAATTTATTTTGACGGCGTGCGCATTGACAATATGCCGGAAAAAGAGCGTGATTTATGGCGTGCGCGCAATATCGGCTATGTGTTCCAAAAGCTGAACCTTATAGAAGCGTTGACGGCGGAAGAAAATATTTTGCTGGCCGGTTATTTTGCAGGCGGAAATATGGCAGAACTAAAAAAACGTACAGCCATGCTGTTGGAGCGCGTGGGGCTGGCAAATAAAAAAGACACATTGCCCGGGAAATTAAGCATCGGCGAACAGCAGCGCATAGCCGTTGTACGCGCCGTTATTAACAAGCCGGTACTGCTTTTGGCAGATGAACCCACGGCAAGCCTTGATGCGGAAAACAGCCGCATTGTGCTGGGGCTTCTGCGCGGTTTGTGCAGCGAAAACGGCACGGCGCTTATCCTTTCCACGCATGACGAAAGCGTTAAAGAACAGTTTGACGAATGGTTTGACATTAAAGGCGGGAGGTTCATAACTCATGAGCATCATTAAAATAGTACGCCGCAATATTATGTTTAAACCTTTGCAAAGCCTTGTTGCCTGCTGCGTTGTTATGGCAAGCATTGCCATGGCGGTGCTGGTGCTGCTTTTGGCAGACGGCGTACACAGCGGGCTTACGGCGGCGGCAGAACCTTTCCCGATAGTTGCGGGCAGCAAGGGCAGCCCTAATCAGCTGGTGCTGAATACGGTGTTTTTAAAAGACACACCCATGAGCAACATCAGTTATACCGAAGTGGAAAAGCTGCGCGTCAATAAAAATGTGGCACTGGCAGTGCCTTTCGGTTACGGCGATAATTACCGCGGCTTCCGCATGGCGGGAACGGAAAAGGAAATTTTTAATTATGTAATTAACCCGCAGCGCGGCAAGTGGCTGCAAATAAACGAAGGGCGCGCGTTTGAAGCACCTTTTGAAGCCGTGCTCGGTGCAAGAATGGCCGCCATGACGGGCTTAAAAGTTGGCGATACTTTTAAAACTTCGCACGGCATGGTAGAAATTCCGGGCAGCAAAGGGCATGCGCAGGAATATAAAGTAGTTGGCATTTTAAAGCCGGTTAACGGGCCGTATGACCAAAGCATTTTAACCGATATTAAAAGCATTTGGGATGCCCACGCAGGGCACGGCGCGGCGGTGCAGGGCGTAACCGGGGTGCTGATTAAGCCTGCCGGTTATGCGCAGGCACTGGCAGTGCTTTCCCAATACCGCAATAATAAGGAAATGCAGGTAGTATTTCCTTCGCAGACAATAATAGAACTGTTTTCGGTAATGGGCGATGCTGAAAAAGTGCTGCAAATTATAAGCTATGCCGTAATTTTGCTGTCACTGATTATTATTGCTTTTACAACGTACTGGGCAGCAGCCATGCGCAGGCACGACAACGCTGTTATGCGTGCCATTGGCGCTGGGCAGAAGGCGATTATTAAAATTAACTTTTTGCAGGGCATGCTGCTTTCCTGTATAGGCACGGCGGCAGGCGCGGCGCTTGGGCACGGCGCTTTTGCGGCGCTGACATATCTGCTTCGCGAAAAAACTGCCGTTAACCTTACCGCAGGCTTTACTTTGCAGGAAGGCATTATGATTGCCGTTGTAGTGGCAGCAGCGTCGGTATTCAGCTTTATTCCGGCAGCGGCGGCATGCCGCAGGCAGGCTGCGGACGATTTGTGAAATTTTTGGGCCCTGCTTTTGTTGAAGGGTATTTATGCTATAATTAACCTAACAGCAAACCAAAAGGAGGGTTTTTATGAAAATCGCAAAAACTCTGGCAGCAGCGGCATTGTGCCTGTCGGTATGTTCGGCTGCATTTGCGGCACCGGCTGTAAAAACGTTTGACGTACACGAAGGCAGCGTAAAGATTGACGTTCCGCAAATTAAAGGCGCGGCAGGCGGTAAATTTGCCGATAATAAAATTAATAACAGCTTAAACTTTTATGCGTTGGAGCAGCTTTACAGCGCTTTGCCCATGAGCATGAGAAATAACGGCGTAATGCGCGTTGCTTATGATAAAATCTTTAAAGCCAAAGACGGCAGTGAGGAGGCGCGTGAATTTGTTGAAGACGTGGCCGGTTTTGTTAATTTTAAACTGCGCTGCGACCTTGAAGATGTAAAACAGTACGGCGGCACCAGCGTGCCCAGCTACGACTTGCAGGGACAGTATACCGTGCATTTTAAAGGCGATAATTATTTAAGCGTTGAGCAGCGCGGTTACATTTACACCGGCGGCGCTCACGGAATGACGCTTTTTAATGCGGCAACATTTGATTTAAACACCGGCAGGGAGCTTGAACTGGCCGATTTATTTAAAAACGGCAGCAACTATCTGGAACGCATCAATAAAGTTGTTGCAGCCAAAGTAGCCGAAGACTCCAGAATGTTCTTCGGGCCGGTAGAAGTAAAAGACGGCGACCGTTTTTATATTCAGGACGGCAAAAATCTTGTAATTGCCTACCCGCCGTATGAAGTTGCTCCTTATGCGGCTGGCGTTGTAACCTTTGCCATTCCGCTGGACGGCTTGAGCGATATTTTGGCAGTTGATATAAAATAACGCCTCCGAACCTTAAAAATAAAATTAAAATCTATTTATTTTAGCAGGCTGAAATGTTATAATAAATTTAGTCAACGGGGACTTCACAAATTGGTGGAGTCCCTTCTTTTTTAATATTTTGAAAGGTGAGGAAGTGATTTTATGGCAAAAGCAGAAGTAAAACAAAAGGGGTTCTTCGATAAAGCGATGGACTTTATTGAAAAAATCGGCAATGCCATGCCGGACCCTGTCAGCCTGTTCATTATTCTGGCTGTTGTGGTTGTAATTCTTTCTGCTATTTTGGGAAGCATTGGTTATGGTGCTGTGCATCCCGGTACCGGCAAAACCATTCAGGTAGTAAATCTTTTAACTAAAGATGGCTTCCGTGATATGTACAGCAAAGCCGTTGCCAACTATTCAAACTTTGCGCCGCTGGGCATGGTAATGGTATGTATTATCGGTGCAGCTGTTGCAGAAAAGAGCGGGTTCCTTGTAACCATGATGAAACAGGTTATGGGCGACGCCAAATCGTGGATGGTAACTTTTGCCATTCTTTTTGTTGCAATTAACGCTAACCTTGCGGGTGACGCCGGCTATATTGTTATGCCGCCGCTGGCAGCAGTTATTTATATGGGCATGGGGCGCAGCCCTGTTTTGGGCATGATTGTTGCCTACGCCGGTTGTGCAGGCGGTTTTAGTGCCAATATTATGCTTGGCATGACGGACGCTCTGGCTTACGGCTTTACCGAAAGCGCAGCACGCATGATTGACCCTAACTATCAGGCAACTATGGCCATTAACTGGTACTTTTTAATTGTATCCTGTATTTTGCTTGCTGTTTTTGGTACGCTGCTTACGGAAAAATTCCTGGTAAAACGTTTCCCGACAACAAAAGAAGATTTATTAAAATATAATTTTGACGAATCGGAAGGGCAGATTACCGAGGCACAGAAGCGCGGCTTAAAATGGGCTGTTATCGGACTTGTAATTTTTGTAATTGCGCTTGTTGCCGCCTGCATAGGTGATGACCCGCTTCTGGCAGACCCCAAAACACATTCCGTTATGACTAACGGTTCTCCTTTTATGAACGGCATTATTTTAACGGTTACCGTTGCGCTGTTTGTTGTTGGTGCCTGCTATGGCTTTGGCTGCGGCAAATACAAAAATGACCGCGATTTGTTCGCCGATATAACTCTTGGCTTTAAAGATATGGCCGGTTACATTTTTATGTGCTTCTTTATAGCTCAGTTTACCAGCTATTTTGCATGGAGCAATTTGGGCATTGTAATGGCAATTAAAGGTGCGGAAGCTTTAAAAGCAATGGAATTTACCGGTGCGCCGCTTTTGATTGGCCTTATTTTTGTATCGTGCCTTGTTAATATTCTTATCGGTTCTGCTTCCGCAAAATGGGCAATTCTGGCGCCGATATTTGTGCCGATGCTGATGCTGATGGGCTTTGACCCGGCCGTTACGCAGGTTTCTTACCGCATAGGCGATTCCATTACCAACCCGCTGTCGCCGCTGTTCCCGTACTGCCCGGTTATTTTGGGCTTTGTACGCAGGTATGCGCCGGAGATGGGGCTGGGTTCCGTTATCGCCAACATGGTGCCGTTTTCCGTTACTTTTACGGTTATCTGGATTATCCAGCTTCTGGTATGGATTTTCCTTGATATTCCTCTTGGCCCTGGCGGCGGCATTTTCCTTAACTGATAATTTAAACGTAAATACAGCGGCTGCTTAAAGGGCAGCCGCTTTTATAAGGAGTATGGCTATGTACTATTCTAAAATTAATATTTCCGTTCATGGCAGTTCCGCGCATGGTTCTACGCCGCATTTAGGCAAAGACGCTATTGTGGCGGCATCGTCTTTTATTTTAAACGCGCAGGCTCTTGTAAGCCGCTTAAATAATCCGCTTAAGCCGCTGATATTTACGGTAAGCGGCGTTAACGGCGGCACGCAGTTTAACATTATTACCGATTTGGTAAAAATGACGGCTTATTTATATGCCGGGGATGAAGAAAACCTTAAAGCCGTTCAGCCCGGTCTTACGGCAATTGCTCAAAGCACAGCCGCAGCATTTGGCTGTACGGCAGAACTTGAATTCGGCCAAGTGCAGAAAAACGGAGGTGAGGCATAATGAACTTTAAAGAACTTGCCTTAAAAGAAGAACGCTATATTTTAGAGCAGCGCCGCTGGCTGCATGCCCATCCTGAACTTGGCACAAAAGAATATAAAACAACGGAACATATTGTAAACGAACTGAAATCCTTCGGTATTGAAGTGCAGGTTTTTGACGATATTACCGGCTGCGTCGGCATTATCCGCGGAAAGCAGCCCGGACGCACGGTAATGTTGCGTGCCGATATCGACGCGCTGCCGATACAGGAAGAAAACGACTGCGGCTTCTGCTCGCAGAACGATGGCGTTATGCATGCCTGCGGGCACGACTGCCATACGGCAATGCTGCTGGCTGCCGGTAAAATGCTGGCGGCAAATAAAAATAAGCTGCGCGGAACGGTAAAACTTTTATTCCAGATGGCGGAAGAAATTGGGACGGAATCACGCCATTATGTTGAAAAAGGCTGCCTTGACGATGTGGACGCTGTTTTTGGGCAGCATGTATGGGCGTTAATGGACAGCGGCACGGTTAATTTTGAAGACGGCGAACGCATGGCGTGCAGCGACCGCTTTACAATTACAGTAACCGGTAAATCCGCACCGGCGGATAAGCCGCAGCAGGGCAGTGATGCCGTACTTGCGGCAGCAGCCGTTGTTATGGCACTGCAAAGCCTTGTAAGCCGTGTTAACAACCCGGAAAACACTCTTGTTGTAACAACTGGCATGATGAACGGCGGCAGTGCAGATGCTGTTATTGCCGACAAAACAGAACTTGTGGGCACAGTAAGAACTTTTAATAAAGAATTCCGCAGGGGCATGCCGCAGCTTATCGATGATATTGCCAAAAAAGCAGCGCTTACCTATGGCTGCGAAGTTAGCAGCACCTATTTCTTCGGGCCTGCGCCGCTTATTAACGAACACCATGATTTAAACGAAATTGCCCGCAAGGCAGCCGTAAAAATTATGGGCGAAAGCTGCCTGAGCCATTTGGATAAAATGACTGGTGCGGAAGATTTTTCGGTATTTATGGAAAAAACCAAAGGCGTGTATGGCTTTATCGGCGTACGCAACCTTGCCAAAGGGCTGAACTGCGTGCATCACCACCCCAAATTTGCTGTGGATGAGGACCAGTTAAAATACGGCGCCGGTATTTATGCGCAGTTTGCTTACGATTATTTAAACAGTGATGCCAAATGAACAAGCTGATAAAAATAATGCTGCTGCTGGTGCTGGCTGCGTTTTGCAGCTTGGCATCGGCGCAGGAACCTGATTATGCGGACACTGGCAGCTGGGCGTATTGGCGTGTTGGTGAAAACAAGCCGGCCGATTTATTTATTGTGTGCCCTACCGTTGACCTTGGCACGGGCGGCAATAAAAATATGAGCCTTGCCGATAACGAAGCGAAAAAGAATTTTTACGGCGCACTTAATATGGAGCGCGGCATTTATGAGCAGCATTGCCGTATGTATGCGCCGTATTACCGCCAGGCAGTGCTGGCTGATTATGATTTGCCAGCAAACGAGGCAGAGCCGTATTTTAACCTTGCCTATAAAGATGTACGTGCGGCCTTTGTATATTATATGCAGCACGAAAACAACGGCAGGCCGTTTGTGCTTGCAGGGTTTTCGCAGGGTGCGGAAATGTGCCTGCGTTTGCTGAAAGAGTTTGGCGCTGCGGATTTTGTGCAGGATAACATGGTTGCCTGCTATGCAATCGGCTGGCGCTTTACGCCGCAGGAGGCGGAGCAGTACCCCTATATCCGCCCGGCGCAGAGTGCTGACGATTTGGGCACGGTGATTATGTTTAACAGCGAAGCAGCGGAGGTAACGGAATCGCTGATGGTGCCGCAGGGCACAAAAAGCTTTTGCATTAACCCGCTGAACTGGCGCACTGACGAAAAAGCGGCGGCAAAAACACTGAACGCCGGTGCGTGCTTTACGGATTACAGCGGCAGCATTACGCGCGAAGTGCCGCAGCTTACGGGCTGCTATATCGATACGGAGCGCGGCGTGCTGAAAGTGACGGATGTGGATAAAAAAGATTATCCGCCGGTGCTGTCCGTTTTTACGGACGGTGTTTACCATTTGTATGATTACCAGTTTTTTTACCGCAATTTGCAGCAGAACGTAAATTTGCGCATAAAAACTTTTATGGAAGAAAGGCAGGGGCAGAATGCAGCTTAACAACTTGCCCAAAATAAAAATTTTAGCAACGGGCGGCACAATCGCCGGCAGCGCGGAAGCAGCCGACAAATTGACAGGCTACACCGCAGGCACTATGGGCGTGGAAAGTTTAATTGGCGCCGTGCCGCAGCTGGCAGATGTGGCCGAAGTCAGCGGCGAACAGCTTGCCAATATCGACAGCTGCGACATTACCAGCGATTTGTGGTTTAAGCTGGCGGCGCGCTGCAACGAGCTGATGGCTGACGGTAACGTGGACGGCATTGTTATAACGCACGGCACGGATACGCTGGAGGAAACCGCCTACTTTTTGAACCTGACGGTGAAAGGCGACAAGCCCATTGTGCTTACCGGCGCTATGCGGCCGGCAACGGCAATCAGCGCGGACGGCCCGCTGGATTTGCTGAACGCCGTTAAAACTGCGGCCTGCCCCGATGCCAGAGGTCAGGGCGTACTGGTGGTGATGAACGATATCATCATGGCGGCGCGCTACGCCACCAAAACCAGTGCGTTCAAGGTGGAAGCCTTTCAGGCGCAGCCTTACGGGCAGCTTGGCACAATCGCAGGCGGCAGGGTTTATTTTGAGGCGCAGGTTAAACAGCGGCACACCCTGCAATCCTCCTTTGCGGGTAAAAACTACACCTCTTTGCCCCGCGTGGATATTATTTACACGCACTGCGACGACGACGGCGTGTTTGTTGAAGCGGCGCTGAAAGCAGGCGCGCAGGGCATTGTGTACGCAGGCAGCGGCATGGGCAGCATCCACAAGGGTGCGGAACAGGCGCTGATGAATGCGGCGGCGCAGGGCATTGCTGTTGTGCGCAGTACCCGCGTCAGCGAAGGACGCGTTTTGCCCGCCAACCCTAAATGGGAGGCGGCAGGTTTTATCAGCGGCGGTAATTTAAATCCGCAAAAGGCGCGCATTTTGTTGCAGCTTGCGCTGACTGAAACCAAAGACCCTGCTAAGTTGCAGCAAATTTTTGACGAATATTGATGAAAGAAGGCCATATTATGGCATTGTTGGACCAGATTTTGGAAGAAAACGCCCGCTTTGTGGCGCAGCTGCCGGAAAGCTATCTGCACCGCAACGAAAAGGTAAGCAAATATCCTGCCAGGCAGCTGGCGATTTACACCTGTATGGATACGCGGTTGGTAGATTTTTTAGAGCCTGCCATGGGCATTGCGCGCGGCGAAGCCAAGGTTATTAAGGCGGCGGGCAACATGATTACAGGCCCGTTTGACGAGGTAATCCGCAGCCTGATGGTGGCGGTGTACGAGCTGGGCGTAACGGAAATTATGGTTGTGGGGCACGAGGACTGCGGCATGCAGCATTCCACATCGGCGTCGCTGAAGGAGCGCATGCTGGCGCGCGGCGTTAAGCCGGAGGCGATAGCGGCGGTGGAAGGCGAGTTTGCCAAATGGGTGGACGCGTTCCACCACCCGCGCGAGAACGTGGAAAAAACGGTGGCCGAAATAAAAAGCAACCCGCTGCTGCCCAAAGATATTATCGTGCATGGCCTGCTGTTCTGCCCGGACAGCGGCAGGCTGGAAGTTATTGTGCGTGGCTGATAAGGTGGCGGTATAATGAAAGCAATTTACAAAATTTTGGCGGTGCTGATGGCGCTGTGCTTTGCGGCAACCGGTTTTGCTGCGTCCGTAACGGATAACGAACACGGCGTGCTGAAGCTGGACCGCAAAAACATTGATATGCTGCCGGACAATTTCCGCACGTCGGATTATGCGTTTGAAAAAGGCCTGCTCGGCGGCAAAGAGCCTTCGCGCATCGGCATGGAGAATTTGCGCATCTCCGGCAGCAAAGCGTTTTCCGAATTGGAATATGCGGAGATTTTAAAGCATATCCCGGCAGCGCCGGAGCTGATTTATGATGTTGACCTGCGCGGCGAAAGCCACGGCTACATTAACGGCAGCGCCGTAAGCTGGTACAAGCCTAACGACTGGGGCAACAAAGGGCGCGCGCACGGGGAAATTGTGGCGAGCGAGCAGCAGATGCTGGATGAAATTGCCGCTGTACCGTTTGTGAATATCGGCATTTTGGGCGCGAATAAAGAAATTGTTCCGGATAAATGCTACACATGGCCGGTGGAAAGTGCCGTTACGGAAAAGGCGATGACGGCGAAGCACGGCACAAAATATTTGCGCCTGACCTTAACTGACCATTTAATGCCCCATCATTTAGAGGTTGACCGCTTTGTGCGTTTTTACAAAACCCTGTCCAAAGGTGCGTGGCTGCACTTCCACTGCTTTGCGGGCAAAGGGCGTACTACAACCTTTATGGTGATGTATGACATGCTGAAAAATGCGGACAAGGTAAGTTTTGACGATATCGTTATGCGCCAGTTCGCCATCGGCGGCATTAACCTGACGGCGTATAACCCCAACAAACCTGTGTGGCGGCAAAAAGCCGTTACCGAACGCATTGAGTTTTTAAAAGACTTTTACCAATATGTAAAAGCCAACCCCAAACTGCAAAAATCGTGGACTCAATGGGCAACAGAAAATAAAATGCCTTTGGCGGTGGAATGAAGTAACAGACCTTTTCTATTATGAAAAGGTCTGTTTTTATCTCAGGAAGATTTAAATTTTGGTATAATAATAAAAAAGATTGCAAAAGAGGTTTTATGATGCCATTACAAATTATTGCTGCTAATATTACTAAAATGAAAGTTGATGCCATTGTTAATGCTGCCAACAATAGTTTGCTTGGTGGCGGCGGTGTGGACGGCGATATCCACAAAGCGGCAGGACCACAGCTTTTGGAAGAGTGCCGGAAGCTGAACGGATGCAAAACCGGTCAGGCTAAAATAACCAAAGGTTACAACCTGCCTGCCAAATATATTATTCATACTGTTGGACCGCGTTGGATGGGCGGCATTGTTGGTGAAAAAGAAGCACTTGTTTCCTGCTACCGTGAAAGTTTGAAATTGGCAGTAGAATATAATTGTGAGAGTATTGCTTTTCCGCTGATTTCATCAGGTGTCTACGGCTATCCCAAGGATAAGGCATTGGAAGTCGCAGTAAAAACAGCGGAAGAATTTTTACGCACGCATGACCTGGCTGTATATATTGTTATTTTTGACCGTAAGGCATATCGTATTGCCGGTTCATTGTATGACGCTATCGAAACATATCTTGATGAAAGCGAAATTGTTGAAGAAGTACCGCGCCTGTATAATGTGCCGCCTTTAAAAATAAGCAAAAAGTTATTTAATAAAGCAGTTGCTGAAAAAAGCTGTGAGTATGGAAATGCAGAACGTGATTTAGAAAAATTTGTAAGTTATATAGATGAAAGTTTTACAGAAATGCTTCTGCGCAAAATTGACGAAAAAGGCATGACGGATGCCGAATGTTACCACCTTGCAAACGTTGACCGCAGGTTGTTTTATAAAATCCGCAAGGATAAAAATTACCGTCCCAGCAAGCAAACTGCCATTGCTTTTGCCATAGCGCTTAAGCTGCCGCTTGACGAAGCGAAAGAACTGCTGACAAAAGCAGGGTTTGCGTTGTCTCCATCGCAGGTGTTTGACAGGATTATTGAATTTTTCATAATTAACAAAAAGTATGATATATACGAAATAAATACTGCTCTGTTTGCCTTTGACCAGCCTTTGTTGGGTGCATAAAATGTCGCTTTGCGGGCGACCAAAAGAGCCAACAAAAAATTTACAATATGGTTGTAAGCAGAAATGTTTACAGCCATATTTTTATTTTGGAGGTTATTATTATGAAACAAAATTTAACGGAGCTCGTTTTTATTATTGACCGCAGCGGTTCTATGGCAGGTTTGGAAGTAGATACTATCGGCGGATTTAACGGCATGCTGCAAAAGCAGAAAAAGGCAGAGGGCGAAGTACTGGTGACAACTGTGTTGTTCAATCATGAAAGCCAAACCATCCATGACCGTGTGGAGATTGGTAAAGTGCCGCTGCTGACGGAAAATGATTACTGTGTTGGCGGCTGTACGGCTTTATTGGATGCTGTCGGCGAAACCGTGGAGCATATTAAAAATATCCACAAATACGCGCGGGCGGAAGAGGTGCCGCAGCATACGCTGTTTGTTATTACAACGGACGGCATGGAAAACGCCAGCACTAAATACAGCTGTGTGCAGGTTAAACGTTTGATCGAGGAGCAAAAGGAGCGCGGCTGGGAGTTTTTGTTCTTTGGTGCTAATATCGATGCTGTTGATGTTGGCCACGATTTGGGGATTGCCAAAGAGCGTGTTGCAAATTTTAACAACGATGCCAAAGGTATTAACCTAAATTTTGCGGTAGTCAGCGAAGCAGTATCCTGCCTGCGTACCGGCAAACAACTTAAAGCAGACTGGAAAAAGAAAATTGACGAGGATTATAAGAAAAGGAAAAAATAAAACCAAAAGATGCCTGCTGCAATTCCTGAGCCTGAAATTTCAAGTCCCGGGGGAGAAAAGCAGCAGGCATCTTTTTTATAATATAACATATGATTTTTGTTCTGCTAATACGATGTGCAAAAAATTCTTCAAGTATACGGCAAAAATATGGTACAATTTAATTAGTATTTAAAAATTTTTTAAAACTAAATTAAAATAAAACGAAAACGGTGAAACGAATGATTAATATCAGAAAACTGGAAACTGAATTATGGGAATCCGCAGATTTACTGCGTTCCGGTTCAAAACTTACTTCAAATCAATATTGCATGCCTGTGCTTGGGCTTATTTTTCTGCGTTATGCATACAGCCGTTTTAAAACTGTAGAAGCAGAAATACTTAAAAACCGCCCTATGCGCGGAGGCAGGGCTATGCCGGTAGAGAAAAGTGATTTTGCAGCTAAAAGCGCACTATTTTTACCTAAAGAAGCGCAGTATGATTATTTGCTTAATTTGCCGGAAGATGTTGCCTCTGCCAATATTAAAGACAAAGACGGGCATATTATAAAAAGCCTTGGCGAAGCCGTAAACAATGCAATGCAGCTTATTGAAGCACAAAGCGAGCAGCTTACGGGCGTTTTGCCGAAAACTTATACAGGTTTTTCTGATGAAATCCTTTCAGAACTTTTGCGCATTTTTAACAACAGCGCGCTTGATGAAATCGGCGGCGACATAATCGGGCGTATTTACGAATACTTTTTAAATAAATTTGCTAAAAACATAGCTTCCGATGACGGTGTATTTTTTACGCCTAAATCATTGGTAAAAATGATTGTTAATATCATTGAACCTAAAAACGGCATACTTTTAGACCCTGCCTGCGGCAGCGGCGGCATGTTTATTCAATCCGGAGATTTTGTAAACCATAGCGGCATGAATGTCAACAGCACCATGACATTTTACGGGCAGGAAAAAGTTGAATATAACGCCCAGCTTTGCTTAATGAATATGGCGGTACATGGTTTAAGCGGCAAAATAAAATCCGGCGATGAAGCAAATACTTTTTATCACGATGCCCATAATCTTACAGGCTGCTGCGATTATGTAATGGCAAATCCGCCATTTAATGTAGATAAGGTTAAAGCCGAAACCTGCCAAAGCGCAGGCAGGCTGCCTTTTGGTTTGCCGGGCATTAACAAAAAGAAAGAAATAAGCAACGCCAATTATTTGTGGATTTCGTATTTTTACAGTTACCTTAACGAACATGGGCGCGCCGGTTTTGTTATGGCTTCTTCCGCAACGGACAGCCAAAATAAAGATAAGGACATACGCCAAAAGCTGATAGAAACAGGGCATGTAGATGTTATGATAAGCGTTGGCAATAACTTCTTCTACACTAAAAGCCTGCCTTGTTCTTTGTGGTTTTTTAATAAAGGTAAAGCCGATGAAATTAAAGACAAAGTTTTGTTTATAGATGCACGTAACTACTACACTGTTGTAGACCGCACCTTAAACGAATGGAGCGATTGGCAGCTAAAAAACATTAACGCCATTGTGTGGCTGTACCGCGGCGAAACCGAAAAATATAAAGCCTTGCTTGCTGAATACCGTACTGCGCTTGGCAGCGATAAACCATTTGCAGAACAGATAGAAGAAATAACTGCAAAAATAGAAAATCTGCGTGCTGAAGCTAAAACAGCGGTAGAAAATGCTGCAAAGCGCGACAAGAAAAATGTGCAGAAAGAATATGACGAAAAACTTGCAGGAATTAACGAAACTTTAACAACTACTAAAGAAGCAAACTGGTTGTACGAAAAATTTGGCGATGGCGTTTATGTCGATGTACCCGGTTTATGCAAAATTGCAGACAGGGCAGAAATTGAAGAAAAAGGCTATTCCCTTACGCCAGGTGCTTATGTTGGCGTTGCACCGGCAGAAGATGACGGTGTGGATTTTGAGCAGCGCATGAAAGAAATACACGCAGAACTTTTGGCACTGCAAAAAGAATCCAACGATTTAATGAATACCATCTCAAAGAACTTAAAGGAGATGGGGTTATGAAATTTTTAGATTGTGTAATAGTTAATCCTAAAATTTCTTTAAAAAAGGGTAAAGTATATCCTTTCATTGAAATGGCGAATGTCAGTACAAGTTATAGAGAACCACTTTTAATAGAATATAAGTCATTCGATTCTGGAGCAAAATTTCAAGATGGTGATACTGTTATTGCAAGAATTACACCTTGTTTGCAAAATGGTAAACGTTTTTATTGTAAAAATATTGGAACGGGTTTTGGTTCTACCGAATATTTAGTTTTTAGACCTAAAAATAAGTTAGTGAATAATTTATTTTTATATTATTTTATGCAGACAGAATTTATTAAACTACAAATGATAAATTCTATGGTTGGAGCAACAGGTAGACAAAGAGTTAATAACAATGTATTTAATGATATTGAATTAAATTTGCCTGATATAAAGATTCAAAAAAATATTGGAAAAACTCTTTCTGCCTACGATGACCTTATTGAAAATAATCAAAAACAAATCAAACTTTTAGAAGAAGCTGCACAGCGTTTATATAAAGAATGGTTTGTTGATTTACGTTTTCCTGACTATGAAAAAACACCTATAATAGATGGTGTGCCAAAAGGGTGGAAGAAAGAATTAGTCAATAATTTATTAGAAAATGTTAAAAGAACAAAAGAGATAAAAAGCAGCGATTATAAAAATGTAGGTTTAATTCCCATCATTGATCAAAGTCGGAATTTTTTGGCTGGATATACAAATGATAAGGAAGCTTTAATAAATAAAAATTTACCAGTTATTATTTTCGGAGATCATACACGTATTTTAAAATTTATTTTATTCCCATTTGCTAAAGGAGCAGATGGAACGCAATTAATTATTAGTAATAATAATAGAATGCCACAGTCTTTGTTATATTTTAGTCTTATTGCTGTGGATCTATCAAATTATCATTATGCACGACATTATAAATATTTAAAAGCAAAATCAATTTTAGTGCCAACAAAAAAAATTGCTGATGAATTTGATAAATATATATTTGTTATATTGTTACAAATTCAAAAATTACGAGATATATCTACAAAGTGTGTGGAAGCACGTAATCGCTTATTATCAAAATTAATGAGTGGAGAAATGGATGTGTAATGTGGAAGGATTAAACTGGATTTTAGAAGAAGTTGGTAAACAAATAATTGGAGTAATAGTAGGATTAATTTTTGGTAGCGTTGGTGGAAGCTGGATTGGTTATAAAATTGGTATAAAGAATTTTGTCAAACAAGAACAAAAAGCAGGTAATAATTCTATTCAAAATCAGATTGGAAGTATCACTGTTAGTAAAAATGGAGATTTGAAAAATGGAAATAACTAATCAAATTCAAAAAGCTGGAGATCATTCTCAACAAATCCAAGCAGGTACAGTTATAATTCAAAATGGAATAAGTGAAGAACGTGCACGTGCTATTTATTTAGAAATGTCTAAAGAGGCAATTAAAGAGTGCACTAATGAAGCTTCTGCAATTGCTAATGAAAGAATTGTAAAATTTGAAAATGTTTTAGTCCCTAAAATTCAACAAATTGAAAGCGATTTTAAATCGTTTTCAGATCCTGGTTTTCAAGTATTATTAAAAAAAGCACAACTCACAGCAATGTGTTCAGCACGGCAAGATGATTATAAATTATTATCCGAATTGCTTGTTCATAGAATAAAAAATAAAACAAATATAAAGAAAAAAGCAAGTATAACAAGAGCGGTAGAGATTATAGATCAAATAGACGATGATGCTTTAAATGCACTGACTGTTTTTCATGCTATAAATAGCTTTATTCCAGTGTCGGGAAATATTGAATTTGGTTTACAAGTGCTTGATACATTATATTCAAAGTTAAATTTAGAAGAACTTCCAAATGATAGTTTATGGATAGATAATTTATCAATACTTGGTGCTATTAACATAATACCTTTTGCACATAGCAAAAAGTATGAAGATTATTTAGTAGATGAATTGAATGGATATGTTTGTGTAGGGATAAGAAAAGATAGTCAAGAATACGTTGAAGCTGTTATTAATTTAATAAGTGCACAAATTTCTCCTGATGTATTGGTTGACAATATTTTATTGAGTGGATATATGCGAGTGTCTTTGAGTAGTAAAAATAATATAGCAAAATCATTAAATGATGCACAAAAAAGTTGCATAAATAATATTTTAAATAGCTATATAAAGAATCCTGAATTAGAAACAAAAGTAAAACAAAAATTTTATGAACTATTTTATTCTTTTGAGTCGATAAAAAAAGCATTTGAATGGAAAAATTCTATTAAACAGAATATTGCTTTAACTTCGATAGGAAGAGTTATAGCACATACAAATGCTAAAAGAATAGATAATTCATTACCTGATTTAGATTAAAGTAGGTGAGTTTATGAGCTACGATTATTCAGAAAATATTCTTGTGCAGGAAAGTGCCGGTAATTTGCTGCGTGATGAACTGGGCTGGGATGTACAGTTTGCCTACAACAAAGAAGTTTTAGGCAAAAATGGTACCTTTGGCAGAACAAGCTATAAAGAAATATTGCTGAAACGTTATTTTAATGCTGCTTTAAAAAAGTTTAATCCGTGGATTAATGACGAGCAGATTTTAGAAGCGCAAAGAATTCTGGAAAACCGTCTCTCTACCTCATCTCTTTTGCAAATAAATGAAGAAAAGTATTTTCTTATCCGCGACGGCATTAAGGTTACAGTTAAAAAGCCTAATGGCGAAACCGAAAAACAAACGGCTGCCTTAATTGATTTTAAAAATCCGCAAAATAACTATTTTTTAGCTGTGAAGGAATTAAAAATTCATGGTGATTTATACCGCCGCCGTACTGATATTGTCGGTTTTGTAAACGGTATCCCTTTGCTGTTTGTGGAACTAAAAAAGACTACCGTTGATGTGCAGAATGCTTATGAAGATAACTATACCGATTATCAGGATACGATTCCGCATTTGTTTTATTACAATGCCTTTGTAATACTTTCTAACGGAACGGAAGCCAAAGTTGGTACATTGGGCAGTAAATACGAATTTTTCCACGAGTGGAAACGCCTTGCGGAAGCTGAACGTGGTAGTGTGGCTTTAGAAACTATGCTGCGAGGTATCTGCAAAAAAGAAAACTTTCTTGATTTGTTTGAAAACTTTATCTTGTTTGACCATTCCGGCGGCAATACTGCTAAAATTCTTGCCCGTAACCATCAGTACCTTGGTGTAAACGAAGCAATGAAAGCTTATGCTGCAAGAAAACTTAATAACGGCAAGCTGGGTGTATTTTGGCATACACAGGGTTCGGGTAAAAGTTATTCTATGGTGTTTTTGGCGCAGAAAATACGCCGTAAATTTGAAGGCTCGCCAACGTTTGTAATTTTAACCGATCGCGATGAGCTTAATAAACAAATTAGCGATACTTTTGAAAACTGCGGTTTGCTTGGCGATGTTAAAGCTTCGCGGTTTATAGCTACAAGCGGCGCTGACCTTATACAGAAATTAAAGGGTAATCCAAGTTTTATTTTTACATTAATTCAAAAATTTAACAAATCGGAAGCAGAGCCAATTTTTCCTGACCATGATGTGATTATTATGTCTGATGAAGCACACCGCAGCCAGTATGGTATTTTTGCCGATAATATGATGAAATTGCTGCCAACTGCTGCACGTATTGGCTTTACAGGTACGCCGCTTTTGTCTGATGATAATATTACGGCGCGTACTTTTGGCGGTTACATATCTATTTATGATTTTAAACGTGCTGTTGAAGATGGCGCAACTGTACCGCTTTATTATGAAAACCGCGGCGAAAAGATTTTGAATTTGCATAATCCGGAAATTACTGACAGGATTTTAGATGCCATTGAACGGGCTGACCTTGATGCAGACCAACAAGACAAGTTGGAAGCAGAATTTGCCAAAGAAATACATTTAATGACGGCAAAACCAAGGCTGCAATCTATTGCGCAGGATTTTGTAAGGCATTATTCTGACTTATGGACAAGCGGAAAAGCTATGTTTGTTTGTCTTAACAAAGTTACTTGTGTGCGTATGTATGATTATGTACAGAAATATTGGCAGGAAGAAATTGAACGCTTGAAAAATAGAATAAAAAATGTAAGCCAGCAGGAAGCGCAGGAACTTAGGCGCAAACTGCAATGGATGGAAGAAACGGAAATGGCGGTTGTTATTTCTCAGGAACAAAATGAAATTCAGACCTTTAAAAAGTGGGGGCTGGATATTCAGTATCACCGCAATAAAATGGTAAAAAACGAATTGGATAAGGATTTTAAAGATTCTGCTAATCCGCTTAGGGTAGTATTTGTTTGCGCTATGTGGCTTACAGGGTTTGATGTTAAATGCCTGTCGTGCCTGTATTTGGATAAACCTTTAAAAGCGCATACGCTGATGCAGACTATTGCCCGTGCTAACCGTGTGGCTGAAGGTAAAAGCAATGGGTTGATTATTGATTATATCGGCATTGTTAAAGCGCTTAGAAAAGCTCTTGCTGATTATACGGCTAATGTTGGGTGTATTGACGGTACAGACCCTACTGTTGATAAAGTTAAGCTAATTGAGCGTATTTTAGATACGCTGGAAAAGGCAAAGCTGTTTTTAGCGGAACGTGGTTTTGTATTGCAGGATTTAATTTGTTCTTACGATTTTCCTAAAATGTATTATTTGCAGAAAGGCGCAAATATTGTTTGCGGAACTGTAGAGGAGAGAAAAACATTTTCGGCATATGCTTCGGAATTAAACCGTCTTATGAAGTATGCTGACCGTGATGATATTGACAGGAATGTGCGTAAGGAATATGAAGCCGTTGCTGCAATTTATGCAGAAATTAAGAAAAAACGCAAGCATATTAATATTACTGACTTAATGGTAGAAATTAATAATATAATTAGTGACTATGTTGAAATAGAACATAGTTATATGATTAATGAAGAAGTAAAGCGCTTTGATATTAGCAGTATTGATTTTGATTTATTGCGCCGTGAATTTGCAAAGGTTAAAAATCAAAATTTACTGATGAGAGATTTGGAAGAAATTATACAGCTAAAGCTGGATAGAATGCTGTTTACAAATCCTGAACGCATTAATTATTATGAACGTTACCAAAAGATTATTGATGATTATAACAGCGAGCAGGACAGGGCTACCATTGAAAAAACTTTTATGGATTTGATGGATTTAGCCAATAAGATGAATCAGGAAGAACAGCGTTATGTACGTGAAGGTTTTAAAAGCGATGAAGAATTAACTTTATACGATATGCTGTTCCGCAATGATTTGAATAAAAATGATATAAAAAAACTTAAAACCGTGGCTGCGGAATTGCTTGATAAAATTAAAGCAAAGATTTCGGAGTATGACCATTGGACG